>Ga0335073_10003806_pt1 | contig 21058 bp, 19 predicted proteins | sample Lox_Sample_22_FD_207093 | JGI IMG/M metagenome (GOLD analysis project Ga0335073, IMG submission 207093) | Soil microbial communities from Loxahatchee National Wildlife Refuge, Florida, United States - Lox_Sample_2.2 | ecosystem: Environmental > Terrestrial > Soil > Wetlands | place: USA...
GTGTTTCCACTTCGTGATCTGCGTTGCGAGATCGCCCTGGATCTGGAGAGCGATGGGATCGGTGGTGCTTGCCACGTTGGTGCACTCGGTCTGCGCCTGGTCGTAGCACGCCCATCCGGTGAGGTTAGCGGTGAGGGAGGGCGAGCCGATGAAGGCTGTGCCGATCTCAAACGGGAACGACCAGTGGTTGCCTTTGCGCGGGATGGTGTTGCCCCAGCCGGCAGTGATCATGAAGGCCGGCTTGTTGGTGTTGAGGCCAAGTTCAGCGGTGGCGTTGAGCGGAGTGGCGCCGCTGAGCGAGCTGGCGCTGGCGGAGTAATAGGTGTCTCCATTGAGGGTGAAGGAGGTGCCGCCGGCGACGACAGAGGTGGCGTTGAGCCTGTTGTTATTCAGAAAGAGGACGCCGGGACTGATGCGAAGGCCCTTGTGGAAGGGGTAGATGTCCGCGGCGATACCGGCAGAGATCAGGTTGAGCCTGGCGTTGGCGTTGAAGCCGCTGGTGCTGAAGTTGGTGGAATAAGGAAATCCGTTGCCGATGGCGCGCAGATTGAGATGGCTGACGACGTTGGTCGTGATCTGCAGGCTTGCGCCGAGGGGCGAGATACCTGCGCCAACGGCGAACTGGCTGAAGGGACGAACGGACATGGACGGCATGGGAGGAGGAGGTATGCGGCGGTAGGCGGCGCCGTCAGGAGCGCCGTCGGGAGTGTTGTTGGCAGCGAGTGTGTAGGACTGCGCCGGCAAGAGAGGCGTCGTTAGCAAAGCCATCCAGAAAGCGAGTGTTGCGGGTCTCATGATCGTGTGTCTCCCGGTCAGATTGCTCTGCGGAACCCGAGGTTGGTGCACCAGAACTGGTGCGAATTGCGTCCTTTCCAGGCGGATCAGCAGCGGCCAAAGCAAAATACGCGACCCAAGGTGACCTGAAATTACCACAGAGCAAATCATGTGGTTACCTTGAGCCACGTGTTATCGGTTACGAAAGGTGTAGGGCGTAGGGTATCGGTTGCGGTGGTTCAGGAAGGGGTGTCCAGAGGCCGTTTGGCGGAGCAGACCGGTTCTCATGCCCTAATCTGTCCCCATGGCGTCCAGGGTGCATCGATCTCAGGGGAAAACCGGCGACGCAAGCCGATCTAGCGGGCCGGCGCCGTCGAGGGAGCGCGATCCGGAGTCGATTGCGCGGATGCGCAGGCAGCTGCTTGCGTGGTATGACGTGAGCCGGCGCGACCTGCCGTGGCGGCGCAGCCACGATCCATACGCCATATGGGTTTCAGAGATCATGCTGCAGCAGACGCGGGTGGCCGTGGTGGTGGAGCGGTACCAGGCGTTTCTGGCGCGATTTCCCTCGCTGGTGGCGCTGGCGCTGGCTCCGGAGCAGGAGGTGCTGGCGCTTTGGAGCGGGCTGGGCTACTACCGGCGGGCGCGGATGCTGCACAAGGCGGCGCAGTTTGTGGCGGAGCATCACGAAGGCAGCCTTCCGGCGGCGGCGGCGGAGTTGCGGCTGCTGCCGGGGATCGGCAGCTACACGGCGGCGGCGATTGCCAGCATCGCGCATGGGGAACAGATTGCCGTGGTGGACGGCAACGTGGAGCGCGTGCTGTGCCGGGTGCAGGGTTGGGAGGCGGTGGGACGCGCGGGAGCGGCGGCGCTGCGGCGCAAGGTGGATGCGGTGGCGAATCTGCTGATCGATCCGGCGCGGCCGGGCGATTTTAACCAGGCGATGATGGAGTTGGGGGCAACGCTGTGCGCGCCGCGGAATCCGCAGTGCCTGCTGTGCCCGCTGGCGCAGGATTGCGTGACTCGCGGCGAGCACAAGACACGCGGGCGGCCCCGGATGCTGAGCAAAGAGGTGGGGTGTGCGCTGGCGCTGCGGAACGGCGGGCTGCCGGGGGCGGTGCATCGCGAGGTGTTGCTGGAGCAGCGGCCGGAGACCCAAACGGTAATGCCGGGGCTGTGGCAGCTGCCGGCGCTGCGGGATGCGGCGGTGCCGGATGCCGATCTGCGGATGACGGTGCGCCACGCGATCATGCAGGTGAACTACTACGTGCGCGTGCGGAATGTAGGGGAAGAAGAGATTGCCGAGCTGACGGTGTCCGATGGCGCGCGCAGGTGGGTTCCGCTGCTGGAGGCCGGGACGATTGCGCTGAGCGGGCTTACGCGCAAGGTACTGCATCGCGCACATCTGCTGCCCAAGCTGCCGGTGGATGCCATTGCGCCGCAGAGAGTTGGGGACGTAGTCTGAAGCTTCGATTTGTTTGATCTGCAGCAATCCAGCCGCAATTGAATACCACGGAGAGTGCATGAACACCAGAAGAGTGCTTGCAGTTTGTTTTGCTTTGGCTATGACCACCGCGCCGGCTCGGGCGCAGCAGATGCAGGGAGTTCAGGAGATCGAGGGATTGCCGCCGGCGGCGCGAGAGGCTGCGGCGTCGATTGATGCGGAGAAGATTCGCGCGCATGTACGGTTTCTGTCGCTGGATCTGCTGGAGGGGCGCGGGCCGGGGACCCGCGGCGGGGAACTGGCGGCACAGTACATTGCGACGGAGTTTGCGCTGGCGGGACTGAAGCCGGCGGGCGATGACGGCACGTACTTTCAGCAGGTGCCGCTGTACGCGGTCCACACGGATGAAGACAAAACGCGGTTTGCGTTTGTGCCCTCACACGGCGCGCCGGTGGATCTGACGTACGGATCGCAGATTGTGGCCAAGGACGAGACGGGGCAGACGGCAGCGGACATCGATGCGCCAATCGTGTTTGTGGGTTATGGGATCGATGCGCCGGAGTATGACTGGAACGACTATGCGGGTGTCGACCTGAAGGGCAAGATCGCGCTGGTGATTGTGAACGAGCCGCCGAGCGAGGATGCGCACTTCTTCAAAGGCAAGGCGCTGACTTACTACGGGCGCTGGACCTACAAGTATGAGGAGGCGTCGCGGCGCGGAGCAGTTGGAGTACTGATCATTCATCGGCGCGATCTGGCGAGCTATGGCTGGGAGGTCGTGCAGAACTCGCAGGCGATTGAGAAGAGTTATCTGCAGGGAGATCCGACGGCGACGCTGCGGGCCGCGGCGTGGATTCAGCATGACGTGGCGCAGCATCTCTTCACGCTGGCGGGGCTGGGCGACCTGGACCAGGCGATTGAGCGGGCGGGGAAACGCGGCTTTCGAGCAGAAGAACTACCGGTGCGGCTGAGCGGACACATCGAAAGCAGGGTGCGGCGGTATGAGAGCGCGAACGTGGTGGGACGGGTGGCGGGAGCGAGCGCAGGCGGCAATGCGGTGCTCTACACGGCGCACTACGATCACCTGGGCATCGATCCGCATGCGAAGGGCGACAACATTTACAACGGCGCGGCGGACAACGGGACGGGCTGCGGGATTCTGCTGGAGATGGCGCGGGCCTATGCGCAGGCGAGCGAGCCGCCTCCGCACGATATGTACTTTGCCTCGGTGACGGCGGAGGAGCAGGGGCTGCTGGGTTCGCAGTACCTGGGCATGCATCCGCCGATCGCGGCGAGCCGGTTTGCGCTGGATCTGAACTACGACATGCTGCTGCCGATCGGGATTCCGCTGTCAGTCAACCTGACGGGCGCGGAGCGGATCGACTTCTGGCCGACGGTCGAGCGCGTGGCGAAGGCATTCGATCTGCAATTGATGCCGGATTCTGAGCCGATGGCGGGCCACTACTATCGCAGCGATCACTTCTCGCTGGCGCGGGTGGGGATACCGGCGTTTTCGATTGACCAGGGCGACCTGTTTGAGGGGCACGACCTGGCGTGGGGCAAGGCGCAGAAGGCAGACTACGTGGCGCACCACTATCACCAGCCTTCAGATGAGTTCCATGCGGACTGGGACTTCCGCGGCAACGCGAAACTGGCCCGGTTTGGCTTTGTGCTGGGCTGGCTGGCGAGCGGGCAGCCGAAGCCGGTGGAATGGCAGACGGGGGATGAGTTTGAAGCGGCGCGGAAGCAGAGCGAGAAAGGCAGAGAGTAGGGAGTAGGGAATAGGGAGTAGGGAGTAGGGAGTAGGGAGTAGGAGTGCTTTAGTAGTAGTCGGCGCAGCTGAGGTAGTAGCCGCACTGGGTGCAGACGAGTTTGCAGTGGTGACCGGTGAGGGTGTGGCTGCAGGTGGGGCAGACCTGGCAGTGGTGCTCGACGGGGGGCTGGGCGGCGCATGCCGCACCACTTTGTGAGAATTCCGCAACAAAATCGGCGTCGAGGGCTGTGGGCCTGTGGGGAAGCATGCCCGAGAGATTAACATGGAGGAGCGGGGCGCCTCATTTGCAGAACGCGGCGGGTGCCCAAAGCATCAATAGTGCTGTGTTGCCCGCGCTTCCCCTTGGGCGACGCAAAAATCCATTACGACATACCACCGGATTCCGGAACCCCGAGGAGGGTCTATGGCAAGCAAGGCAAGTGCGGTTTGGACTGGTTCACTAAAAGAAGGCAAGGGCACGATTTCGACGGCGACCGGCGTATTGAAGAACGCCAACTACTCGTTTGCCACGCGGTTTGAAGGCGCCGACAGCGGCACCACACCGGAAGAACTGATTGCGGCGGCGCACGCGAGCTGCTTTTCAATGGCGCTGGGTGCACAGCTGGGCGGCTCGGGGCTGACGCCGGAGTCGATTGAGACCCATGCCGCGGTGACGCTGGCGAAGGTTGATGGCGGATTTGCCGTGACAAAGATTGCGCTGACGACGACCGCGAAGGTTCCGGGGGCGACGAAGGAAGTGTTTGACGCGGCGGCTGCGGGCGCGAAGGGCGGCTGCCCGATCTCGAAGCTGTTTGCGAACAACACGGAGATCACGCTGGACGCGAAGCTGGTGTAAGTACGCCGCATCGGAACAAAGCATCATCTTGCAGTATCCATCCCATCCTTGCCGCAAAATGTCATGCGGTTGGATGGGATGCGCATTTTGCAGAGATTCTTTGGCGCGGGGCGGTTGCCGGTGCGCCGCATGTATGGCAGAGTGGTTCTACTTCTGCAACGACAAGGGCGGTGCTGCGATGAAGCAATACAAATTCAAAGCCACGATTGAATCTGCGGGAGAGGGTGGAGCGTGCGTGTTGTTTCCCTACGACGTGGAGAAGGCGTTTGGGACGCGCGGGCGGGTGCCTGTAAAGGTGTCGTTTGACGGCGTCGAGTACACGGGCACGATGGTGAAGTACGGGCGTCCGCAGCATATGCTCCCGATGCTCAAGGCCATTCGCGAAAAGATCGGCAAGGGGCCGGGCGACACGGTGAGCGTGGTGGTGGAACGCGACGAAGCGGTGCGGACGATCGAGATTCCGCCGGCGTTCAAGGCGGCACTGAAGAGGGAGAAGATGCTCGAGTTTTTCGAGGGCCTGAGCTTCACGCACCGGAAGGAGTACATCCGGTGGATCACAGAAGCGAAGAAAGAAGAGACGCGGACGGCGCGGTTTGCCAAGTCGCTGGAGATGCTGCGCAAGGGCGTGAAGACGCCGGGATGAGGACCGATTCTGCTTGACAGCGCCGCGGCCTGAGCGAGAGAGTCGAGTGCGCCGACCCTCCCCGATGATTGCCCGGCTTCGAAAGCTTACCGATCCGGAGGCACCGCAATGCATCACATCCAGCACGGCCTGAACCACTGGGCCATTCTTGTCTCCGCGCTGTTTCTCTGGTTTCTTGGCGCGGCGTGGTATTCATCGCTGCTTTTTGCCAAGCCGTGGATTGCGATTGTGGGCCGCAAGGAAGGCGAGAAGCCAAAGGGTGTGGTGAAGGGCATGATTGGCTCGCTGATTGGCGACATTCTGCTGGCGCTGGCGCTGAATCACTTCGTGGTGTGGTCGGGCGCATCGACGTTTGGCTGGGGCATGCTGATCGGGTTCATCGCGTGGCTGGGGTTCTTTGTTGCGGTCAATTATCCGCAACACATCTATGAAGGGCGGCCGTTTGCGTACTTTGCGATCAACAACGGTTACTGGCTGATCGGACTGTTGGTAGTGGGCGGGGTGCTGGCGGTGTGGCGCTGATCGCTGCCTGAGTGGCTACAATCGACGCATGAGCAAATCTCAAGTTTCGACTCCATCCGCTCCTGCTGCCATCGGACCTTATTCGCAGGCGATCCGCTGCGGCAATCTGATTTTTACGGCCGGACAGGCCGCGCTCGATCCGGCCACGGGTCAGCTGGTTGCCGGCGGCATCACTGAACAGACTGTGCGCACGCTCGAGAACCTGAAGGCCGTGGTGGAGGCGGCGGGGTCGAGCCTGGCCAGGGTAGTGAAAGCCACGGTCTATCTGAAGAATATGGCAGATTTTGCGGCAATGAACGCGGTCTACGCCACGTATCTTGCGCCCGAGGGGGTTGTGGCGCCGGCGCGGACGACGGTGGAGGCGGCGCGGCTGCCCAAGGATGCGCTGGTGGAGATCGAACTGGTGGCGGAGGTGTAGAAGCAGCTACCAGCTATCAGCTTTCAGCGGCCTTTGTATCCATGAGTGCTGCCGGGCCTTGTATCCCTGAGAGCTGGCTACACATCTAAGAGGCGTGAGCGATTCAAGAGAAAAGACGATGACCGATTCCCCTGAAAAAGTAATGAAATCCGAGGCGGAGTGGCGTGCATTGCTGACGCCGGAGCAGTATCACGTGCTGCGCGAGAAGGGAACGGAGCGCCCTTTTACCGGGCCGCTTGAATACAACTATGAGACTGGGGAGTATCACTGCGCGGGCTGCGGGGCGCTGCTGTTTAATTCCGGAGCGAAGTTCGACTCGGGGTGCGGGTGGCCGAGCTTCATGATCCCGGCGGATTCGAAGGCGATTGCCGAGCATGAAGACAATACCTTCGGCATGCGGCGCATTGAGGTGACCTGCGCGCGGTGCGGCGGGCACCTGGGACACGTCTTTCCTGACGGGCCGAGGCCGACGGGGCTGCGCTATTGCATCAACTCGGCTTCGCTGACCTTTACGAAAGCGGAATAACGGCCGGGCCGGGGGTTGGTTTTCCCGGCGCGTGCCTGCTCTCCTATAGTGGTGGGGCGCCGCTTCGTTGTCTGATGGCGGCGCTGCACGCATGGTCCTCGCACTTCTCGGCGCAATAACGATTGTTGGACTGATGGCCGCGATCCTCAGCAAGAGGGTGTCGCCCATGGTCGCGCTGGTGTGTTTCCCGGTGGCGGCGTCGCTGGCGGGCGGATTCGGATTGCAGACGGCGCGGTTCATGCTGAATGGCATCGAGGCGATTGCCGGCGTAATCGGCATGTTTGTCTTCGCCATTCTCTTCTTCGGCGCGATGACGGATGCCGGGATGCTGGAGCCGCTGATCGCGGGGCTGCTGCGCGTTGTGGGGCGAAGGCCATCGCGGATTGTGCCGGGCACCGCGCTGCTTGCCCTGCTTGTGCATCTGGATGGATCAGGGGCGGTGACGTTTCTGGTGACGATTCCCGCGTTGCTGCCGCTCTATGAGGAGCTGGGAATCGACCGCTGCATCCTGGCGTGCGTGGCGTCGATGGCGGCAGGCGTGAACTTTCTGCCGTGGACGGGGCCCACGCTGCGCGCTTCGGCGGCGCTGCATGTGCCGGTGGCGAGCCTGTTCGATCCCATGATCGGGGTGCAGATCGTAGGACTGGCTTTTGTCTTTGGGACGGCGGCGGTTCTGGGCATGCGCGAGGAGAAGCGGCTGGCAGGCGCGACGGGATCGGTTTCGACCGAATGTGCTGCGCGTGAACGCAAGCCGCCGCCGCGATTCTTCGTGTTCAACATTGCGCTGACGCTGGTGGTGCTGGGAGTGATGATCAGCGGCAAGGCCGATCCCGTAGTGGTGTTCATGCTGGGGACGGTAGTTGCGCTGACGGTCAACTTCCCGAGTTTGAAGCAGCAGCAGGAGCGCGTGATGGCGCATGCTCCGGCGGCGATGCTGATGGCGAGCATTTTGTTCGCGGCAGGCGCGTTCACGGGGATCATGAAAGGCACGGGGATGGTGAGGGCGATGGCGGGCGCGGTGGTGGAGCATCTGCCGCAGCATGGAGCGCATGCGATTCCGCTGGTGCTGGCGCTGGTGTCGATGCCGCTGAGCCTGTTCTTCGATCCCGATTCGTTTTACTTTGGCGTGTTGCCGGTGCTGGCCGGGGCGAGCGCTCCGGCGGGGATTGCGCCGGTGACGGTGGCGCATGCCGCGCTGCTGGGGATGCACACGACGGGGTTTCCGGTGAGCCCGCTGACGCCGGCGACGTATCTGGTGGTGGGGTTGTCGGGCATCAGCCTGGCGCAGCATCAGCGGTATTCGATTCCGTTTCTTTTCGCGGCGAGCCTGCTGATGACGCTGGCCGCGGTGGTGCTGGGAATTATTCCACTGTAGTGATCGGGGGAGAAGTGCTTTGAAGACGGTGAGAATCGGGTGCGGCGCAGGCTACTCGGGCGATCGCATTGAGCCCGCGGTGGAGCTTGCCGAGAGGGGCGGGATCGCGTACCTGGTCTTTGAGTGCCTGGCCGAACGGACAATTGCGCTGGCGCAGAAGGCGCGGCTTGCCGATGCTGGCGCAGGTTTCGATCCGCTGCTTGAAGAGCGGATGGAAGCGGTGCTGCCGTTCTGCGTAGAAAAGGGCATTCAGATTATCAGCAATATGGGCGCGGCGAATCCGCGGGCGGCTGCAGAGCGGACGCGCGCCATTGCGGACCGGATGGGGCTGAAGGGAATGCGTATTGCGGCGGTGACCGGAGATGATGTGCCGGCGCTGCTGCGGTCGGGGTCGGTACCGGTTGAATCGCTGGATGGGCCGCTGCCGGATGCGTCGACGTGGGTCTCGGCGAATGCGTATCTGGGCGTTGCGCCGATTCTCGAAGCTCTGCGGGGACGGGCGGATGTGATTCTCACCGGGCGCGTGGCCGACCCGGCGCTGTTTCTGGCGCCGCTGATTCACGAGTTTGCGTGGCCGCTGGATGACTGGAGGCTGATGGGGCAGGGGACGATGGTGGGGCATCTGCTGGAGTGCGCGGGCCAGCTCACGGGCGGGTACTTTGCCGATCCCGGGGTGAAGGATGTACCGGATCTGGCGCGCCTGGGCTTTCCGATTGCTGAGGTAAGGGAGGATGGCGCGGCGACTTTTACCAAAGTTGAAGGGTCGGGCGGCCTGTTGAATCGCGCGACCTGCACCGAGCAGCTGCTCTACGAGATTCAGGACCCGGCGGCGTATTTCACGCCGGATGTGGTGGCGGATTTTTCGAAAGTGACGATTGAGGGAGTTGGGCGGGACATGGTGCGCGTTGCCGGAGCGGCAGGGAGGGAACGGCCGGCGACGCTGAAGGTGTCGATCGGGTACCGGGACGGCTACATCGGGGAAGGCCAGATTTCGTATGCCGGGCCGAATGCGCTGCGGCGGGCGGAGCTGGCGCGGAGTGTGCTTGCCGAGCGGCTGGCGAGCGCGGACCTTTCGGAGCTGCGCTTCGACTTGATCGGCGTGGATTCGATTCATGGGGCCGCGCTTTCGCCGCGTGCGCAGGACCCGTGGGAGGTGCGGCTGCGAGCGGCGGGGCGGTCTACGTGGAGGCGCGAGGCAGCGCGGGTGGGGCGCGAGGTGGAGGCGCTCTACACGAACGGGCCGGCGGGCGGAGGCGGAGTGGTTGTGACGACGCGGGAGATTCTCGCGGTGCACTCGGTGCTGATTCCGCGTGAGGCGGTAACGCATCACGTGGAGATTCTGGAGGTCTGAGATGCGTCTGTATCAGCTGGCGCATGCGCGCACGGGCGACAAGGGCAACCTGGTGACGATCTCGTTGATCGCGTATCACGCGGCGGACTTCGAGCTGCTGGCGGAGCGAGTGACGGCGGAGCGGGTGGCCGCGCATTTTCGCGGGATCGCCGAAGGGCCGGTGCTGCGCTATAGCCTTCCCCAACTGGGCACATTGAATTTCGTGGTGCGGAGGCCGTTGACGCAGAGCGTGACGCGATCGCTGGCGTTGGATGCGCACGGTAAATGCCTGGGGTCGGCGCTGCTGGCGATGGAGGTGTGAGGGCGGTTTGCGTCGCGGCACGGTTCTCGTCACGCGGAGATGTGGGTTACTCTGTCGGCATGATTCTTCGCGGGTTTTGTTTGATTCTGGCTTTGGGTGGCGCAGTCGCTGCGGCGCAGGCTCAGGCTCTGCATGAGGATGCTGCGCTCGACCGGCAACTCGAGACGATTGCCGCGGCGCATCACGGGCACGTGGCTCTCTATGCGCACAATCTGAAGACGGGCGAGACGGCCTCGATTTCGCCGGATTTGCCCGTGCAGACGGCGTCGACGATCAAGATGGGGATTCTGCTGGATGCGGCGGAGCAGATTCGCGCAGGGAAGGCCACTCTGAGTGAACGGCTGGTGCTGGCCAAGCCGAACCAGGTGGAGGGGTCGGGAGTTCTGGGTGAGCTGACGCCGCCGATCGCACTGACGCTGGGTGATACGTTGACGCTCATGGTGGTGCTAAGCGACAACACGGCGACCAACATGGCCATCGACCGCCTGGGGCTTGCGCACATCGACGCCACGCTGCGCGCGGCAGGGTTGCAGAACACCTGGCTGTACAAGAAGGTGTACGTTCCGGCGGCGGGGCCGATGCCTGCCGATCAGCCGCAGTTCGGGCTGGGCAAGACAACAGCGCGGGAGATGGCGTCTATCATGCAGCGCTTTGCCGAGTGCCGGTTATCGCTGGACAACAAGCCGGCGTTGCCGGGGGATGGGGCGATCTGCGGCGCCGTTCTGAACATGCTCAGGCATCAGCAGGATCGCGACAGCCTTCCGCGGTATATCGAGAACCTGGATACGAGCGAGCATGGCTCGGCGATTGCGAACAAGACAGGGGCGCTGGACCAGGTGCGGAACGATGTGGCGCTGATTGCGTCGAAGAATGGGCCGATTGTGATTGCGGGGTTCACTTTTGGCAATGCGGACCAGCGGTGGACGGGCGACAACGAAGGGGAGCGGACGCTGGGGAAGCTGGCACAGGCGATTGTCCGGGCGTGGTCGCCGGACGGCCTCGACGCCGATTCGTTTCCCTGGGAGGATCCATCGGCGGGGAGACCGGTGGAGAGGCACTGACTGGATCTGGAGCGGGCACTTGGGCGGATTCAGGGCGCAACAAAACCCCGTCCTGGTGGACGGGGTGAGATGTGGAGGGGCGGCTGCGGTAAGGCTACGCCTTGGCGATTTTGCCGCTCTTGATGCAGCTGGTGCAAACGCGGATCCGCTTGGGCGCGCCGTTGACCAGGGCCTTGACGGCTTGCAGATTCACGTTCCAGCGCCGACGGGTAACGTTGTGGGCGTGGGAGATGTTATTGCCAAACTGCGGCCCTTTGCCGCAAATGTCGCATACCTGTGCCATTGCTAAACTCCGGATTCTTTTGGTGTTTCGTCTGCCAAGGCCGCCGCTGCCCAAGAGTTGAGCCCGCCGATGCGGACTGCCGGGCTGGTAGCGGCCTTCAGGGCACTGTAAGACACACCACCCCTTCGGCTTGCCGAAACTCCAGTATACCGTGGAATGGGCCTGAGGCCAAGCACCAGGGGCCGGGCATCGGGAAGGCGGAGTGTCCATGATTTTGGGCGTTCAGGGGTGGTGGCAGGAGTAATGCTGCCAAAGTCCTTTGGATTGACCCGTTCGGGGAATGTCAATCCAGATTACCCTTCGATAACCTTCGGTCGTGGAGGTAACCATGAGCGAGAATACTCACGAACCAGCCTACCGTGCAGCTCTTGAAACTGCGTACAGCGATCTGGACCAGATCTGCAAACGCCTCGCCGAGCTCAGAGCGAACAAAGAAGTGATTGAGAAAGCCCTCGACGCCCTTCGCGGCCTCGTGGACTCGAGCGTACACGTTGCCGAGGCTACGCAGCCGATAGCTGCTGCCGCGCCCGCTCCCGTGTCGCCGGCCCCAGTCTACGAGTTCACTCCCAAGGCCGTTCCGGTTCCGCCCGCTGTTGACCCGTTCGCGCCCGCAGCGCGCCGTGATCAGCCGGCTTTTGTACCGGGCAATGATCTCGAGAGTCACATCAATCATGCGCTCGGTCTGGCCGCGATGGCATAAGGCCGGACGCACCCGGCTTGTGGCCCAAGGTCTGCCTGTGATGCTGCAGGCTGGAAAAGCAAGTGCCGCAGGCACAGACATATTGTTACGGGAAGGGAACCTTAGAAATCGATATGGCTACCTTACTTACAATGAATGAACTGGAATGCGACATTCTAAAGAAGGACCCGGAAGCTTCGCCGTCGAGCAGGCCGGAGTCGCTTACGGACCTCGACGTGAGCTCAGGCATTCTTGAAGACCTGGCCCTTAAAACTCTCTACGTCTGCGGCTCGCTGTCAGTTCTGGAACTCGCCAACAAGATTCGTCTGAGCTATCAGACGACCAACGATCTGTTTAATCGCCTGCGGGCGGATCTGTGCTGCCAGGTCACGGGCATGACCAGCAACATTCCGCAGATAGCGATTACGTCTGCCGGGCGGACGCGCGCTGCCGATCTGCTCACGCAGAATCGCTACGTAGGCGCGGCGCCGGTTTCGTTTGACAGCTACGTGATGCAGGTTCGCCACCAGAGCAGCAAAAAGGTCAGCTTCCACGAAGAAGACATGACACGGGCATTCTCGCACCTGGTGGTCGACAGCGAAACGCTTCGTGCGTTGGGCACAGCGCTCAACTCGGGCAGTTCGCTCTTTTTGTATGGTCCTCCTGGAGTGGGTAAGACCACTTATGCCGAGGTTCTCTCGCGTGTGCTCGCAGAGGACGCAGTGTGGATTCCTTATGCCGTAGAAATCGACGGCCAAATCATCACCGTCTACGATCCGTCCGTGCACAAGGCGATCGCGCAGCCGGAGATGACGGAGTACGATCCGCGCTGGGTTCTCTGCGAGCGCCCTGCGGTGCTTGTGGGCGGCGAGCTGACGGCGGAGATGCTGGACCTGCAGTTCAACACGGTCTCGAAGTTCTATGTTGGCCCGGTGCAGATGAAGGCGAACAACGGCGTGCTGATCATTGACGACTTCGGCCGTCAGCGCCTGCGCCCTGAGGAACTACTGAATCGCTGGATTGTTCCGTTGGACCGCCGCATCGACTTTATGACGATGGAAGGCGGCAAAAAGATCGAGATGCCGTTTGAGATGCTGGTGGTGTTTGCTTCGAATCTCAACCCGGCAGAGCTTGTGGACCCGGCGTTTATCCGCCGCATCAAGACCAAGATCCGTATTGGCGCTGTGACGCAGGAGCAGTTCAAAGAGATCTTCAACCGGTATGCAGAGCAGAACGACGTGAAGTTCGACCCGGGCGTACCGCAGGACCTGATTAACTACATCGAGGGATACCTCCGGCAGGAGCTACGTTCCTGCTATCCACGCGACATCATCGAGCAGGTCTGCTGGGCCGCTCGCTACGACAAGCGCGAGCCTTACATCAATCGAACATCGCTCATTCAGGCAATCCGTGCGTACTTCCCGCAGGACCCGGCGCTCACCGGAGTCGCCAAGGCCTGATCCAAAGACGTTTCATTCACCAGCCTGGGGCGGACTTTGGTCCGCCCTATTTTTTGGGCTGCGCGGGAGGGACCTTTGTGGTGGCGTGTTCCAGAAAGGCGATCTGGCGCCGGGAGCCGAGGATGTTTCGTGAAGCGGCGCGCCGCGGGCGACACGGCGCTGTATGCTTGCAGTGACCTTCCACGCATTGTTCAGGCTGGAGTCCTGGTGTATTCATGACGATGTTCGCGCCCTCCTCGCCCGATGCGAAGACGCAGTTGCGCAAGACCATGGGCTTCTGGGATGTGCTGCTGTTCAACATCGCCACGGTTCTGGGTCCCCGGTGGATCGCGGCGGCCGGACACAACGGAACGTCCTCGATCAGCCTCTGGATTCTGGCGGCCGTGTTCTTCTTCGTCCCCGGCGCGCTGGTGATCAACGAGTTGTCTTCGCGCTTCCCTGAAGAGGGCGGGCTCTACGTCTGGGCGCGTGAGGCGTTTGGGGACTACCACGGATTTATTGCGGGCTGGACGTACTGGATTTACACGGTCTTTTACTTCCCCGGCCTGCTGCTGGCGAGCGCGTCAATGAGCGCGTACATCATCGGCGGCCGTGGCGCGGCGCTCGCGGAGGACCGGACGTTTCTGCTGGTGGTTTCGCTTTCGATGTTGTTTGTAGCGGTGTTGCTGAACATTATCGGCCTCAACATCGGCAAGTGGCTGCAAAACGCAGGCGGCGTGGGGACGTATCTGCCGCTGCTGATTCTGGCCGGGGTGGCGGCGATCGTCTATTTTCGCCACGGCTCGGCGACGCACTTTACTGTGGCCAACATGCTGCCGAGGTGGAACTGGGATACGGTCAATTTCTGGTCGCAGATTGCGTTCGCCTTTACCGGGCTGGAACTGGTCTCGGCGATGAGCGAAGAGGTGCGCGATCCGCGGCGGACGCTGCCGAGGGCAGTGTTCGGCGCCGGAGCGCTGATTGCACTGATGTATATCGGCGGGACGTTTGCAATTCTCAGCATCGTGCCGGCAGCGGAGATCGATCCGCAGAGCGGCGTGTTTCATGCGGTGACGGCGGGGTCGATTGCGCTGGGTGTCGGATTCCTGGGGATTGTTGCCGCTGTGCTGGTGACGGTGGGCAACGCAGGCGGAGTGGGCAGCACGGTGGCGGGCATTGCGCGTGTGCCGTTCGTTGTGGGGATCGACCGCTATCTGCCTTCGGCCTTCGGCAAGATTCATCCGCGGTGGAAGACGCCATGGGTCTCGATTCTTGTGCAGGCTGGGGCGTCGGGTGCGATCCTTCTGCTGAGCCAGATTCGCAGCCGGTCAGTGATCGAAGCCTATCAGTTGGTGGTGGACGCGGCGATCATTTTGTATTTCATTCCATTTCTCTATATGTTTGCCGCGGTGATCAAGTTGGCGTATCGCAAAGACCGCGAGGGGAATGAGCATGCGGTGCTGGTACCGGGCGGCCGCGTGGGCGCATGGATCTGCGGCTGCCTCGGGTTTGCGGTGGTTCTTGTGGGCATTCTGTTCTCACTCGTTCCGCCGGGGGATGCAGCGAGCAAGGTGATCTTCGAACTGAAGCTGATTGGGGGCACTGCCGCAGCGATTCTGCTTGGCCTGACCCTCTACTGGCGTGGAGCGCGGGCAAAGCGGACCGAAGGCTGAGCGCGTGCCGCTCTCAGTAAAAACGATGTGTTGGACAGCGAGACCGATTGGCGCTTTCAGCTGTCTGGAGACTTCCTGGCCAGAAAGCAGATAGAGGTCCCGACTGCACAACCTTGGTGAAATCAAGTAAACTCGCGGGATCGCGGTTGTTACAGTTCAGCGGGGTTCGCATCGCCTTGGACGATCCCTACAAGGAATGGCCATTCAAGCCGTATTGACTTTCTCCGGAGGTCCTCAATGAAAGCTCGCATGCTTCTTCTGTTTGTTGCTTCCGCTCTCTGCGCAACGGCGCAGGAGCAGGAGAAGCCGATTGTGCTGCAACACGTGGACGTAACATTCGTGGACTCGTCTGTGAGTCCGTGCGAAGATTTCCATCGTTATGTCTGTGACCGGCGGGATGCAGCGCATCCGATGCCGCCGGATCAGGTGTACTGGGGGCCGGCAGGTGAACTGCAGGAGTGGAACCGACAGATCCTGCACCAGATTCTGGAAAAGTATCAGGCTGCGGATGCGTCGAGGACGCCAAACGAGCAGAAGATCGGCGACTTTTATGCTGCGTGCATGAACCAGGCGTCGTCGAAGGCCAATGATCTCTCGGCGATCCAGCCGTTGCTCGACAAGATCCACGGCATGACGAGCATCCATGATATTCCGGCAGTTCTGGCGACGATTCATAGCTCGTTTGGGTCGGTGTGGGCGGGCACGGAGAATCAGACGGACGCGGCGCTTTTCGGATATGGCCCGCAGGCTGACTATAACGACGTGAACCAGGTGGTGGCGGGTGTGGACCAGGGCGGGCTGGGCATGCCGAACCGCGACTTTTATTTGAAGACGGACGAGACATCGAAGACGATCCGCGCCAAGTACGCAGAGTTCGCCGCTTCGCTGCTGGAACTGGACGGGACAGGTCACGACCAGGCCGTGAAGGACGCGTCGACGATTCTGCGGCTGGAGACGGCGCTGGCGCAGGCGCAGATGGATAACGTGACCCGTCGCGATCCGAACAAGGTGAACAATCGCTTCACGCTTGCACAGCTGAAGGCGCTGACTCCGCACTTTGACTGGGATGCTTATCTGAAGGCGATGAACGCGCCGGCAGTGCCGCTGTATGAAGTGTCGGCGCCCGACTTTTTCCGAACGATGGACAAGATGCTGGAGGACGAAAGCCTGGACACCTGGAAGCTGTATCTGCGGTGGCAGCTTCTGGCCGCCGCATCCAATGATCTGGGCAACCAATGGCGCGATGCGAATTTTGCATTTTACCGGGTGCTGACAGGGCAGAAACAACAGCCGCCAGACTGGCGCCGCTGTTCGACGTCGGTCGATCACAATATTGGCGACGCGCTGGGGCAGGTCTATGTGGAACGGGCGTTCCCTGCGTCGAGCAAAGCGCGCGCACTGCAACTGGTGAAGGATATTGAAGCCGCAATGTCGCGCGATATCGACGCGGCAACCTGGATGCAACCGGAGACCAAGCGTCAGGCGCATCTGAAGCTGGCGGCAATGATCGAGAAGATCGGCTATCCAGACAAGTGGATCGACTACAGTTCGCTGACCGTCACGCGGGATAGTTACCCGCTGAACGTGGAGCGGGCGACTGCATTTGAGCTGAGGCGGCAACTGGGCTTTATCGGCAAGCCCCTGGACCGCACACAGTGGGGCATGACGCCGCCAACGGTGAATGCGTATGAAGATCCGCAGCAGAACAGCATCAACTTTCCCGCGGGTATGCTGCAGCCCATCTATTTCGATCCAGCGCAGGATGACGTGGTGAACTACGGCTCGGAGGGCGCGATCATGGGCCATGAGCTGACGCATGATTTTGACGACCAGGGGCGCAAATTTGATGCCAACGGCAATCTGCGCGACTGGTGGACGGAGGCGGATGAAAAGGCTTACGACGAGCGGGGCGAGTGCGTCGCAAAGGAGTACACCGGGCCGGTGCCGGGCGTGCCGGGCGTGGAGCAGAACGGAAAGCTCACGCAGGGTGAAGACACTGCCGACAACGGCGGCATCCATCTGGCGCTTTCAGCATTACAAGAGGACCTGAAGCGGCAGGGGAAAACGCTGGAAGACAGGGACGAACATGGGCTCACGAACCTTCAGCGCTTCTTCATTGCGTATGCTTCGTCGTGGTGCGATCAGTTGCGGCCCGAGTTGGAGCGCACGCTGATTCTTGCCGATCCGCATTCCATGTCGGCGCTGCGCGTGAACAACGTGGTTGCGAATATGCCGGAGTTTCAGAAGGCGTTCAGCTGCAAGGCGGGCCAGCCGATGGTGCATGAGCCGCGCTGCCGCGTGTGGTAGCGGGAGCTGAGAAAGAAACCCCATCCCGACGAGGGGATGGGGTTGAAAAGGAAGGCTTGCACACACGGGACTTTGTGAAATCCCGGTCTTGGTTGGAAGAGCAGCCATGCTGCTCCCGAATCTCACATGCAGTGGGCCGCCATCTGTCTCTTCAAGGCCGGGCCGCCGAATCTAGCTTGCGGTGTTTTTCAGGTTCAGCGTGAGATGGTTGAGCAGAATGCTCTGAAGGATATTCGAGCCGCTTGCCTTGTTCGTGACGATGCCGACTTCATCGTTGTTTCCAGCCACCATTTTTGCAGGAACTGTGACGGTTTGTTTGCCGCGTTGGGCGATGGTGACTTGTACGTTCGATCCGGTGCCGGTCCACGACACCTTGTAGTTGCCCGCAGGCAGTTTCTTCGACCCCACCATCACCGTTTCACCGATGTCGACGGTTTTTGAGTTCTTTGCGGCAAATGCGGGGAGGCACAGTGTTCCAAGAACGATCGCAAATCCGATGATGCGTTTCATCCACAACTCCTCAACTGCCTCTCAAAAATGTGAGAGCAACGTGCTGAGGCATTGTTTTGATTACACCCGAGCCAAATGAGGATGAAGCTTAAGAAATCTTAAGAGCTTTGGAGGGAGTTTCAGAGCCGGGCGCGATCGACGAAGCCGCGGCGGCGCTATCGACGGCATACGGGATCGTGATGCGCACGCGCAGGCCGGGCGACGCATTTTCGGCAACTATCGTGCCATGATGCAGTTGTACGGCCCGCTTGGCAATGGAGAGGCCCATACCCGAGCCGCCGCCATTGGTGTTGCGGGCTTCTTCGACGCGAAAGAACGGATCGAAGATGCGGATGAGCATTTCGTCGGGAACTCCCGGGCCGAAGTCGCGGACTGTGATTGTGGCTTCACGGTCCGTTTCGATTGTCGCAACGCGAATTGCCGAGTGTTGCGGAGAGTAGCGGATGCTGTTGCGAATGACATTTTCAATCGCGCGGCGCAGCAACTCGCGATTGCCGAGCACCTCACCTCTGAGGCTGCCGCTGAAGTCGATACTGCACTCGCGGAACTGAGCCTCCAAAGCACAATCGCGAACGATTTCCTCGAGCACCTCGCCGATGTGCACGCGGCCTGTGTCCTGCACAGTGGGGTCGCTTTCAATGAACGTGATTTCGACGATGTCGGCGACGAGCGAGGTGATGCGATCGACGTCGCGCTCAATGCGGTCGAGCGCGGCCTTCGGATCGGGCGAGGTGCGCGCCAGCTTGACGGCGAATTTGAGGCGGGCGAGGGGCGAGCGCAGTTCATGTGAGATGTCGCCGAGCAGACGGCGTTCGCTCACGATGAGGCGCTCGAGGCGCTCGGCCATCTGGTTGAAGGAGCGGCCGAGCTGTCCGATCTCGTCGGGGCGCCGCGTTTTCACGCGTGCAGTCAGATCGCCCTGTCCGAAGAGCGCAATGGTGGTGGCGATTCTGCGGATCGGCGAGATGACGCCGATGCTGGCGAGCCAGCAGAGCAGTCCCGTTGCGCCGATGACGAGGAAGTAGTAAGGCAGAAAGGTCCATACGTGAGGGCGCCCGAGCTGCCCTTCGGCTGCAAACCAGTATTTGCCGTCGGGCGACCGATGCGAGACGGTCCAGCGGCCGTGTGCGCGCAGCCGCATGTTGTCGGCGGAAGTACGAGGAAGAAGCGCGGATCGGTTCAGCCCGCTAACGAGGTCGATGCCGTGCGCATCGAGAAGATAGTGCGCGCCGCCGAAGATGCGGTCGAGCTTGGAGAGATATTCCTGCAAGGCTTCGGGTCCGCGGCGTTCAAGTTGCGTGCGCGCGGTTTCGAGCTGCAGTTCGTCAAATTTGTAGAAGGTGGGGTCGATCTCAATCCTCTGCACGTGGCCGGCAATGAGCTGGAAAGCGAGGAACGAGACCGACAGTGTGGTGACCATCGCCAGCAGGACCGCCGTGTAGAGCGACTTGACGGGAATTCCCCTAAGCCGTTCCGGTAAAGACATACCCCACTCCTCGTATTGTGCGGATCAAGGTGCGGCCGCCTTCGAGTTTTTTGCGCAGGTGGCTAATGTGCACATCCAGAAAGCGGTCGTACGGAGTCGCTTCGCGCTCGAAGAGCACGGAGGTGATCTCATCGCGTGAAACGATGCGTCCGGCTGAGCGCATCAGCAATTCCAGCAGATCAAACTCCATGGCGGTGAGCTCGACCGGCCGGCCGCTGCACCAAGCCTCGCGCGTGCCGGCCTGCACGCGGATGTTGCCGATCTCAAAGGCGATCTCGGCAGGCCGGGCCGCACTTTCGGTCCGGCGCAGCACCGCTCGGATGCGCGCCATCAGTTCGTCGGGATCGAAAGGCTTGGGCAGATAATCGTCTGCGCCGGCGTCGAGGCCGTGGATGCGATCTTTCTGCTGCACGCGCGCGGTCAGCATGATGACAGGGAGATCTTTCTTGCGCCGCAACTGTTGAAGGACCGCAAAGCCGTCGATGCCCGGAAGCATGACATCGAGGATAACGAGGTCATAGCCGCCGCGTAGCGCACAGGCCAGCCCCTCGCGTCCGTTGTAGGCCGTGTCGAGCTTGTGTCCGGCTTCAGCGAAGAACTCCCGCATCATGCCGCAGAGTTCGGCATCGTCGTCGATCAGCAGCAGTTCGAGACGTCGCTCGCCTGTTTCGATTTCTACCGCCGGCACGCTCTCTCCCACGGCTTACCAGTGTTGCACACGCATTGGCAGGTGTGTCGAACTTTACAAATCTTAAGGAAAGGATACGCAAGAACCCCAGCGGGTAGACAAGGGCGCGGCCGGACTTATCATCAGTAGGTCTACAGTTTGCGCCGGGCGCCGGCAAAGAGCCGATTGAGCCTGATTTCGTATCGCAGTTTTTTGTATGCATTGAAGGAGCCATCATGCAATTGAAGAAAGCGGCATTTCATATCGTTGTGGACCTTTGCCTCGCAATCGCGCTTACCGCGGTTACGGGTCAAAGCGCATCAGCGCAGGAAGTGATCGAGATTGACGCGCATGCCCAGACAACGCCGTTACCGCACTTCTGGGAGGAGATGTTCGGTTCGGGCCGCGCAGCGCTGGCCCTTCGCGAGAGCTATCGCAACGATCTTCGCGCAGTAAAGTCGGTGACGGATTTTCGTTACGTGCGGTTTCACGCGATTCTGCATGACGAGCTTGGAGTGTACAACGAGGACGAGCACGGAAACCCGGTGTACAACTTCAACTATGTCGATCAGATTTATGACGGATTGTTGAAGAACGGCGTGCGCCCGGTAGTCGAAATCTCTTTCATGCCGAAGAAGCTGGCCTTCAATCCGGATGATCTGCATCCCTTCTGGTACAAGCAGAATGTTTCGCCGCCGAAAAGTATGGACCGCTGGGACGATCTGATGGTGCATTTCGCAAAGCATCTGGTGGACCGCTATGGGATCGACGAAGTCTCGAAGTGGTATTTCGAGGTGTGGAATGAACCCAATATCGACTTCTGGGGTGGGATTCCGCGCAAGGAGTCGTATTTCGATCTGTACGCGCACACGGCGCACGATCTCAAGTCTGTGAGTCCACGGCTGCGCGTAGGCGGACCGGCGACGGCGGCGGCGGCGTGGATTCCGGATTTTCTTGCCTATACCGCGGCGAACAAGGTGCCGGTTGATA
>Ga0335073_10003807_pt1 | contig 21055 bp, 18 predicted proteins | sample Lox_Sample_22_FD_207093 | JGI IMG/M metagenome (GOLD analysis project Ga0335073, IMG submission 207093) | Soil microbial communities from Loxahatchee National Wildlife Refuge, Florida, United States - Lox_Sample_2.2 | ecosystem: Environmental > Terrestrial > Soil > Wetlands | place: USA...
TTCGAGGTCATGCGCGACGCGCTGACCCAGGCGAAGTCCGCCCGGACGTTCATCCTCGGCGAGATGGCGAAGGTCATCGACGCCCCGCGGTCCGAGCTGTCCAAGTACGCGCCGGGCATTTCCTCGGTCCAGATCGACCCGGAGAAGATCGGCCTGCTCATCGGCAAGGGCGGCGAGACCATCCGCGCGCTCCAGGAGGAGTACGAGGCCCAGATCGACGTCAACGACGAGGGCATGGTGCTCGTATACGCCGCTGACCGTGAGCGTGGCGACGCGCTGGTCGACCGGATCCGGTCGATGACCAAGGAGGTCGAGGTCGGCGACGAGTTCACCGGCAAGGTCGTCAAGACCACCGCGTTCGGCGCCTTCGTCGAGCTCTCCAAGGGCACCGACGGGCTGCTGCACATCTCGAACGTCGCGCCCGGCCGGCGGATCGCGTCGGTCGAGGAGGTCCTCAACAAGGGCGACGAGCTCAACGTCCGCGTGGTCGAGGTCGACCGCGAGCGCGGCCGCATCGGCCTGCGTCTGGCGGACGATCCGGAGATCGCGGGCAAGTCGGTCGAGGAGCTCGCCTCGGTCGGCACCGGCGACAACGGGCCGCCGCGCCGCGAGCGCAGCGACCGCGGTGGGCGTGACGGTCGCGATCGCGACCGGCGCGGCCCGCGTGACCGCGATCGCGACCGGCCTCGCGACGGTGCCCGGGACGGCGGAGATCGGGGCGGCCGCGTACGCGACCGCGATCCCGAGCGCCGCTGAGTAGCCACACGTGCTTCAGCAGCACAAGCTGACCACGCTCGATTCGGGCGTACGGGTCGTGACCGAGGCGATGCCCTCGGTCCGATCCGTCTCGGTCGGATTCTGGATCGGCACGGGTTCGCGCAGCGAGGACGACCAGCACGCCGGGCTGTCGCACCTGCTCGAGCACCTTCTGTTCAAGGGCACCGACAAGTACGGCTCGCTCGAGATCGATCAGATCTTCGATGCGATGGGTGCCGAGCTCAACGCCGGAACCGGCAAGGAGACGACCTCGGTATACGCGCGGGTGATCGACGAGCACGTTCCCGAGGCGTTCGACGTGATGGCGGACATGGTGTTCCGTCCGGCTCTCAAGGACATCGACTCGGAGCGGGCCGTGATCCTCGAGGAGATCGCGATGTACGAGGACGACCCGCAGGAGAAGGTGTTCGACCTTCTCGGCGAGGCCGTGTTCGGGGATCACCCGCTCGGCCGCGCGATCATCGGACGCGCGCCCGTGATCGCCGAGACGCCGCCGGATGAGATCAAGCGCTTCCACACCAGTCGCTACGGCCCCGACAACGTCGTGATCGCGGCCGCCGGCGCCGTCGACCACGACGCGTTCGTCGAGCTGGCAGCCCGCGCGATCTCGGAGCGGACGGACGGTCGGGCGCCGCAGGCCTCGCCGGCGCCGCCGCTGACCGCCGCCCGATACCGCTTCGAGCGCAAGGACACCGAGCAGTACCACGTGTGCCTCGGCGGCTCGGGTCTGGCGCGCCACGACGAGCGCCGGTTCGCACTGCGCGTGCTCGACAACGTGTTCGGCGGGACGTCGTCCTCGCGGCTGTTCCAGGAGGTACGCGAGCGCCGCGGGCTGGCCTACGCCGTCTACTCGTTTACGAGCGCCTACCAGGACACCGGCCAGGTCGGGCTGTACATCGGCACCCGGCCGGACAACGTGGCCGAAGGCCTGGCGGTAGTCGGGGCCGAGCTCGAGCGCCTGCGTGAGCAGCCCGCCACCCCCGACGAGCTCGAGCGCGCCAAGGAGAACCTCAAGGGGCGCGTGGTGCTCGCGCTGGAGTCGACGGGCGCGCGCATGAACCGGCTGGGCTCGGAGATCCTCGCCGGCATGCCGCTGCTGTCGCTCGACGAGACCGTCGAGCGGATCGACGCGGTCACGCTCGAGGACCTCGCCGGGCTCGTCGACGAGCTGTGGTCGCCCGAGCGGCTGTCGGCCGCCGGCATCGGCCCCGACGAGGGCCGGTTCGAGGAGGCGCTTGGCTCGGTCACCCCGGCGCTGATCCAGACTCAAGTAGCACGGGCTGGCTGATGCCCACCCGGGTCGCGGTCGCCGGTGCGGCCGGGCGCATGGGGCAGACGGTCTGCAACGCCGTCGAAGGCGCGCCGGACATGGAGCTGACCGGGCGCGCCGATCCGGCGCTCAACGCGTCCCTGGCCGACGCCCTCAAAGACGCGGACGTGCTCGTCGACTTCACGGTCCCGGCGAGCGCGGTCGCCAACGCCCGTGAGGCCGTCGCCGCCGGCGTCCACGTCGTGATCGGAACGACCGGCTTCGACCCGGCCGAGCTCGGCGACCTCGACAACGCCAAAGCCAACGTCTTCATCGCGCCCAACTTCGCGATCGGCGCCGTGCTGATGATGCAGTTCGCGACCCAGGCCGCGAAACACATGGCCAAGGCCGAGATCATCGAGCTCCACCACGACCGGAAGGTCGACGCGCCGAGCGGCACCGCCGCCCGCACCGCCGCGCTGATGAGCGAGGCGTCGGGAAAACCGGTGCCCGTCCACTCGGTTCGCCTGCCCGGCCTGGTCGCCCACCAGGAGGTCATCCTCGGCGACGTCGGCCAGACGCTGACGATCCGCCACGACTCGACCGACCGCGAGTCGTTCATGCCCGGCGTGCTCCTCGCGATCCGCAAGGTCGGCGACCTGACCGGGTCGCCCGTCGTCGGTCTCGAGCGGCTGCTCTAGCTACCCGCGGATCGCCTGAACGACGTTGACCTGGTCCTCGACGTCGTTGACGTTGGCCGTGGCACACCCGGCGTTGATCGCGGCGATGACCTTGGCGGGATCGGTCACTCCGCCGCGCAGCGGCCCATGCTCGCGGACATAGCGCCGAGCGTAGGCCGCCTGTTGCGTCTGGTTCGCCGAGCCCCAGCTCGTGCATGACGTCGAGTCGCTGACCACCAGTGGCTTCGACGTGAGGATGCCGCCGACGACGATCACGAGCAGGAGCGCGAGCACGGCCAGTCCGGCGACCGCGGCCAGCTTGTGCCGGGCGACCAGCGCCCGCGTGTTCCATCCATCGGCGGCATCACGTTGCATTGACCTGGCCGGATGAACGACGGGGGCCGGCCAGGACCGCCTGCACGACGCCGAGGTACCAGTCCGCAACCTGGTCTCGCCCGACATCGGGATGGTCTAGCCACCAGTTCGCCAGCGACTCCCCGGCGCCCACGAGCGCGTGGGCGATCGCATCGTCGGCCGGCGCGGCAAAGCCGAGCGAGGGGTCGTCGATCATCCGGCGGATCGTCTGCGCGATGCGCTCGCGCAGCCCCGCGACCTGATCGGCGAACGGGCGGGTCGAGCCGACCTCGCGGAACAACACCTTCCAGCCGTCGCCGTGCTCCTCGACGAACGCCAGGAACTCGGTGATCCGTGCTCGCAGTGCCGACACCGGCCGATCGTCGCGCGGGGTGGCGCGCACGAGCCGGTCGAGCAGATCGCTCCCGGCGCGCTCGATGTAGGCCTGGTAGAGCCCCTCCTTGGAGTCGAAATAGGCGTAGACCATCGGCTTCGACACCCCGGCCAGGTCGGCGATCTCGTCCATCGAGGCCGAGTGGTAGCCGGCCCGCGCGAACACCTGACCGGCGACGTCGAGGATCAGCTGTTCGCGGAGCTCGCGCGGCATCCCGCGCGTCCCGCCCCGCCGCCGCGCCCGGGGCGCGGCCCCTGCCTGTGTCGCAGATTTTTGTGCCAAGGACGGTTAGGAAGGTAGCGATGCGGATATTACTCATGAGTAGATGCCCGAGAAAGGTGCACCTCCAAACGTCCATCCGGTACAGCGGCGTGTGCTCAAGGCCCTTGAGTCGCTGAGCTCGCCGCTGCTGCCCGACGACTATCTCGAGCTGATCAACCCGCTGTGGTCGACGCGCGAGCTCCGCGGACGGATCCAGCAGGTCAAGCACGAGACCGGGCAGGCGGCGACGATCCTGATCAAGCCGGGCTACCGCTGGCCCGGGCATTTGCCCGGGCAATACGTGCGGATCGGGATCGACATCGACGGCGTCCGGCACTGGCGCGCGTACTCGCTGACCTCTGACCCGTACCGCGAGGACGGCCTGATCAGCATCACCCCCAAGCGCGTCGACGCCGGCAAGGTCTCGCCCTACCTGGTCGACCGCGCCAAGCCGGGCACGATCGTGTCGCTCTCCAAGATCGAGGGCGAGTTCGTGCTCCCCGACGCCGCCCCGCCCAGGCTGCTGTTCATCAGCGCGGGGAGCGGGATCACGCCGATCATGAGCATGCTCCGCCACCTCGACCACGCGGGGGAGATGCCGGACGTCGTCGTCCTGCACTCCGCGCGCGAGACCGACGAGGTGATCTTCGGAGACGACCTCCGCGGTCTCGCCGACAAGCACGACGGGTTCCACCTTCACGAACAGCTCACGCGCGAGAACGGGCGCATGGGCCCGACCGACCTCGACCGCCTGTGCCCGGACTGGCGCGACCGCGACGTCTACATCTCGGGGCCGAACGACATGCTCGATGCCTTCACCGAGCACTTCGAGGCCAACGCCGACTGCGACCGGCTGCACATGGAGCGCTTCCAGCCCAAGCTCGGGCTCGGCCAGGCCGGCGAGGGCGAGGGGGGAACGATCAAGTTCTGCATGTCCGACTGCGAGGCCGAGTCCGACGGAAGCGTGCCGATCCTCGTCGCCGGCGAGGAGGCGGGCCTCGACCTGCCCTTCGGCTGCCGCGAGGGCATCTGTCACACCTGCGTGGGCGAACTACGCAGCGGACGAGTCCGCGACCTGCGCAACGGCAAGGTCTACGGCCAGGAAGGCGAGGTCATCAGGACGTGCATCAGCGCGCCCGAGGGCCCCGTCGAGATCGATCTGTAATACGACAACCCCGAGGGGGAGTTCCGTACATGGCGACCGCCACCCACAACGGACATCACACCAACGGCCGCGTGGCCGTCGAGGAGCCTGACAACCCGCTGCACCGCCTCACGGCGGAGCAGATCGAGGCGATCGGACGCGAGTTCGACGAGCTGCACGAGCAGGTCAAGGACAGCCTCGGCGACCGCGACGCGCGCTACATCCGCTCGATCATCTCGCTCCAGCGCAAGCTGGCGCTGCTCGGCCGGCTCGAGCTGATCGCCTCGCGCTGGCGGATTCCCTGGGTTCTCGGCGCGTCGACGCTCGGCCTGGCGAAGATCCTCGAGAACATGGAGATAGGTCACAACGTGCTCCACGGTCAGTGGGACTGGATGAACGATCCCGTGATCAACTCGCGGGCGTGGGACTGGGACACGGCCTCGACCGCCGAGGCGTGGCGCCACAGCCACAACTTCATCCACCACACGTACACGAACATCCTCGGCAAGGACCGCGATCTCGGCTACGAGATCATGCGGATCGATCCCGAGCAGAAGTGGCACCCGGTCTACCTGCTCCAGCCCGTCTACAACATCCTGCTCGCGATGCTGTTCGAGTGGGGGGTGGCCGTCCACGACCTCAACTTCGAGGCCATCCGCAAGGGCGAGAAGGATTCCAAGCAGCTTCGCAAGGAGCTCAAGGGGATCGCCGGCAAGGCCCGGACGCAGATCCAGAAGGACTACATCGCGTGGCCGGTGATCAGCGGGCTCGTGATGACCTTGATCGACGTCGCGTACCTCAGCGGGCGCCGCTCGGATGACAAGTCGCGCGGCAACGTCCTCAAGCGCCTCGTCAAGCGGCGCTCGTTCCGCGAGCCGTTCGTGCGCACCCTGACCGCGAACGTCGCCGCCAACCTGATTCGCAACGTGTGGTCCTACGCGATCATCTTCTGCGGTCACTTCCCTGATCAGACGTACACGTTCACCCAGGAGGAGACAGCGGAGGAGTCGCGAGGCGCCTGGTACGTGCGCCAGCTGACCGGCGCCGCCAACATCGACGGCGGCCCGGTGTTCCACGTGGTCAGCGGCAACCTCGGCTACCAGGTCGAGCACCACCTGTACCCGGACATGCCGAGCACCCGCTACGGCGAGATCGCGCCGAAGGTGCGCGAGATCTGCCAGCGGTACGGGCTGCCCTACAACTCCGGGCCGTTCCACCAGCAGCTGGGGATGGTGCAGCGCACGATCATCCGGCTCGCGTTCCCGGGGGGGAAGCACCGCCCGAAGCCCGGCGCGTACGACGGCCCGCTGGTCCGCGGGAAGGGCGAGCGGACCGCGGCCACAGTGGGGAGTTAGGGTCTCGCTTCGCTCGACGTCCGTGGGGCCTTGCGGCCGGGCGTCCATGCCCGGCCGGGGTCTCGCGTCCACGCCCGGCATGGACGCCGGGCGGAACGGCCCCAAGGACGCCGCCGCAGGCGGCCCCATATCCCCATGTCGAACGCGATCCGCGTCAGCTTGGACACCGGGCCGCTTGCACCCGCCACAGCGCGCGCTATGGTGGTTGTGAGCGCTAACGACAGCGGACAGCCAGGAGGTGGTCATGACGTGGAAACGGAGCTTTCTCGTGGTGGCGAACGTGACCGCGACCTCGGGTGAGCTGATCACTGAGCTGAAATCCCGGGCCGACCGGGAGCCGTGCACGTTTACGCTCGTGATCCCGGCGACGCCGTTCGGCGGCGGACGCGAGGCGGCGATCGCGACCTTGAGCGAGGCCCTGGCCGATCTGCGCGAGGCCGGGCTCGAGGCCGACGGCACCGTCGGCAACGCCGATCCGATCCTGGCCGTCACCGACGCCTGGGACCCGAAGCGGTACGACGAGATCATCGTCTCGACCCTGCCGATGCGGTTCTCGAAGTGGCTGCACGCGGGGCTGCCCGAGAGGATCGGCCGGCTGACCGACGCTCCGGTCAGCCACGTGGTCTCCCAGCCGCCCAAGCCCGAGCCCGAGCTGGCACCGCCGCCGGCGCATCCCGACAAGGCCATGGGGCCGCTGTCGGTGCTCGCCTGGGGCGCCCGCAAGTAGCGGGCGCTCGCGCCGCCGGGACGCTGCCGGCCCTGCGATAATCGCGCGATGGCTGAAACTCTCGGCTCGATCCTGACTGCGATGATCACGCCGTTCGACGCCGACGGCAACGTCGACGAGGACGCCGCCGTCGCGCTCATGCACCACCTGGTCGAGCACGGCTCGGACGGGCTTGTGATCTGCGGCACGACCGGCGAGGCCTCGACGCTCGACGACGACGAGCACCTCGGGATGGTCCGGCTTGCGGTCGAGGAGATGCGCGGCACCGGAACGAAGATCGTTGCCGGCGTCGGCTCCAATGACACCCGCCACGCGATCCACCTCACCGAGCGCGCGACCGAGATCGGCCCCGACGCGCTGCTCCACGTCAACCCGTATTACAACCGGCCCAGCCGGCGCGGGATCGTCCGGCACTACGAGGAGATCTGCCGCGCCACCGACCTGCCGATCGTGCTCTACAACATCCCGCAGCGCACCGGGTCGGACATGTCCAACGACCTGCTGGCCGAGCTCGCCCAGCTCGACAACATCTTCGCGGTCAAGCAGGCCAACGCCGCGAACCTGGCCAAGGTCGACGGCCTGGCGATCTACGCCGGCAACGACGACCTGCTCGCCGACGTGCTCGATCTCGGCGAGCCGGGCGGCATCCTCGTCGCCAGCCACCTGTTCGGCGAGGAGATGCACCGGATGGTCGACGAGCCCGACCACCGGCGCGCGATCGACGGCGGGCTCAGGGACGTGTACGCCGACATGCCGGTCGCCCCCCTCGCGTGCGCCACGAAGGCCGCGCTCCACCTCCTGGGGCTCCTGCCCTCGGCCACGCCCAGGCTCCCCTACGTGGAGCTCGACGACCGTGAGCTCGGGGTGATCAGGACGATGCTCGAGCGCCACGGGCTGCTGCAACACAGTCGCGCGTGAGCGCGTTACGCGTCCTGCCGCTCGGCGGCCTGGGCGAGATCGGCAAGAACATGACCGTCGTCGAGTACGAGGGTCGGATCGTCGTGGTCGACACCGGGCTGCGCTTCCCGACCACCGACATGCTCGGGATCGACCTGGTCCTACCCGACTTCGGCTATCTCCGCGACCGCGCGGACGAGATCGAGGCGATCGTGATCACGCACGGGCACGAGGACCATCTCGGCGCGCTTCCCTGGGTGCTCCGCGAGCTCGGCACGTTCCCGCCGGTGTACGGCGGCCGGCTGACGATCGCGATGGCGCGCTCCAAGCTCGACGAGCACAAGCTCCGCGACGCCCCGCTCGAGGATCTCCGCCCCGGAGAGCAGCTCGAGCTGGGCCCGTTCGGGCTCGAGCTCGTGCACATGACCCACTCGATTCCCGACTCGTGCGCCGTCGCGCTCAGGACCGAGGTCGGCAACATCGTGCTCACAGGCGACTACAAGTTCGATCAGACGCCGGTCGACGGCGACCCCGCCGACGTCTCGAGGCTCGCCGAGCTTGGCCGAGAGGGGGTCCTGCTCCTGTGCGGCGACTCGACCAACGCCGACCGGCCGGGATTCTCACCCTCCGAGCGCGACGTCGGCCCGCACCTCCAGGAGGTGTTCTCGCACGCCGCCGGGCGGATCATCGTCACCAGCTTCGCCTCGAACATCCATCGCGTGCAGCAGGTGATCGATGCCGCCGCGGAGCTCGGCCGCAAGGTGTCGCTCGTCGGCCGGTCGATGCGCAAGAACGTCAACATCGGGCGCTCGCTCGGCCACATCGAATTCCCGGAGGGGACGCTGATCCCGCCGCAGGAGGTCGAGGACTGGCCGGACGAGAAGATCGTGGTGATCTCGACCGGGTCCCAGGGCGAGCCGCTCTCGGCGCTCAGGCGGATGGCGCACAACGACCACCGCATGATCAAGCTGCACCCCGGCGACACGGTCGTGTTCTCGGCCACCCCGATTCCCGGCAACGAGCGGGCGGTCAACGAGACCGTCGACCGCCTGTTCCACATCGGCTGCGAGGTGATCACCCCGCGCGAGGCGCCGATCCACGCCTCCGGGCACGGTTACGCCGAGGAGCTCAAGCTGATGCTGAACCTGCTGAAGCCGCGTTACGTGATGCCGGTGCACGGCGACTACAAGCGCATCCGGCTCCATGCCGAGCTCGCCGACGCGGTCGGGATCGACCCCGACGACGTGTTCCGGGGCGAGAACGGGCTGCCGCTCGAGCTCGACGAGTCCGGCGCCCGCTACGGCGAGCCCGAGCAGTCCGGGATGATCTTCGTCGACGGCGTCGACATCGGCGATCCCGCGGACGTCGCGCTCCGCGACCGCCGCATGCTCTCGGGCGACGGGATCTTCATCGTCGTCGCCACCGTGTCCGAGCAGACCGGGGAATCGGTCGTGCCCCCCGAGGTGATCTTCCGCGGGGTGCCGTTCGTCGAGCAGGCCGACAACCTGGTCGAGGACATCCGTGAGGAGGTGGAGCGCTCGCTCGCGCGGGCGGCGCACGACGGCCTGCGCGAGATCGACATGCTCCAGCAGGAGTTACACGACGACCTGGCTGCGTTCGTCTACGACCGGTTGCGGCGCCGGCCGATGGTGCTGCCGGTTGTCGTCGAGGTGTGAGCGGCTGCCATAGAGCGCGGCGAGCCCGCCCAGCGCGACCGCGAACGCCGTGACCGTGGCGATCCCGAGGCCCGCGCGGGCGCCGGCGACGGCCATCAGCCAGCCGACGATCGGGCCTCCGATGGGCGTCGAGCCCTGGAAGGCAACGAACCACAGTGACATCACCCGGCCCCGCATCTCGGGCGCGGCCGTGAGCTGGAGGGTCGAGTTGGCCATCGACATGAACGAGATGCTGCCCCAGCCGACGAACGCGAGCGCCACGAGCTCAAGCGGCAGGTCGGGGGCGATCGTGGCCACCGCGAGGGCCGCGGCGAACCCGGCGGCGGCGATCGTGAGCGGCCGGATGCCGATCTGGCCGCGGGCCGCGACCAGGAGCCCGCCGAGCACGGCGCCCACGCCCATCGTGGCGGTCATGAACCCGAACCCGGCCGAGCCCACGTGGAGAGCGCGGGTGGCCATGACGGGCAAGGTGACCTGGAACTCGTAGGTCAGGCAGCCGGCGGCGGCCATCATCAGAAGCGGCACGGCCAGCTCGCGGGTGTGGCGCACGTAGCTAAGACCCTCGCGGAGCTGCCCCCGCCCGCGCGGGGTGAGCGCCGTGGGGTTCAGCGCACTGCGGTCCATCGCCAGCAGCGAGACGATCACGGCGGCGAAGCTCGCCGCGTTCAGCAGGAAGCAGACGCCGATGCCCACGGTGGCGATCAGGATTCCGGCGATGGCCGGCCCGACCACGCGGGCGCTGTTGGCCATGACCGAGTTGAGGGTGACCGCGTTGCGCAGGTGCTCGGGCCCGACCATCTCGAGCATGAACGACTGGCGCGCGGGGTTCTCGAAGGCGTTGTTGAGGCCGAGCAGGGCGGCCAGCACCCCGATCTGCCAGTACCGGACCTCGCCCGTGATCGTGAGCACCCCGAGGATCAGAGCCTGCACGCCCATCAGGGACTGCAGCGAAAGCATCATGCGGCGCTTGTTGACGCGGTCGGCGATCACGCCGCCGTAGGGACCGAGCAGGAGCACCGGAAGGGTCTGGAGCCCGATGATGATGCCGAGCGCGGTGCTCGAATGCGTGAGGGTCAGGACCAGCCACGCCTGGGCCGTCATCTGCATCCAGGTACCGGCCAACGAGGTGGCCTGACCGGCGAAGTACAGGCGGTAGTTGGGAACCGAGAGTGCGGCGAAGGTCACGCGGCCGGCGCGGATCACCCGCGTCAAGACCGCTCTCCCGTCCGGAGCTGCTCGGCGAGCTGCTCCAGCCCGTCGAGGGCGGCGACGATGCGTACGCGCTCGGCGGCGTCCAGTCCTTCAAGGGCCAGTTTCAGCGCGTCGGTGCGCTCACGCCGGATGCGTTCGGCGAGCCGCTTGCCCGCCGGCGTCGGCTTCACCCAAGCGGCGCGCCGGTCGCCCTCGTCGGCGGCGCGCTCGATCAGACCGGAGTCGACCAGGTGGCCGACCGTCCGCGAGAGCTGTGTCGGGTTGATGCCCTCTGAGTCGGCGAGGTCCGAGAGGCGGACCGGGCCCTCGCGGACCACGGTCAGGAGAATCGAGATCTTGGTTGGGGTGAGCCCGGCCGCGACCGCAGCCGCGGTGGGACGCAGACGCCGGGACAGCCGTCCGATGACCGCGCGCAGGCGCGCGGTGGTGTCGATGTCGAGCGGTGTCTGGGTGGCCGGCAAATGTCCTCGCTTGCGGGAGAAAATGCTTGCTTGCTGTCAAGCAATTGTAGCACTGTCATCGGCAGCAGGACGCCCGGGCTTGAGCTCCGGGAGACCCTCGCAGCGTGATCGTGCGACTACTTGCGGGCGCGGCGCCGGGTGGTTCCGGCGGCCACCGGAGTGGGCTTGGCGGCCGTCGGGGCGCGGGGGATCCGGATCACGAACCGGGTGCCGCTCCCGGCCTCGGGCTGCTCGAGTGTGACCGAGCCCCCATGGAACTCGGCGACGGCGCGCACGATCGCGAGACCGAGGCCGGAGCCGCGCGTGCCCGTGCCGGCGCCGCGGACGAAGCGGTCGAACACGCGCTTGCCGAGCTCGGGCGGGATACCCGGCCCGTCGTCCTCGACGGTCAGCACCGCCACTCCGTCGTCGACGGCGGTGGCCGCGCGGATGTGCGTGCCCGGGGGCGTGTGCCGGGCCGCGTTCTCGATCAGATTGAGCGTGAGGCGATGCAGGTCGTCCCGCACGCCGGGCACGACCGCCGGCCGTGCGTCGATCGACAGCTCGTGGTCCTCGGCCATCGGCCCGAGCTCGGACGCGGCTTCGAGCAGCACGTCGGCGAGATCGGTCGGGCCCCGCGACACCGACCGCCGAGCGTCCGCGCGCGCGAGCAGGAGCAGGTCGCCGACGAGACGGCGCATCCGCCGGGCGGACCGCAACGCGGCCTCCGCGGTGTCGGCCTGCTCGCCGTCGAGTTCCTCGGCCAACAGCTCGAGGTTCGCCAGCAGGCTGGTCAGCGGCGTGCGCAGCTCGTGCGAAGCATCCGCGACGAACTCGCGCTGGCGCTCGAGCGCGGCGTGGGTCTCGCCACGCGCGGCGTCGAGGGAGGACAGCATCCCCTCGACGGTGCGGGCAAGCTCCCCGACCTCGTCGTCGGCCTCGGGAAGGGGTAGATGCAGCCTCGGGTCGCGGGTGCGCTCGATCTCGCGCGCCGCCTCGGTGAGCTGCACGATCGGGCGCATCGCGCGTTGCGCGGTCGCGAGCCCACCGAGCAGCGCGAGCACGGTGCCGCCGAGCACCCCGAGCAGCAGGATCACCTGCACGCGCGCGATCGTGTGGTCGACGTCGGACAGAGGGCGCGCGTACAGCAGCCACACGGGGCTGTGCTCCACGCTCAGCTGGGTCGCGACGACCCGGTAGCCGCCCTGCTGGGTGGTCCCCTCGCGGTCAGGGAGCGGAAAGAACGGCGTCGCCGACAGCGACTTCACGCCCTTGATCCGCACCTCGTCCTGCGTGCACAGCAACAGGCCGGCCTGGTTGAAGATCCGGATCTGAACGTGCTCGGCGCTCGCGTAGTCCTTGAGCGAGACCTCCTGGTTGCACTCCAGGTTCCCGCTGTTGCCGAGCCACCTCAGCTTGATGTTCTGAGCCAGCTGTTCGGAGTTGGCCCTGACCTCGTCGTTGAACTGGCCGCGGAGCTGGCGGTCGGTGAGCACGCCGACGATCGCGGCGAAGCTCGCCAGGATCACGCAGGTCAGCATCGCCGAGCCGCCGGCCAGGCGCCAGCGGATCGGGATCGACCTATACGCGGAGAACGTAGCCCGCGCCGCGGATCGTATGTAGGAGCCTCGGCTCGCCACCGGCTTCCAGCTTCCTTCGCAGGTTGGAGACGAACACCTCGATCGTATTCGTCATCGAGAACGGGTCATAGCCCCACACCTCGTCGAGCAGGCGTTGGCGCGAGATCACGATCCGTTCGTTGCGCATCAGGTACTCGAGCAACTCGAACTCGCGCTGGGTCAGGTCGATCGTCCTGCCCGATCGCGTGACCTCGTGCGTGTCCGGGTTGAGCTTGAGATCGCTCATCGTCAACGTCGCCTGGCCTCGTGGCGGGCGGCGCCTGAGCAGGGCGCGGAGACGCGCCAGCAGTTCCTGACGCTCGAACGGCTTGACCAGGTAGTCGTCGGCGCCGGCGTCAAGTCCCTCGACGCGCGCCTCGACGCCGTCGCGTGCGGTCAGGACCAGGATCGGGACGTCGTCGCCGGTTTGGCGGAGCGTCTTGGCGACCTCGACGCCGTCGATCCCGGGCAGGCCGAGATCGAGGATCAGCAGGTCGGGCAGGAACCCGTGGGCCTCGTTCAGCGCCGTGGTCCCGTCGCCGGCGATCCGGACCTCGTACCCCTCCATCCGCAGTGATCGCTGGAGGACCTGGGCGATGGCGTCGTCGTCCTCGACCACCAGCACGCGGGGTGTCCGCTCGTAGTCCGCCATTTCTGTATGCAGATGGTACGGCGCGCGATGAAGAGTTCTGCGTGGGTCGTCCGGGCAGGAAGCCCGGCACACACGTCGAAGCCAGTCCCTCGCAAATGGCCGCCCGCAAGCGAAAGAAGCCGCCGCCCAAGCGCGCGACGCGCTCGCTCCTGGCTGGCCTCCCGTCGGTGCGGCTCCCGCGCGTCGAAATCGAGCCGCACCACGTCGACATCTTTGGTCTCGGGCTGATCGCGGTCGGCATCCTGCTCGGTGGCGTGGCCTACGCTCAGTGGGACGGGGGCGCGCTCGGGAACGGCGCGGTCACCGGTTTTAGGTTCTTGTTTGGGGCGCTCGGGTACGTCGTTCCGGCGGCGCTGGTGGTCGCCGGTGCGCTGGTGCTGGCGCGCGAGGTCCGGCCCCCGGTGCGGCCGCTGCGTACGGGTGTCATCTGCCTCGTGGGCTCGATCACGCTGGCGCTCGCGGCCGGGACGCTCGGCGTGGGCCCGGGTCGCGTTCCGTCGGCTTCGTTCTGGCAAGCGTCGCTTTTTGAGCGGCGTGGAGGCGTGCTCGGGCAGGGTGAGCTGTGGGTGACCTCGCACCTGATCTCGAACGTGGGCGCGGACATCCTCGCGGTGTTCCTGTTCATCGCCGGGCTGATCCTGGTCACCGGGGCGGGGGTCGCGGGCGTCGTTCGCGCGGGCCGCGCTGGCGTCGCCGGCACGACGCGCGTGCTGCGGCGCTCTGGCCCGGGGGTGGCGGCGACCGGAGCGAGACCCGGACGCCGGCCCGCGACCGAGGCCGCACGGGCCTGGGCCGCGGAGGGCTATCCGGACGTTCCCGTCGAGCCGGTGCTGCCGCCGGAGCCGGATACCTCCGAGCTCGTGGTGCGCGCAACCCATGTCGAGGCGCCGCCCCCGGTCGATCTGGAGGGCGACGAGCCCGAAGAACCCGAGATCGAACGACTCTTGCCGGATCCGGAGCCCGAGGCAGTCGAACCGCCCCCCTCTGATGACCTCACTCCCCAGGGTCGCTACCGCGCGAGCGTCACCGACGACCCGAACTTCGTGTGGCACGTGCCGCGCTCCCGCTTCCTCGTGCGGTCGACCGGCGAGGCGGCCAAGCCGGATACCGCCGGTCAGGAGCAGGTGGCGGCCACGCTGATCGAGACGCTCGGGCACTTCGGGATCGAGGCCAAGGTGATCGGCCGCGTCACCGGCCCGCACATCACCCGCTATGAGATCCGGCTGGCGCCGGGCACCAAGGTCTCGAAGGTCGCCCAGCTCAAGGACGACCTCGCCTACGCGCTCGCCGCAACCGACATCCGCATCCTGGCGCCGATCCCCGGCAAGCAGGCGGTCGGCGTCGAGGTCCCGAACGCGCGCCGGCGGATCGTCCACCTGGGCGACGTGTTCCAGGACCCACCGCCCGACTGGTCGCCGCTGACGGTGTGGCTGGGCAAGGACATCGCGGGCCGCGCGATCGGCGCCGACCTGGCGAAGATGCCCCACCTGCTCGTCGCCGGCACCACCGGATCGGGCAAGTCGGCATGCGTGAACTCGATGCTCTGCAGCGTCCTGCTGCGCGCGACTCCGCACGAGCTTCGCGTCGTCCTGGTCGACCCGAAGCAGGTCGAGCTCAACCACTACGAGGGCGTTCCGCATCTGCTGACGCCGGTGATCACGAGCCCGCGGATGGCGGCCAACGCGCTGCAGAACCTCGTCAAGGAGATGGAGCAGCGGTACGGGACGATGTCGTTGGCGCGCACGCGTTCGTTGCCGGAGCTGAACCGCGCGCGCGAGAAGCGGGGAGAGCCGCCGCTGCCCTACATCCTGTGCGTGATCGACGAGCTCGCCGACCTGATGATGGTCGCGCCGGCCGATGTCGAGGACTCGATCATCCGGCTCGCGCAGAAGGCGCGCGCGGTCGGCATCCACCTGGTGCTGGCGACTCAGTCGCCGCGCGTGGACGTGATCACCGGGATGATCAAGGCGAACGTCCCCTCGCGGATCGCGTTCGCCGTGTCGTCGCAGACGGACTCGCGCGTGATCCTCGATCACAACGGCGCCGAGTCGCTGCTCGGCCAGGGCGACATGCTGTTCTCGCCCGTGGGCTCGAGCAAGCTCCAGCGCATCCAGGGCGCCTACATCGACGAGGAGCAGATCGCCGAGCTGACGGACGCGTGGCGCCGCCAGGGCGAGCCCGAATTCCACGACGAGCTGCTCGAGGAGGTCGAGTCTCAGGACGCTGGTAATGGTTCGGAGGATTCGTCGGAATTCAACCCCGACGAGGACCCGCTGCTCGACGAGGCGATCGCGCTCGTGGCCCAGATGGGCACCGCCTCGACATCGATGCTGCAACGCCGGTTGCGGTTGGGCTACACGCGCGCGGGAAGACTGATCGACATGCTCGAACGCCGCGGGATCATCTCCGGCTACGAGGGGTCAAAGCCGCGCCAGGTACTGATCACAGAAGCCGACGTACCCCGGATTCTGTCCCACCTGGCCGAGGCCGAGGCCCCGGGGGCGCCGCCGCCCGTGCGCGTCCCCGACGACGCCGACGAAGAGCAGTAATCCCTTGCGCGGCCAGCGCGAGCGGCGGAAAAGTCCTGCTGTCGTCGAGCCGTCCGCCGCTAGCCTTCGCAGGCGGATGGCCGACATCGGCACGACATTGAGAGAAGCGCGCATCCGCGCGCGGATCGATATCAGCGAGGTGGAAGCGCGGACCAAGATCCGCGCCAAGTACCTGCGCGCGATCGAGAACGAGGAATGGGACCTGCTGCCCGGCCCCGTGTACGTGAAGAGCTTCCTGCGCACGTACGGTGACTTTTTGGGCGTCGACTCGAGGGGCCTCGTCGACGAGTACAAGCGCCGCTACGAGCGCCCCGCCGACCAGGACATGCGGCCGATCAGCTCGCTCGGTCGCGAGCGCGAGCGCCGGCGACGCCGTCCTTCCCGGTTCGGGCGCGTGATCGCGGTCGTGCTCGTGCTTGCGGTCGTCGTCGCCGCGCTGTTCCTCGTCGGGAGCCTGAGCAAGAACAACAACAACGCGAGCTCGACCACACCACCGCCGGCGACGAACACGAACGCGCGTGGTACGACGTCGACGTCGACCCACACCTCGACCACTCACCACGCCCACCATCGGCGGCTGCCACCGCCCAAGCCGACCACGGTGACGCTCAAGCTCGTCCCCACGAGCCAGCTCTACGTGTGCGTGGAGGATGGCAACGGCAAGAAGCTCATCAACGGCGTGACCTATTCCGCCGGCCAGACGATCCCGACCGAGTCCGCCAAGAAGCTGATGGTGACGCTCGGAAACGACTCCGTGCAGATCAAGGTCGACGGCAAGCCCGTGACCCCGACGGTCGGGTCGCCGATCGGATACGCGCTCACGCCGGGGAAGACGAGTCCGCTGCCGGCCGGCCAGCTGCCGACGTGCGCATGAACGGCCCGGTGCGCGCATGAGCGCTTCTGCGGGCGGTGGTTCGGTTTCGGGCGGCGGTCCCCGGGCTGGGATCCTTGTCACCGGCACGGAGGTCCTGACCGGGATCATCTCCGACCGCAACGGGCCCTGGCTGTCCGAGCGCCTGCTCGAGATCGGCGTGGACGCCGCGATGATCCAGATCGTCGGCGACCGGCCCGGCGACCTCATGGCGGCCCTCCGGTACATGGCGGATCAGGGGATGGCGTTGATCGTGACGAGCGGCGGCCTGGGGCCGACGGCCGACGACCTGACCGCGGAGATCGTCGGCGAGTTCGCCGGACGCGAGATGGTGCTCGACGACGAGCTCGAGGAGAAGATCACCGAGATCCTTCGGCCGCTGATGAGCCGCTGGCCGGGGCTCGACCTGGAGGCCGTTCGGTCGGCAAACCGCAAGCAGGCCGTGGTCCCCGTCGGGGCGACGGTTCTCGACCCTGTCGGCACCGCACCGGGACTGGTGGTTCCGCCCGCTTCCGGCACTGGCCCCACGGTCGTGGTGCTGCCCGGTCCTCCGCGCGAGCTACACGAGATGTGGGAGATGGCGCGCGCGACCGAGGCGTTCCAGGCCGCGATCGCCGGCGCACCCACCTACCGGCGGGAGATCCTCCGCCTGTACGGGATCCCCGAGTCCGAGATCGCGAACACGCTCCGCGCTGCCGAGGATGCCGGCGTGCCGCTCGAGCCGCTCGAGATCACGACGTGTCTGCGCCGCGGCGAAATCGAGGTCGCGACCCGGTATGAGCCGTTGGCCGATGATGCTTATCGGTCGCTCGTCGATTTCATCGCGTCTCGGCACGGTGAGCAGCTGTTCTCGCGCGACGGGTCGACCGTCGACTCGCAGGTGGCATCGCTCCTGGGTTCGCGCATGGTCGCCGTGGCGGAGTCGTGTACGGGCGGGTTGATGTCGGCGCGGCTGACCGAGCTGCCCGGGTCCTCGGCGTACTTCGCGGGTGGCGTCGTCGTCTACTCGAACGAAGCCAAGGTGTCTCTTGCCGACGTCGACCCGGACCTGATCATCCGCTTCGGGGCCGTGTCGACCGAGGTGGCCGAGGCACTGGCCTCGGGCGCCGCGGCGCGGTTTGACGCTTCCTTTGGGATCGGGATCACCGGGATCGCCGGCCCCGACGGCGGCACCGAGGAGAAGCCGGTCGGGACGGTCTGCTTCTCGGTGTCGGGACCCGACGGTGCACGCATCACCCGCCGCACCCGCCTCCCCGGCAGTCGGTCGGACGTCCGCGACCGCTCGACGACGGTCGCCATGCACCTGCTTCGCCGCGTGCTCCTTGAGGGGCAGGCGGCGCTCGGAGAGGCGGGTGCCCGGGCCGAGCGGGCGTGAGCGCTTCGGCGCGTCTGTTCGTCGCACTCGAGCTTTCTGACGTTGCGCGGGAGGCACTGGCTTCGTGGGCATCGGAGGCGATCGCTTCTGTCCCCGGTCTGCGGCCCGTGGGCTCCGAGGACCTACACGCGACCCTGTGCTTCCTCGGCTCGCGTCCCGAGGTGGAGATCGATCCGATCGCCGCCGCGTGCGGCGTGGTGGCGGGCGAGCCGGTCGTGGAATCGTCGTTCGGCTCGGTGCTGTGGTTGCCGGCCCGGCGTCCCCGAGTGCTGGCCGTGTCGCTGTCCGATCCGGAGGGCGTTTTGGGGCGGGTGCAGTCGGCGCTGTCGGCCGCGCTGGTGGCGGGCGGTTGGTACGTGCCCGAGTCCCGGCCGTTCCTGGGCCACGTGACGGTTGCGCGGGTCCGTCGCGACGCCCGCGTACGGCCCGCGGCCTTGCAGCCGCCACCTACCTCCCCGGTGCGCTGCCAACGCGTGACGCTGTATCGGTCGCGGCTGAGTTCTTCGGGTGCTCGGTACGAGGCGCTGGCTTCGGTTTCGTTGGGGTCCGCGCCGGGTGCGGCGGACCCGATGTCGGTGGTCCGGCGCTTCTACGACCTCCAGGCTCAGGTTTACGGCGGTGAGGCGCCGGCGGACTCGCTCCGAGATGCACTTCGTGACGATGTTGTCTGGCACGTGCCGGGAGCGAGCGCGATCGCCGGCGAGCATCGCGGCGTCGACGCCGTGCTCGAGTACATGGACACGCGCCGGCGGATGACCGGCTCCACGTTTCGTGTGACCATCCACGGCACCGCGATGATCGCCGGTCGTGTGGTGCAACTCGCGGGGGGCTCGGCGTTACGGGAGGGGCGCTCGGTTCGGTGGGAGACCGTCGGGGTGTTCCGGGTCGCTGAGGGGCGGATCGCCGAGTGCTGGCTGGTGCCGTTCGACCAGGCGGTGTTCGACGAGATCTGGTCCTAGGGCGTCTATCGATCTCGGCCTAGCGCGTCTATCCCTCCATCCCGCGGGTATGGTCGGTCTCATGCGAGTCGTTGTCACTGGTGCCACCGGGATGATCGGGCGCTCGCTCGTGTCCGCTTTGCTGGCGCGCGGGGAGGAGGTCGTGGCACTCTCTCGCGACGCCGAGCGCGGCCGCCGAGCACTCGACGATCGGGTCTCGGTGTATGCGTGGGCTGACCCCCTCGCCGAGCCGCCACCCGCGGACGCGCTTACGGGCGCCGACGCGGTCGTGCATCTGATCGGCGAGCCGGTGGCCCAGCGCTGGAGCGACGAGGCCAAGGAGGCCATCCGTGAATCGCGGGTGGCGTCGACGCGCTCGCTCGTCCAGGGACTGCTCGCGCTCGCCCCCGACGCGCGCCCTTCCATTCTCGTCTCTCAGTCCGCCACCGGCTACTACGGGCCGCGGGGATCGGAGCCCGTCCTCGAGTCCACCGCCGCCGGCGAGCCCACCCCCGCCGGCAACGACTTCCTCGCCGGCGTGGTCGTGGCCTGGGAGCGCGAGGCCCTCGCCGCCTCTTCCTCGTCCAACGGCGCGGTCCGGGTCGTCGTCACGCGCACCGGCGTGGTCCTGTCTCCTTCCGGCGGCGCGCTCGCCAAGATGCTCCCGTTCTTCCGCCTCGGCATCGGCGGGCCGGTCGCCGGCGGCCGCCAGTACGTCCCCTGGGTGCACCTCGACGACGTCGTCGGGGCGATGGCGTTCTGCCTCGGCAATCACGACGCCACCGGCCCGGTCAACCTGACCGCCCCGACGCCGGCAACGAACACCGAGCTCTCGCGCGCCCTGGGGCGCGTGCTGAAACGGCCGGCGTTCCTGCCCGTGCCGGCGCTGGCGCTGAAGGCGCTCTACGGCGAGATGGCGGAGATCGTCGTGACCGGCCAGCGGGCCGTGCCGGCGCGTCTCGAAGAGCTCGGGTACCACTTCCGCTACCCCGAGTTGGAGCCGGCGCTGCGCGACGTTCTGGACCGCCCGGCCTGAGTTCGCGCCATCGCCCCGGGCCCGCGCCACCACTCCGGGCCCGCGCCACCCCCCCGGGGGCTGCGCCACCGGTCCGGGCCCGCGCCACCCCCCCGGGGGCTGCGCCACCGGTCCGGGGCTCCGCCACCACCCACCGCGGGCTCCGCGACCCGCACGACGCGTCATTCGACGCCGGATCCCGTGACCGTGCCGTGTGGTACACGCCCCACATGCACCACACGGCACGGTCCCGCCAATCCCGCGCCATTGACGCATCATGCAGGTTCCCGCGGGCTCCGGCAGGAGCCGCGGCCCTTCCTCGCCGTCACCGCGCCACCCCCCTGCCCCGCGGCCTGCATAACACGGCAACCGGCCCCGCTCGTCGTGACCTTGCCGAGCTACGCACGTATATCGCGCGTTTCACGGCACGGTTCCGCGGAACCGCCTCCGTTGTCGAGTCATGCAGGTTCTGCAGCGCCTCGGCGCCCGCGCGGCCCTTCCGGACCTGCAAGAGCTGACAATCGACGCTGGCAACCCTGACCGTGGCAGACCGCGCATGTCCCCCCACATGCACGGTCTGCCGCGGTCCGCGCCCGCGTCCTCCAATGTCAGGTCTTGCAGGTCGCCCGCCTAGCAGCGCTCCTGGCGACCCTCATATCCCACGGACCCATTCTCCAGGTGCCTCTTTTCCCAAGCGCCGCCGGCGCGACCCGAGGAGGCCCACCAACACCATTCTCCAGGTGCCCGCCTTTCCCAAGTGCCGCCGGCGCGATCCGAGGAGGGCCCACAACACGCATTCTCCAGGTGCCCGCCTTTCCAACATGCCGCCGGCGCGATCCACACTCATTCTCCAGGTGCCCGCCTTTCCCA
>Ga0335073_10003808_pt1 | contig 21055 bp, 17 predicted proteins | sample Lox_Sample_22_FD_207093 | JGI IMG/M metagenome (GOLD analysis project Ga0335073, IMG submission 207093) | Soil microbial communities from Loxahatchee National Wildlife Refuge, Florida, United States - Lox_Sample_2.2 | ecosystem: Environmental > Terrestrial > Soil > Wetlands | place: USA...
CAGCCAGGAGGCACCCTGCTGATGAATGGCGATGTCGATGCCGTGATACTGCACGTTCGGCCGAAGCAGGGGACGCAGCGCGGCCGGTCCGCAGCCGACATCGAGCAACGTGCATTCGCGATCGCCGGCCATCTGGTTGACGACCCGCGCGCATTTCTTGAGGCGGAAGCTGGGCTCGACGTAGAGCGCGTTTTCAACGATCCAGTAGTCTCGATCTCTGAAGTTCTCGACGGCTTGCATCATGCGTCCCTTGGGGGTGTTGGAGTGGTTCTTATCCAATGCTTAGGTCTGGCGCGAGCCTGCGTTCGCGAACTCGCCAAAGATCCTGTCGTACTGCTCGTCGAGCCGGTCGCGAAACTCCTGCGATTTGTGCTCGATGATGGGCCTGACTTCCTGGCTACGCGCCGCCAGTTCGCTGAACTGATCGATGAGTCGCTGCAGATCCAGCTCCTCCAGAGGCTGACAGTATTTCCTAAGCCCGACGGAATCGAGCAGGTAATCATTCTTCGGGTCGTAGGAGATAGAAACCGCGGGGATATTCATCATCAGTCCAAGGAGAAGGTTGTGAAAGCGCGGCGAGACGACAAGATCAACGGAAGCGATCTGCGCAATGAGTTCTTCGACCGTGGTACTGCCTTCGTCGATAATGTTCTCCTGATCGTAGCGAAATCCCCGTTTCCCCAGGCGCGAGCGCAGCTCCTCCCTTGTGCTGGCGTCGTTTTTGGCGTCACCCTGCAAAATTCGAACTGCATAATGATGCTCGCGGAGCCAAATGACAAAATCAGCCATCGTATCCAGATAGAAGGAGTAATGAGCCTGATGCTTGTCCGAATTCCACATATGGATATCCCGATGGTCCATCACGCCAAGCCCCACGGTGTGGAGCGGCCCTCCACGGTTCGGCCGGCGTGGAAAGGAGTCAGGCAGCAGGCTGAAAACCAGATCCGGATACACGGGGTCTTCGTCGCGAATGAACCCGTTTTTGTGAATGCGGTCTTTTGAATTTTGATCGCGAAAGCTGCGATAGTCGGAGAGAGACAGCGCCTTCGTAATGAAGAAGCGGCTCAGCTTTCCGTAGATGGGGCCAACGCCGACGCCGACGAAGCGTACTTTGCAGCCGGCGAGCCGCGCGGCGCAGGTCCAGCGAAAGACATCGTAGGGAAAACCAGAGGCCGTGGTCATGTAGTCGGTGAGCATCCCGGTACCGGTCATGAAGACGACGTCGGTCCCCCGCAGACCTTTCACCGCCTGGCGCCAGTCGTTGAACTCGCCGGGAATTCTCCCGAGCAGCCGACCGATTTTGGCGAGCTTCCCTGCCAGGCCCCCGCGCCGCTTCACTTTAGCGAAATCCTGCCGGGACACGGGCAACGAAGGGAGATGATGTCGCTGGAGGGTATCGGACGGACTGAAACTAACCGCGCTGATGTCTGCATGAGGCAGGCGCTGCCGGGCATTCTGCACGATAGACTGCAGAGTGCACTCGTTCCCCAGATTCTGAATGCCAAAGATGCCGAAAAAGACGATCTTCGTTTTCTTCGTCACGGCAGCAGAGGCTGGTTTGTCTTCGGTGGGCACAGCCACCTCGTAGTCCACTGTACTCACGATGTCGCGAACCTCGCTTTCAAAGCACTGAAAATCTTACGGCCGGCAAAGAAAGCGCTCTCGCGGGGACGCGGAAACAACAGGAAGAGAGCCGCACCGGCGAGTAATCCGACCGGACCGCAGACAACGAGTTGCACGATATGGTGCGCATGCGGGAGTGCCCGAACCATGAGGGCAGTCGCGACAAACACGCCTGCCCAGCATGGCAGATGGGACAGGAAACCCCTCCAGAGATCATGCGTACTGACCGGGCCGCTGCGGCCGGCGATGTAGTACACGATCGGGAGGCGAACAACCAGACTGACGACCGCAAGCGAGGTGACAACTCCGATCGGGCCCCAGCGCAGGCCGAGAACGAAGGACAGGATGGTCACCAAACCGGCCGCTGTATGGTTTCGTAACTGATCCCTGCCTCGTCCCTGGCTCTCATAGATCCAGCTGCAGATCGCTGAAAGTGGTCCGGAGATAGCAACCACGGTAAACATGGCAAAGAGCGGAACGGCTCCGGCCCACTTGGGCCCAAGGATCGTCAGGACCAGCGGCCTGGCCAGGGCGAGACACATAGCCGCGAAAGAAAACACAACGAGCGCCAGGGTCCCGTACGCACGCATGTAGCTGCGACGATAGCGGTCCGGATCGTGCTGCAGGCGCGAGAGGACCGGAATCAGCACGTTGTTCACCGGCGTGATGATCTGATTGACAGGTCGAGCGAGCAGCACCTGAGCACGCGTGTAGAGGCCCAGGGGAGCCGCGCCGAAGAAGCGCCCCAGGAGGATGCTGTCGGAGTTGGCAGAAAACTGGCCGACGAAATCGGCGAGGCTGAGGTGCGCACCGAAGCTGACCAGCGGTTTCACACCGCTGTTGCGCGAGGGCAGGTTGGGCCGCCACCCGGAGGTCATCCACATGAGGATGAGCGCGCATCCCGTGGTCGCCAACTGCTGCGCCACCAGAGCCCAGTAAGAAAAGCCGTGCCACGCCAGCAGACACGCCAGTCCGAATCCGATCGTAGCCGAGGAAACATCGATAACGGCAAGCGCCGGAAAGCGCATTTGCCGCGTGAGAAGCGCCTGGTGCTGGACGGTCGACCCGGTAAGCAGAAACGTGATGGACAGGGCCAGCATGATCCCTGTCACGCGGGGATCATGGTAGAACTTCGCGGTCAGGGGTGCCAGGGCGACGCTGATGAGAGCCAACAGTCCGCTGAAAGCGACGTTGATCCAGAACAGATTGGAAACCTGCGCCTGAGTGATCTTTTCCCGTTGGATGGTTGCGATGGAAAGTCCGAGCTGCGTAAAGACGCCAACCAGCGCCGTGACACCAAGAACCATGCCCACGAGGCCGAAATCTCTCGGGTTGAGCAGGCGCGCCAGCACCGCTGCCGCGAGGAAGTTCAGAACGAACTTGGCCCCCTGCGCGCTAACAGTGACAAAGCCGCCGGACACCGCACGGTGTCCGATGTTATGGAGCAGGTGATCGGTACGGAAATGTTCCACTTCCGGAGTCGCTGCGGCAGGATTGTCCACTCCAGCCAGATTGGCATTACTGCTCAAACAACCTCCAGCAACACGACAACGTTATTGGCAGATTTGTTTCGGGTTAACGATCAGGACCGATCCCTGCGAAGCACAGACAAGAATTGCGGTGCCCAACCCGAACACTGCGCCGAAAGTTTGCCCGCTACAGCAGTCACACGAGAACGTCACTTACCCACAAGCACGGGCTCGGCAGCCTTTTGCTTCATCGCCTGGCCATTCTTTGCCCACACCTGCCACGGTGCGCCGCCCTTCGACCAGAGGTCTTCGAGTTGTTGCCTCTCCTTGAAGGTATCCATGCAGGCCCAAAACCCCTCATGCTTGATGGTGATCAGTTCCCGGGCCGCAATGAGCCTTGCGAACGGTTCGTCCACCAGATCTTCGCCCGACTGAATGTAGTCGAAGATTCTCTGGCGGAAAACAAAGTAGCCGCCGTTGATCCAGGTGTGCGAGGTGCCGGCGTGGTTGATGCTGGTCACGTGACCCTCACGGTCAGTTTCCACCAGATGGAACGTCTGCGTCGGAGGCACGGAGACGAAGCATGCTGTCTTGCCCGAGGTTACAAGGCGATCGATGACCATATCGAGGTCGATATCCGTCAGTCCGTCCACGTAGTTCGCGAGGAAAATCTCCTCATTCTTTACATGCTCGCGGACCGCAAGGAGACGTTGGCCGATCAGCGACTTGGCGCCGGTGTCAGCACATGTGACCTTCCAGGTCGTGAAGTCGTCGCCCAGCAGCCGGACTGTCTTTCCGCCGTCGGACAAAACAAAGTCGTTGGACAACGCCTCGTTATACCCGAGGAAAAATCTCTTGATGGCTTCCCCTTTGTGGCCAAGACACAGAATGAAGTCCTTATGACCGTAATGAGCATAGTACTTCATCAGATGCCACATCACCGGCGCATCGCCGATTGGCACCAGTGGCTTAGGGACATTCTCCGAATACTCCCGCAGGCGCAATCCCTGCCCACCACAAAATATAACTACCTTCATAACTCACACCTCCATCGCAAACTAAATCGAAGACCGGGGTGATCCCTGGGGGGAATCACTTCGTGAGCGACAGCTGCCACAGGGAGTACTTCGAGCGAGGCAGGCTTCGTCGACTGCCCACAACTCCTGGCGCGCCTCCGGACCGAACCTCCAGCCGCATTCGCCAGCCCGCTTAGCAGTCATCATCGCCGCAAACCCGCTCACGCAACAATCACCCATTTGGAGACCAGCCATGGCGCAGCGGAGACCTGAAAAGGCAGTACTTCGAGTAACGGGCGTCACAAGTGCGCTCCACAAGCACCTTTCCCATCAGTATCTTGCGACCGAATACGGCTGGAGCTAACGTGACCGATACCCAATTGACACCCGCGAGCGATCAGGAGACCATGGCCATAGATTGCCCGTACTGCGCTCCCCGCTCTGCAGCGATCTCGACTTTTTCGCGGCTCCCCCAAACGGAAAAAGCACCTTGTTCACAGAGGTTCGATCTACGCATGCCAGGAAAAGACATCCCTCATTTCCTCTCTGCGGCCCTGATGCTGACCGGCGCCGCCCCCCTGTGCCTGTTTCTATTCCTCACGATTCGGGCGGCTGCGCCGGAACAACATATTCATGCGCAAATGTATCGTTTGCCGAACGACAATAGCGGCTGTCCCGGCAATTGTCGCGTGATTCCGTGGCGGGCCGGCTCAGACTTATGGAACGGCGGGATCTTGCCAAATTACCCATCGGCGATCTGCACGGGGCTCGCTGCCAATGGAACGACAAATGATGGACCCGCGATTCAGGCCTGCATTACAAAGGCCGCACCCGGAACCGCCGTGTTGGTCCCCGCAGGCACTTATCTGATCAACAGCACCATCCGCCTCAAAAGCAATGTTGTACTCCGGGGAACTGGGACCACCAGCACCTTCTTCAATCTGGGCTCTTCCGGGACCCTGACAACGCAGCCTTTCTCCAACGCCTCGGACATGACGCCCGGAACTTCCTACGGCGTCAATTCTCCCGGATACGCTTTGAGCGCAGCTCCGCAGAAGGGAGACACAAACCTGACCATCTCGGCTGGCTCGGTTCACCCCGGCGACTGGATCGCCGTGTTTGCCGATAACGACCCCAGCCTCGTGAGTGTGGACGGCGAAGATGGTCATTGCACCTGGTGCGGAGACAATACCGGTTATCGCGTGATGCAGCAGATCGTCCAGGTGACGACCGTGCAAGGATCCAATCTGACTCTTTCCCGGCCCCTTTATTACACGCTCTACAAGAATCCGGAGTACCGCAAATACACCTTTCCCACTTGGAAGGCCGGCTACGAAAGCTTCAAGGTCACGGGGACCGGAGATATCGGGTCGAATCCGATCATCCTGCTGCAGGGCTGCCTCTTTTGCTGGGTCAAAGGCGTAGAGACGCAAAATACAGGAAGCGACAGCGGTTCAGCACACATTGAAATGGATTACACGTATGGGGCGGAGATCCGCGATAACTATATGCACGACGGCCGCTCTTCAGCCAGTGGAGCGAACTACGGAGTTTACTTCAATTTCGTGAACAGCGACGCTAAGGTCGAGAACAATATCATGCGCCATAACCGGCATGCCATCGTTTATCAGGGTGGCGGATCAGGCACCGCAATCCTGTACAACTATATCGACGACCTCTATACGGAGGACCTCACCTACCTCGGCTCCGCCCGAACATCGCACGGCGGGCATCCTTACATGAATTTATGGGAAGGGAATATCGTTTCCCACGTAGCGGCCGACGATTTCTGGGGCAGTTCCTCGCATTTCGTCTTTTTCCGAAACTGGCTCTGGGGCGACGAAACGGGTACCGAGGTGCCACACTTCCCGCCCCAGGAAGGATTTGACGCCATTGATCTTTATCCCATGCAGACTTACTACTCGTTTGTCGGTAATGTGCTGGGGCATCCCAATCTGCACACGAACTGGTCCGCCGCGACCCTGATGGGCTTCAACGAATACGCAGAAGCCGGCAACCCTATCGTTTACAGCATGGGCGGACGATCAGGCAGCATCCCCAGTTCCAGCAGCACCGCACTGCTCCACGGCAACTTCGATTTCAAAACAGGCGGGGTTGCGTACTGGAACGGAGGCGCGGATCACACTCTTCCCGACTCCCTGTACTATCCCAGCGAACCCGCATTCCTGCAAGGATATCCATGGCCGCTGGAAGGGCCTGAAGGAAATCCAACGACTAACCCCAATGCCGCTGAGAACTGCTACCTCAATGGACCTGCTAAGGGCGGCGCCTTCAATCCGGCGATCTGCTATGGTTCCAGCCCGACATCTGGGAGCCAACCGACCTTATCAGCGCACCGACAGGCAGTTAGCCCAAACCGCGCCATGCCATTTCTCCGTTGCCGCTCTGCAAGACAGCGATGCCTTCATCGCGGCCCGGACGCTGCACTCGATACGGCAGGCATCTCTGCCCTTCCCCTAGATCTCAGACGATGATAAGCCGCACGAACAAATTGTTTCGCCAGAATCTGGCTGGCCGGAGCTGAGGTTTTCTCCATCGTCGCCCGTTCAATGTTTCTCGGATGATAATGGGAGACGAAACCCGAGGTTCCGAACGACACCTCGAGGAGTCGTTCCGAAAAGACCGCGGTGAAGAACTCGCCCTGCACCCCGTCATCATTATGAGGAAATGCGAACGCTTTTGGCCGGAAGTCAAATTGCTCCAGCAACTCCATACTCGTGCGCGTTTGGGTGAGTTGCTCAGAGAGCGAAAGACTGGAATAAAGCGGATGATCGTGGCTGTGCGCCCCGATCGCAAAACCCTGCCGAACGAGCGTCGTCACTTCCCGGGCAGTAAGGTGCGGCCGGTTTTCGCGCACATACTGGTTCAGATCGACCTCCAGAATCTCCGCCAGAGATCGCACCCGGGACTTCTCCGTATACGGGATCGAGAGCATCCGATCGCGCAGGCTGGAGGCGCCACCCTGCGGCGCCGGTAAAAAGGGTTCCAGGCCCGCGAGCTTCGTGCCGGAAGGCGGCTGCGACTCTATCCGATCGAGCAGTACGCTGATTTCGTTGTGATGCGCCATCCCGCCACCGTCTAGGAACGCGGTAGTGAGGAAAAACGTGGCAGGCACCCCGCCGCGTTGCAGGAGTGGCGCGACGACGTCGTGCATTTCCCTGAATCCGTCGTCGAATGTCAGGTGAACGCAGGAGCGAGGCAGAGCCCTGGTTCCGTTGAGCGCAGAGACGATGTCATTCAGGGAGACCGGTGTAAAATTGCGCGTGAAAAACTCGAGATCGGATTGGAATTCGGCGACGGTTCTGAATCGGTAGAGATGGCTCACGTGCGGGACGTAAGCGTCGCTCACCATATGGTAGAAGGGAACCACCAGCGAAACGCCCGACAGCGGACGCACCCACTCCATGGGGATCCATGCTGTTCCCTTCGACAGAAGGCTCACAGTCATGGCGATCAGCGGCTCGCGCCGCTGTAATGCGCTGTCGCTTCCCCGCCAACCGAACCTCTGTCACGCGCCAGGCGAAGAATGAGGTGAGCCAGGCCCTTGAACATGGTTGCCTGCCCCCAATGGAGCATCGGGGTTCGCGCGGTGATGCCGAGCGGGTACTTGCGATAATAGAAGAAGCCGCCGGAATCCTGCATGTTACGGATCGTCCAGTCGGCCACCTTCATGCCGAACGCGAGAGATTCCAAATCTTTGTCGCCAAAATACGCTAGCGTATCGATCGCCTGCGACGCGCACTGAACGTCGATCGGATAGGGGCGACTGTGATAATACTTCGGGCGCCCCGATTCCTCAAACAGGTGACCCATGTAATAGCGAAGCCCTCTCGTGAGATGTTCGGAGAATTCTGTATCTCCAGTGTTATCGATGTAGCACTTCAGGCTGTCCAGGTTGTATCCGGTGTGGAAATTATCGATCCAGTGATATCGCTCATCTTCGGCATACCACCACGCGCCGTCAGGCAGCATACGCAGGCAGCTGTACCGCATGGCCTCGCGCGCCACGTCTTCGTAGTCCTGGCGGCCCATGTGCCGTCCCGCGCGAGCCAGCGCGGCCGCGCCGAGCATATTCGCATTGTGGATTGATTCCTGTTCGTGCGCAAAATAGCTCAGGCAATCGCCGCGATCGGTGTGCTCGCGTGGCAGCGACATAATCCAGTCGCAGGCGCTGGCCGCAATGTCCAGGAACCACTGATCCTTCGACTGCTCGAAAGCCTCAAGATAAGCCTGGGCAATCAAGCTGGTCCAGACGATGATGCTGTCATCTTTGGAGTAGGCGCCGCCCCGGCTGGAAAAATCGAAATAGTTTGCCCAGCTGTGCTTCTGGTATTTCGGCGACCGGTGTATGTCGAGCCAGCGCAGATTCGCGACAGCTTTGCTCCAGTAATCTCCGGCCCCCGTAGCACGGTGAAGCAGGAGATATCCCCACGCCATCATGCCTCTGCCTTTGGTTGAATCAAGCGGCTTGATCCCGATGAGTGGGCGAATGTTAAGGGGAGATTGTCGCACGGCCTGCTGCAGGATGCGCTCGGCAAGCAGGTTCCTGAACGTCAGTGCGCGAAGCGGGCTCGAAAGACCGTCGAAGGGCTCATAGCCCTTGTAATCATGCGATTCAACCCAGAGTTGTACTGCGGTGACGCTCTCCAAAAGTCGTTGCACCGTTAACCCGGAAGGCCCGGCAGAGGTCGGTCGAGAGGCGGCGGCCGTTTGCATTGTCATCCTTTGCATGCAGTTTGGTGAGGATCGGCGCGGCGCGCCCAAAGGCAGTCAATGAGCCAGATACGATACGCACGACAGAAAACCCTGGAACATGCCCTCTATGGAGGCATTCGCAAGAATATCTCTGCGCGCATTAGCCGACATTCGCCGGCGCGATTCATCGTTGTCCAGCAGGAAAAGCAGTCGATCGCGCAGGGCGGCCCGGTCATCTTCCGGCACGATGAAACCGTTCTCGCCGTCCTGCAGATATTCGATTTCCGGGGGCTGGTTTCCCCGTTCCGTCACCATCGGCAGTCCCCAGAAGAACGCCTGATTGAGCCCGAGCCCAACATGACCGGGAATCGAACAGATATCGGCCATTTTGAAAATCCGGCTGATCCGACGGTTTTCCGGATCATGTACTTCACCAAGATAGACCGTGTTCGCCGGATTCATACGCTCGCGCAGTGCCTCGCTGAGTCCGGAGCCGACAATCACCAAACCGGCGTCTTTTCGATCCAAATCGCGAAAACAATCAATGAGATGATCGACTTTCTTGCGGTTCTTTTCCTCGCCAATACGGCCCGCGAACAGCACAACCTTGTCAAAGGGAATTCCAAGTTCCCGCTTGATTTGCTCTTTTGACTCCGGAATGGACGGGAAATCTTCGAAATTAATGGTGTTGTTCGCGATGAACACCTTGTGTTGCCGACTCTTCGGAATGAACCGGCCGAGCGACGCCGTATAGAGGATCAGGCCATCGCTGATCATGTGCAGGTAATCGAAAAACGCGTTGCGAACGCGGTTATCGAGATCGTCGAGATTCCGCGCCTTGGTCCAGAGCGCCACCGGAATGCCGGATAACCTGAGCCAGTGAATCAATGGCCACAGGATGCGGTCCTTCATATGCAGAAACAGAATGACAGCATCCGGCCGAAGTCGCCGTATCTCCTTCCGATAGGTGGAGAACTCAAAAGGTCGCTCCATCAACTCGAACTGGCACTGGTTTTGGTTGGTCCGCTGTAGTTCGTTCGTCAGCACAGCAAATTCCCAACCATTTTCCCGAAAATGGCGCCAGAAATAGTTATAGACAGAGACCCGATAGTGCATGACCCGGTTAGAAATCAGCAACACCCGCCGGTGCGGCGTGCCCGACCTGTTTCCACCTCCGGCGATAGAGAGCGATTCGACTGCACTACCAGCAGATGCCATGATACTGCCCCTTCACCTCGCCGCTTTCGACAATGCGTACAAGATCGACGACCACTTGGCTAGGACGACTCATCTGCGCCAGAAGCTCACGGAACTTCTCGCTGGCGTTACTCACAATAATGACTTCCGAATCGGCCATCAGTTCCTCCGCGGAAGACCGCATGAGAGAGGAAACGTGGGGAATTTCCTTTTCAATGTATTCCTTGTTGGCGCCGACCAAACGAGCGATGGAAACGAACTCGTCATAAATACTAACGTGAAACCCCTTGCCGATCATGGTCTCGATCACTTCGAGAATCGGGCTTTCCCGCAGGTCGTCCGTACCATGCTTGAAACTCAGCCCAAGGAACCCGAGCGAGCTTCCCTTGTATTCCTGCAGCAATTTCGTCACGCGTTCCACCTGCTTCCTGTTGCTTGGCAAAATGGAATCCAGAAGCGGTGTGGATACGTCCATGCTGCGGGCGTGGTACGTAAGAGCGCGCAGGTCCTTAGGAAGGCAGGAACCGCCAAAAGCGAAGCCCGGCTTCAGATAGTAGGGGGACAAGTTCAGTTTGGTATCCATGCAAAAGATCTTCATCACCTCATGGCTGTCGCAGCCTGCCGCTTTGCAGATGTTGCCGATCTCGTTTGCGAACGTCACCTTGATCGCGTGAAACGCATTGTCGGCGTACTTCAGACTCTCGGCCACACGAATGCTGGTGCGAATCAACGGAGCTTCGATACCCGTGAAGAGCTCGGCTACGGTCTCTCCGGCGCGACAGTCCAGCTGGCCGATGACAGTCTTGGGCGGATGAAAAAAGTCCTTTACCGAAGTGCCTTCGCGCAGGAACTCCGGTACCATGCAAACCCCGAAGTCTCTGCCTGCTTTCTTGTCCGAGCGCGCCTCCAAAATAGGAATGACATCCTTTTCCACGGTGCCTGGCAACACGGTGCTTCGGATGGCGACAACAAAATATTCTTCTTTCTCAGCGATGGCGGCGCCAATCTGCTCGCTGACGCGTTTGACCAGGTCGGTGGAAAGGCTGCCGTTGGCGCTGCTGGGAGTACCCACGCAGACCAGAGCAACATCGCTTGCGCCGATCGCTGCCTGCCAGGATTCTGTTGCACTGAAGGCTCCGGACCTGGTCACGCCCGCGAGCAGTTCTGATAACCCTGTTTCAATCACGGGCGGAAGACCCTGGTTGATCAACGCAACTTTGGATGGATTGGCATCCACGCCGATGACATTGTGGCCCATCTGGGCGAGGCAAGCCCCGGAAACCGAACCGACATAGCCGAGACCAAAAACGGATACCCTGGTCACACGTGCTCCTTAGGTCAGCGAACCGAATCGGCGGGGCTTCATCGCAACGCTGACTCGAGCGAAGAAGCTGCGAGCGAAGATTCGGCACTCGGCCCAATCTGACCGAAGATTTGATCCATGATGTGCGCGGTCAGAACAATCTCCCGATAGGGAATCGGTACCGGCGTGCCATCCGCAATGGACTTGTAAAAGGACTCGATGAGGTACTTCATGCCCGACTTCATGTGAAAGTCCCTGCGCAGAAACCGTCGCACATTTCTGGTCGTGTTCAAAAGGTTCTGCTTTGCCATGGCGAGCGGTGGCACAAACTTCTCGACATAACTCACATGTCTCTGCCCGCGCAGCCTGATCACCGTCTCCTGGTCCTGATCCAGCACCACGCCGTTCTTCGCGCCATAAGCCCGGAACTGATGCAGCGACGGCCGCATCTGCGAGGAAAAAGTGAAGTATGCCGTGGTTCCCTTCTCTTCCGACACGATCACTCTCAGTTCGTCGATCAGCTGATCCTCACCGCGACTGCGGAGAAACGGGCTGATGAATCCGTGAGCTATGACTGTCGGGTAGTCGCTGGTGATGTATTCTGCGACGCGCGCAATACCGTGGCTGATAATGTTGTGCAGTAGCCCTCCGGGAAGCCTGCGCACCCAGTAATTCTTATCGTTGAGGAGAGCTCCGGCGAACCCGCCTCGACCCATCTCATAACAGAAATAGCTCTCCATGTGGATGGGGGGACCGCCAAGGTAGCCGCTTTGGATGATCTCACGCGCGAGACGCGCCGAGGGTCGAAATTGATCATCGTGGCCAGCGGTCACCTTCAGGCCTCTGGCTTCGGCGAACGCGATCAGCTCGCGCACCTCGTTCTCATCGATCGCGAACGGCTTTTCCACATAGACATGGCTGCCGGCTTCGAGACACGTCTTCGCGATGCTGAAGTGGCTTTGCGGCGGCGTCGTGATGTGCACGACGTCTGGCCTCGCTTCTGCCAGCATCGCATCGAGATTGTGAAAATACTGCTGGATCGGAAACCGCTGCCAAAGCTGACGCGCCATCAGCGGCTCACGATCACAAACCGCAACGATCTTGCAGTCGCCGATGCGTTGAATCTGCTCGGCGTGATCGTCCGCGATCTTTCCGCATCCAACGATCGCTATGTTAAGCACGGGGTTCTCCTGCCAGGCAACTTTCAAAATGACGCCGCAATCCTTCGCTGGTCGGGATCGTGGGGCGCCATCCGGTTCGCGATTTCAGCTTTGCGTTGCTGTAGCGCGTCTTCTTCCATTGGGCGTGCCAGGCCCTGCGGTTATAAGCGGCCGGCAATTGCCCCATAGACCACTTCGAGTACCGTTCCCAGAGCGAACACAGCATATAGGCCACGGCATGGGGCACATAGATGGACCGGAAAGGTTTCACATTGCGTTTGTAGAGACGCAGAAATTCTCTGCTGGAGGGCAGGTCGTCATCAACGACGTTAAAGATTTCGCCATCCACCCCTTCGACGAGTCCAGCCAGCGCTGTCGCCTCTGCGCAGTTGTCCACATAGGTGAGAGGCATGGTATTCCCACCGCCCATGTGCAGGAATACTCCGAACGTTCCGATGCCCACACGCCCGTGAACCCCCGGATTTCCCGGCCCATACACCCATCCCGGCCGGATGAGCACATAGCGGATCCCGAGGCGCCGCCCGTATTCTATGACCAGTTTGTCCTGCTCCGTCTTGGCAAAGCAGTAGGAGTTTGCGCGCAATTCCGGATGCTCTTCCGCGGGCGCTGACTCATCCAGCAGACGCCCTTTGGGATTGTTCTGGTTCTGGTAGACGGCAAATGAACTCATGTTGACGAAACGCCTCACATTGCCCTGTGCGACGCACGCATCCAGAAGATTGCGCGTGGTGACCACGGAATTCAGAAATGCATCAGGAAATGACTTTTCACCTCTGCCGGCGGCAAGGTGAAAAACCACCGCTATATCTTCCATTGCCGCAGCACAATCCTGCGGGGCGAGAAGATTGCCGGCCATGACCTCCACCTGAGCGCTGTGAGGATGAGATCGAAGCACCTCCTTAAGCCCGTCCATTTTGCTCGACGGCCGGGTAAGGCAGCGCAGGTTGGAAAACCCCAGATCCAGCAAAGCATTGACGACTCTGCGTCCAATGAAGCCGGCTGCGCCCGTCACCAAAATACGATCGCCCGGCTCGATAATCATCTCTTTTGCTACAGCGGCACACATTGCCATTCACACTTTTCTCCTACGTCGTGACGTAGGGATCTTTCACCGGGTTGATACCTACAAAACCGAGCAGCCGACCCAGGTGGTCACACAACCGAACTAATATGTTCATGAACTTACCCTGCCCCATGATCAAGGCAACAGGCAAAAACATGGTGTAAGCCAAGACCGCCGTCGCAGACGTCAGGATATCGCGAACCGCAAAGGTCGGATGCGACAGCGATGTGTAGCCGCGCAACAGCGCCCGTCGCAGAAGCAATGAGCGCTTCCAGCGAATGGGCGGGACGGTTTCATAGGCCACCGCTTCATTGCACCAGACGAAAAAGTACCCCTTCGCGATCATCCGCCGAAAGAAATCCTGATCTTCCGCAGTGCGAAACTCAGGGTTGAAGGGCTCGCTCTCTCCCGCGAACACTTCTGCTCTCAGCAACGTGTTTCCCGTGCGCCCTTTCGGCCAGTCAATCACAAAGCCGGTCGGGTAGGTGGGCCGATCATAGAATTTGCCAGCTACGACCCAGTCCGGGGGCGCCTCGGCATATCTCGGGTGCACTGGGCCGAGAGCACCGTAGGCGTTGAACCTGTTACAGGCCTCGAACAAAGTGAGCAGCCAGCGCCGGATGGGCGACTCATCATCGTCAATGAACACCACATAATCGCCGCGTGCCTGCGCGATCGCCTTATTCCGAGCCAGAGCGATGTTCTGTCGCGATTCGACAAAATATTCCACCGCAAACGATTGCCCGGCCGCGAACTCTGACACCACCTGTCGCGCTGAACCCTGCCCGTCATTGTCGACTACCAGGATGGAATAAGTGAAAGCGCCAAGGGTCTCCTGCTGTCGAAGGTCTTCGAGAAGGCCTTTCAGCATTTCAGGGCGTCGAAAAGTGCAGATGCAAATCGTGATGTGGCTGACTGATGTCGTCATACGGCGCGGTACATGCCGCCTGCAGGCGGGAGGCCAGGAATCCCGCGACATGCTATGCCGGGAAGAGCATGCAGTGTGTGGACGAGCGGCCGAGATTCATGCGCAGCATCCTCTCGCTCGACCGCTCCAGACCCATTGGTGCTTTCTCCGAAGGGGAGCCGCTTGGCAGTCCTTTGCTTTGCCTGCCTGGGCGGATTGATCGCAAAAAGCAGGAACAGAAACCAGAAGTCGTGGGTGCCGCTCAGAAAGCTCGTCTCCGTGAAGTTATTCGCAAGAATACTCAGCAGAACGACCAAACGCAGACTGCCAAACTGGAAGTCAGTCTGCATATGGTTCAGTGCACCCGTGATGGCGCTGACAATGATCCCCAGCATCATGAATTCGCCCACCAGTCCCAGCTCGGCGTATACATCGATATACCCGTTATGCCCTTCCTCGGGCCGCCATTCCGGGGTTTTGGCAGACCAATTCGGCATGGGATATAAATCGTATCCGATCGGTCCAACCCAGTAAGCCCCCATCCCTACACCAAAAAACGGGTGCTTGGCTGCATTATTGAGTACATCCGTCCAGATCAGCGTGCGATCGGTCAGCGTCATGTCACGGCCGGTCTCCTGAAGAACGAATTTCACTGGCGTGATGTTGAGTGCCTCAAACACCATCGATATGAGCGGGGCAAGGAGTGCCACGCCCACGATACATCCGAGAATAATGCTTTTGGCGCGCCCCGATCTCCTCCTGATGGTCTGCAGCGCTACCAGAACCGCTGTGCAGGCAATGAATCCGATAATGGCGCTGCTGCTGTGCGCATTCTTCGAACCGCGGAGTAGCCACAAAGCCACACCTAACACCGCAATTTCCGTCACGAGTTTTCTGAGAATGCGTTTTGATTTCCTTTGTGGCCAGTCCTTAAAAATACTCCACAGTAGAAAAAGGCCGCTGACCATGGTCACCTGACCGAGGCTATTCTTGTCCGTGGAAAGACCAATCCACTGTTCCTCCACACCGTCCCAGTTGTAGGCAACTCCGATGTTTCTCATGTACTTCACGGCATATGCCGAGAGCGGAGTTATAACGAGATAGAGGCGTCGCAGCATCACGCGGACCGCCTCGAGCGGATAGCGTTCCGTGAGCACCACGAGCGCCATTTCCAGATTGCCTGCGGAACGCACCCAGCGACGCACAGTGATGCCTGGAAAATTCGACCAAATGACACTTAGTGCCATGTAGAGAAACAGCACAACGATCCACTTATTATTGGCGAGAATCTTTTTGGCTTTGCTCCAGCGCAGATGCAGGATATACAGACCGAGCACGATGAGCGACGTCATCAGCAACCGGTCAACAGGGCTACCTCCCAGATCGGAATTCGTTGCGGTCGGTTTGTCCCATGCTATCCAGGTCGACAACTGGCGCGTGCTCGCGAAGAACAACCAGACCAGGGGAACCCAGATCCACCGAGAGGGAGCCTGAGATCCGATGGGCTGCGCCGGCACGCCTGTGCTCGGAGTAGACAAGGTGCCGACTGTGCTCAAACCTTCTCCAGCGACAAGAACGGTTGCCCAACGGCAACTCGCGCCCTCAGCGACCACGACGATGAAAGAGGCTTTTCGTTCATCACAAGAAATACTCTTCGCGCAAATCCGCCCCGATGCCTGGCTGCAGGTCAGCGACAAGAGCTTTACGCGCTACGTCAGATAGTGTGTTCCACACGCTGCGGCAGGACATCTGCCGACCGGGACATCAGACGGAGATACAAGTCAGCCTGCGCCTGCGGGTTGTATTTTTCATAGAACCGGCGGGCCTCTTGCGCCTGGCGCTCGCGCTGGCTACAGTCGTGACACAACGCAACGATGGCTTCCGCCATTTGCTCCACGTTTTCTGGCTCGTAGAAGCGAAGCATCGTGTCGTCAAAATAGTAGCTGACAACCTCAAGGCGCGGAGCAATGACCGGAATCCCCAGATACACATACTCCAGCAGCTTAACGGGCAGCATGTACCTGTCGCACGCAAGGTTATGTCGGTTGCCAATAATACCCAGATCCATGCCGCACACCATCTCAGCAATCTTCTCGACTGGGAAGAACGATTGGCTAAAGTGCGCTTTACCATCCAGCCCCAGCTCCTCTGAAAGGGCCAGTGCGTCGGGAAGATAGTCCCCTGCCCCGTACATCCACAGCTCCACAGGCACTTCGGCGGCTGCTTTCGCCACGGCGCGGAGAATCAGATCGATGCCAAGACGGTGCGCGATGGTCCCGTGATAAACGATATGAAAACCCTCATTCTTCTTCGGTGTCGCCACCGGCCGGAACAACTCCACATTGGGCAAATTGAGAAGGACAGTGAGCTTCTTTTCCGCGATTCCGCAGTGCTCGACCAGATACTTTCCCTGATTATGATCCGCACAAAATACGTTGTTGGCGAGCCACGAGGAGATTCGCTGCTCAAGCCGAAGAACCCTCACCGGAAACGCGGTCTCCGTGACGTCGAACTTGGCCATGTAATTTACCATCATCAGATCGTGCACGTCCAGCATGACTCTGGCGCCCAGCATTTTGGGCACGATGGCCGCGAACACCAGCGCGTTCGGCATGTTGTGCACATGAACGACGTCGTATCGGCGTCCGAAGCACCGTCGAGTGAGGAAGAACGCGGACTTCATGAAGAACTTGAGATAGGACCCAACATATCGGAGCGTGCTGTCGCCCTGATATTTTTCCATGATGCGGAATGTCGTGCCGGAGTTGCGCTGCTCGACGGCGCTCTCCCCCGCAAAGCGAAGGGCGATCACATCAACACAATGTCCCTGGTCCTCCAGCGCTCGCACATAGTTTTTGATTCGCGCGTCGTTAATATAATGCGCGTACGCCAGCATACATACATTCATTCGGTCACCAGAACTGAACTGGAATCGTCAACCTCGGGCACTTCTGTGAGATTTGCGCGTCTTAGCCAACGTGACGGTAGAGGATGCGCCCGGTCATGCGCAGGATCGGATCCGGCATCACGGAAAACAACTGCTTCACAAACTGGCGTCCGGGCCCTTTCGTCTCCGCTGCCGCCATCTTTTTCCGCGACCACCGCTGGTAGCTGAGCATGACTGACTTAGCCCCAAGGCGGTCTTTGAATTGAATCAATCCTTCGTTGTCCTCATCAGAGCGACCCAGGTCGAGGCACAACAGTCCGCTCTTCTTCGCCTCGCTGATGGCCTTCCAGAACAGCAGAGGCGTTCCGCCCATGTTCGTGAATGCCTGGTCGGAAGCGCCATACTTATAAACCAACACCTTACCGTGCTGCAGAGTTAGAATGCTCGCAATCTCTTTATCGCCCTTATACGCAACCCGAACCGTGAGGCGATTGCCCATGCACTCGGCCAGGTTGTGGAACCACTCAATCGGCTGCGGAGGCAACTGATGTTTGCGGCGGGTCTGAATCATCAGCCGGTAGAACGCGTCCATCAGCGTCTTCGAGTTACCGCTCTGGTAGTCGAGTTCCTCGCGCTCCGCTCGCCGCACTTTCCTCTGGACACAATCCTTGTGCATCGCCTTAAACAAAAGATCGAGGCTGGGCGAGAGGTCGAGCATATGAAGATAAAACGGCGGGCAGTCGATCGCGTTGTTCGCAGACATCTTCTGCAGTGGCCTCAGCTCCACATAGTGCCACTTGCCGGAATCGACAGAGTTCTTCAACTCGTTGAAGATTGCTGCGGCAGAATCCGGCCCATCCAGCAGCGGTTCGCAATGATCGGAAAACGGAAGAGATACCATGCGCCGGCCCGTCAGCCAGCTCCTGATCTGGCACAGTACCATACCATTCGATAGCGGCGAAGACGGCGGGGAAGTGGTATAGACGACAGGCCGGTAGCCGTAGGTCTGCCGAATAGCCTGAAGCCAGGGCACAGTATGGAACACAGACGCCGAATCGTGGCGACTGACAAGTTCGGCCCATCGCGCGTCGTGCAGTGGATCAAGGGTATAGACGGTCAAAGTCATCTCTCCGCGCTAGCGAGCAGCGCTGCCGTTGGCTACGGTAGTCAAACGGCTGGACTCTTTCTCTGCGAACGGACGCGACCAGCCAGGATCGTTGTGTTGTTGCATCGATGAACGAAACAGAAAGCGCGCACGGACAGCAATGAACGGTAGAAGCGAAAACGTCCAGCCGATCCACGATTTAACGAACATTCTGTTCGTCCGAAGCGATTGCACGTAGCAGCGCCGAGCTCTCCCCAGCTGACCGGCACAGAGTTCGCGGCAGCCAAACCCGTAGTAACGGCTGGCTGCGTACAGGGAATCACGCCACTGTTGTATAACGCCTGTCAGCCCCCGAGCGGACTTCCGTTTCTGCTTCAGCGCGAGGATGCGGGGCATCTCCGCTTCGAGATTCTCGGGTTCATCGGCACGCCGCCGCCGCGCCAGCTGAATGGCGATCGAACGCAGCTCGTCGACGTACTGGTGGCCGTTCACAGTGAGGCCGCTATGGTTCAGGCGATACGTAACCAGAGGCTCATCGAGGTTGCGAGTCTGTGCATGTTCCACCACCCGCAGAACGAAATCATGATCTTCCGCGGGCTCGAAGGCCGTCCGGTAACCCCCTGCAGCCTGATACAGCGAACGCCGGAACAGGATAGACGAATGAAGGAAGCACCAGCGCTGCATGAGTGCACGCTGGATGGTTTCATTGTCTTCGGGTAGGAAGGACGTATAGAGAACGGTTCCGCTGGCGTCAACATTGTCATAGACTCCGCATCCGACCAGGCCGACGGCAGGGTGTGCGTCCAGAAACTCAACTTGCCGCTGAAGCCGGGTTGGGTTGGAGACGTCGTCAGCGTCCATAATGGCGATGAGATCGCCACGAGCTTCCGCGAGCGCGTCGTTGCGGGACAACGCCGCGCCCACGTTGGTTTGATGCCGGATGATCCGTATCCGCGGGTCATCGCAGCTCTCCACAACAGCAGATGACCCGTCGGTGGATGCGTCATCGACGACGATCAGCTCGAAGTCACGCCAGGTCTGAGACAGAACACTGGCAATCGCTTCGCGGAGAAACGGAGCGGCGTTGTACACCGCCATCACGACCGTGACTCTAGGCATTGGTTTTGTCCCGAAAGACATGCGATCGCAAAAGCTACTGAGAAATCAATTCGTCGTGGACAAAACCCAGAATTTCATCGGTGACGCGCGCCTGCTGCTCTGCTGACAGCTGCGGATACATGGGCAGAGAGAGAATCTCCCCCGCAAGCCGCGCGGCTACAGGGAAATCCGCCTCCCGGTAATTCATTGACAAATAGGCCTTCTGCTGATGGAGCGGCACCGGGTAATGAATGCCCGTACCGATGCCCGCAGTCTTCAGATGCCGAGCCAGCCCGTCGCGATCAACAGCCCGCACAACATAGAGGTGATATACCGCCCGGGACCAGGAAGGCTCGTACGGACAGGTGACTGCTTCGTTTCCCGCCAGCAGGCGGTCATATTCCGCGGCTCGGTCGCGACGTTGGGCATTCCATTTGGCCAGATGTCCGAGTTTCACGTGCAGCAGTCCGCATTGAACGGAGTCGAGCCGCCCGTTGTAGCCCTCCATGTCGTGGTAATACTTCTTTGCCTGGCCGTGTTCACGCAGCATTTTGATCTTTGCGGCAATGGCGGCGTCATTCGTGGTCACTGCGCCGCCTTCGCCACAGGCCCCGAGATTCTTGCCCGGATAGAAGCTGAAGGCCGCGGCGCGCCCCATCGTCCCCGCCTTCATCCAGCGATTCAGTTTGCCCGAAAAGTATTCGGCGCCATGCGCCTGGCACGAATCTTCGATTACCGTGAGGCCATAGTGACCCGCCAGCCGCAGAATCGAATCCATATCCGCCATCTGACCGTAAAGATGCACGGGCACCACAGCCGTCACGGGCCGCTGCAGACGCTTGCTGATCAGTTGGCCGTCAGCGTTTCGCATGCACTTCTGTTCCAGAAAATCCTGAAGACCCTCAGCAGAAATGTTGTAGGTGTTCTCGTCGATATCGATGAATTCCGGCACTGCCCCCGCCTGGGAGATCGCTTCGGTGGTCGCGATAAACGTGTTTGGCACGGTTAGGACGACGTCACCGGGCTCGACGCCGCAGGCCATGACCGCAAAGCGCAGAGCATCGGTCCCGCTGTTCACGGCGACCGCATGGCTGGTATCGCAAAAAGCGGCGAACGCCTCTTCGAACTCCTCTACCATCGGGCCGCCGACAAAACCGGCCGTAAAAAGAGCGCGGCGAAATACGGCGGTGCGGAGTGATCAGATCCAGAAACGGAATGTCATTTGACGCGTACATGGGGGTCCTCTTGATGTTCTTCGATGTAACGCAGGATCCTGGCGGGGTTCCCTGCCACGATCGAATTGGGTGGGACATCTTTGGTGACGACGCTGCCGGCCCCAACAATGGCGTTCTCGCCGACACACGTATTGGAAAGAATGGTGACGCCGGATCCGATTGACGCTCCCCTGCGGATCACCGTTCGTTCCACTTTCCAGTCAGCTTCAGTCTGCAATTTTCCGTCGACCGCGGTGGCACGCGGATAACTGTCGT
>Ga0335073_10003809_pt1 | contig 21052 bp, 21 predicted proteins | sample Lox_Sample_22_FD_207093 | JGI IMG/M metagenome (GOLD analysis project Ga0335073, IMG submission 207093) | Soil microbial communities from Loxahatchee National Wildlife Refuge, Florida, United States - Lox_Sample_2.2 | ecosystem: Environmental > Terrestrial > Soil > Wetlands | place: USA...
ACGGCCAAAGTAAGTGCAGTCTAACCCGCGCGGTGCTCCAGCACTACGGAATTCGCGGCAACTACTCTCCAAATTGTCGGCATTTTGATAACGACGAAACTTCTCCGACGCAGCCGCGGGCGGTAGCACACCGCGACCTTTGCGGATGAATCTCTTTTGCCCTCAGCAGCTTAGCTGAATCACTTCCATTTCACCCGCGATTCACTGCCAGTGCATCGCTTTGCCGCGCCGCATGAGGCACAGTCGCACCGTCGGGCAGCAAGTCGCCGCTCCACGGCGGCGAAAACAAATTCAAAAAGGGAGGAAACGAAAGTGAAAAAGCTATTGGCATTGTTCGGACTCGCCCTGGCGATGGTGGTGAGCGCCTCGGCTCAGAACCAGATCAGTTTCTCCAACCTTCCGCTGGTGGGTACGCCTGCCCCCATGCCGAACGGCTACGACGGCTTCAACTGGACCAACATTCTTTATGTGGATGCCGGACTGTGGTCGTCGGCCGGTCCCGGCTACAAGCTGAGTTCCACTCCTGACCAGGACGTGGCCTTCGTCGGCGGGAGCTCTTGCCTGGTGCCCGGAGTACAGGGCGGCTGCGACGGCAGCATCAGCGTGCCGTCGGGAAACAACAACCCGCTGAGTTTTCAACTGGTGAGCGCAATTGTCGCCGGTGGCTACGGCCCGACGCAGATCACGGTACTGGCCTATAACCACGGAAACTATGTCGGCTCCGCAGTTTACAACCTAAGCGCCGATCTTCAGACCATCAACTTCCCGGCGTCCTGGGGCAACATCACCCAAGTCACGTTCCAGACCCAAGCCATGGGAGACCTGGTGATCTACAGCTTCGACGCCTACTTCCTGCTCGGATAAGGCACGCGCCTTGACCGGGGCTCGCGGGCACCGCAAAGCATCGGGTCGTGCAGCTTGCCATGTTCGACCCCACAACCTTGGAGCGGAGGAGCGAAATGAAAGCCATCGGGTTGATGTTACTCGCAAGCATGGTGCTGACGTCGGCTCTGAGCCGGACGGCAGAAGCGCAGATCGTCTACACGCAAGTCAACGTGGCGATACCGGTCGGAGGCTCCTACAACCTGGATGTAAACGGGGATGGGGTCATCGACTACGTTCTGCAAAGCAAGTTTCTGCAGGAATATTGCCAGTCGGGCGACGAATTTTCCTGGAGGCTGACGGCGATTCCCGCCGGCGGGAATGACGTCGTGACCTCGCTCAACCAGGCCGGTTCGGATTACGCCTCCGCTCTGCCGTATGACGCGCCGGTAAATTCCAGCCAGAACCTTTATCCCGGCAGCGCCACGATGGCCGAACTCTACTGGGGCGCTTGTGGCATCGGCATGCTGGGCGAATGGCTGAATCAGCCCACGCGCTATCTGGGACTGCAATTCCAGGCAGCGGATGGCATTCACTACGGATGGGCGAAGCTGAGCACCGTCGCCTACGTCGACCAGGACCAACATCTCCACGCGAGCACGCTGCTGTCCGGCTTCGCCTATGAAGTCACTCCGGGCGCCGGAATCCTTGCCGGCAACACCGGTACCGGCACGCCTTAAGTTCCGGCGGATCGGGTCGTTCTGATCCTGCTCTGCCGGAACGACGCCAGGCCCCATTGCGCTGCAGAGCCGCAGTTTTTCCAGGCCCCCAAAAAATTCGAATGTGAGGAGAAGATTATGAAAACGCTGATTTCCACCGCTGGTTTAATCCTCTGCCTGATGGCGCTTGTAATTGGCGCCAGCGCGCAGCAACAGCTCAACTTCGCCAGCCTGCCCCTGGTCAACACGCCTGCGCCGATGCCTAATGGTTTTGGCCAGCTCGACTGGGCCAACTTCTTCTATGTCAACCCTTATGGATGGCCGGGCGCCGGACCGGGCTACAAGCTGGGCCCACAGGGCGAGGATGTGGCCTTCATTGGCGGCGAGTTCTGCCGGCTGAGTAACACCTGCTACGGCATTCTCAGCGACGCCGCCGGCTTCGAACTGATTAGCGCCAATGTGGCCGGCGGTTTCAGTCCCGCAGAGGTTTCCGCCATTGCCTACAAGAACGGCGTCTACGTGGGCACCGCGAATTTTGTGGTGGGCACCGCGATGCAGCAACTGACGTTTCCCTCGTCGTGGGGCGTGGTCACCGAGGTCTCGCTGCAGGTGACCGGCGCCACCGGCGACCTGGTCGTCTACAACGTGAGCCTGTACACGATCATCGAGGACCCGCCTCGTGGCGAGTAAATCATCCTCAGGGGCGATGCTTCGGCATCGCCCCCAACTCTCAGCAGATGATTGCAAGCGACCGCTTGGAGACAGGTCATGCCGCAGCGAATTTACGAGCGAGCTTTGTTCCAGCCTCTGCTGGGCCCACTGGAGCGCGAGGCCATGCAGATCTTGTGGAGCGGCGGGGAATTAAGCGTGCGTGACGTGATGCAGAGGCTCCCGGCAAAGCGGGCCTATACCACCGTGATGACGACGGTGGTGCGACTCTTTCGCAAGGGCCTGCTGAAGCGCCGGGCCGAGGATCGCAAGTTTCTCTATTCGCCGCGGCTTACGCGTGAGCAATGGCAGCAGAAGGCGGCAAGCGCCGCCACCGCACGGTTCCTGGCCACACCTGACACGCCGCGTGATTTGCTGGTTTCCTGCTTGCTGGCGGCGTTACGACAAAGTGATGATGCGGTGCTTCGCCGCCATCCCCGAAAGAGCTCGCGACCGAGAGGCTTTCCCCGCGTGCAAACTCCATTCTGAGTGCGTGGATTTTTCGTGACGATTGGTTGCGATTTCCCGGTCAGGTTCCGCAACCGCGCGGGATGAAGCCCGGAATGCCCGTTTTCACCACCGGATTTAGCCGTTGCCGAGTCGGAATGCGATTGATCGCGTCCAACGCGTCTTCCGGTAGGGCGGAGATGTCGAAGTTTTCTTTCGCGCGGGCGCGTGTTTTCGGCGTAGTCAGAACGGCCGTGCCGCGCTGTATGCCCCAAGCCAGCAGAACCTGCGCCGGACTTTTTCCCACCTGCGCGGCGACTTTTAAAATGACTGGATCTTCGAGCAGCCCCGGTTTCATTCCGTGACCCAGGGGTGCGAACGCCAGAAAAACAATCCCCTTCTGATTGCAGAATTCCAGCAGCTCCGTTTCCGGCAGATAGGGATGTGCCTCGACTTGCACCGCCGCCGGCTTGATTCTTGCCGACTCGTAGATGGACGCCAGGTCGTTCTTCGTGATATCGGACAGTCCAATAGCCCGGCACCTGCCGTGGTCAACCAGGCTTTCCATGGCTCGCCACGAATCCAGCAACGTCACCCCGTCGTCATAAAGGACATTGCCGTTTTGATCACGCGGATCCGGCTCGTCGCCCGGTTGGAACGCGAACGGAGTGTGAATGAGATAAAGGTCCAGAGATTCCAGCCCGAGTCGGTTCAGACTCGCATCGCAAGCCGGCTCGACGCGTTCCGGCCGATGATTGGTATTCCACAATTTCGTGGTGACAAAGATGTCCTCGCGCCTGATCCCGTCGGCGAATGCCGCCTGCAATGCGCTGCCTACGTCGCGCTCGTTCCCATACCGTTCCGCGCAATCGATGTGTCGAAATCCGGCCGCCAGTGCGTCCCTGGTGGCAGTAATGGTGACCGCCGGATCGGAGATCAAGGTGCCAAAGCCCAGTGCGGGGATGCGGCCGGTTCCACTGTTGAGTGCAATTGTCTTTCTCCGCAGGTCAGCAGCTTCGATCATGGCTGACACCTCCAGGTTTATTTTGAGTCCCCGCCTGCGATTCGCCGAGTCCCAGACCGCTCAGCCCAGGCGCATGAGCGATGGAGGTAAGAGCGACTCCACCCTCAGGCCAGGTGGATCGCGTTACGGTGTGGCGCGAGTTCGGCGGCCATCCTCACCAGTTGGGGCAGGGAATTGGCGCACATCTTTTGCATCACGCGCCGGCGATGCGCCTTGACCGTGATTTCGCTGATGCCCAGTTCGCCGCCGACCTGCTTGTTCAGAAAACCCGCTACCACCAGGGTCATCACCTGCCGTTCCCGACGTGAGAGTGACGCATAGCAGTTGCGAAGCCCGCGCATCTCGATTTCATGATCAAGAGCGATACGACTACGCTCCAGGCTTTCCCGGATTGCATTCAGCAAAGCCTCACGACTGAACGGTTTCAGGAAAAAATCGATGGCCCCTGCCTTCATGGCTTCGACCGCCATGCGCACGTCGCCGAAACTGGTAATGAGGATGATGGGTATCTCGGGTCGCTCTGCCGTGACCCGCTTTGCGTCGAGGAGGTTGCAATCATCAGAAACATGGAAGATCAGGCAGCTGGGAACGACGGTCGATGGTTGACGGAGGAGTTCATGGATCGACGTTGCCATTTGCGCCTGCCAACCCTGGGAGCGAATTGAGGATACCAGCGATTGTTTTTCGGACCGCTCCGCAGCAATGACGAAGACGACAGCTGCCTCGTCCGCTGCGCGGGCCGTCGCCAATTTGTCATGCAGAACATGGACGGGGTTTACCGGATTTCTCGGAACGGCTCTTGTGGTTGCAATCGAACTCATATCGTGCTCCTTATTCATCTTCGTTGCTTTGACATTACGAACGACGGTGCATCCCTGTGCTACGCCTCGATCGTCATCTGTTTGCTTGTCTGCCGCGGTCACCACTCCGGACGTTGCTACCAGCTAACGGCCTTGTCGCTCTCTTGTAATCCACTCGCGAACGTAGGCCGGGCAATTCCCCAACTCAATGCCGCCGGTTTCGCAGCTTTCCAGGAAATGCACCGCATCCTCGTCGACGAGAGTGAGTTCGCTCAGGTCAAAATTGATCTTCTGTCCCCTGGCCTCGGCGCTAACCAGTGTTTTGAATTCAGACAAGTTCTCGGAATTGATTTGTCCACTTACCTTGAACATGACCGCTGCGTTCTCAACCCTGATGATTTTGAGCATGGGTCCTTCTTGAGAATTGCTTTAACCCCACCTCTTAGTCACGTGGATGAGCAATTGGCAGTCCAAGTCAAGGTGATGAAATCGAAGAGCCTGGTAGAGTGTGGGTTTGCGGGGGTTCGCAAGTTTGCGAGATTTCGCGATCGGAGATACCGCGAAAGCTCAAGCAGGAAGATTAAGGATTGGCGGCCCGGAAGCTATTCTTGTCGATCTTCAGCGACCTGATTTTCGATTCAAGAGTAGATCCGGGAATACCCAGCTTGGCGGCAGCGCCTGACGGGCCGGAGACGCGACCTCCGCTTTCGCGCAGGGCAGTCTCAATCATTCGTTTTTCCTGCGCCTCCAGCTGAGATAAATCCAGACCGGTCTTAGGGTGGTTGGCGATATGTTTTTCCGACAGCCAATTCGTATCGACGGACAAGATGTCCGTCTCGCAGACAATCACCGATCGTTCGACGACATTCTGCAATTCGCGAATATTCCCTGGCCAGGGATAGGACAAGAGAAGGTCCATGGTCTTCTTGTGAATCCCATGAAAGCTTTTTCCCGCCTTTCTGGCGAAGCGGGAGACGAAATACTCCACCAGCATCGGGATGTCTTCTGTGCGCTCCCGCAGGGGAGGAATCTCGATGGGAAAAACGTTGAGCCGGTAAAACAGATCGCTGCGAAAGGCGCCCGCGGCGATGGCAGCTTCCAGGTCACGATTGGTGGCGGCGACGACTCGCACCTGCACGCGGATGGTCTGACTTCCGCCGACGCGCTCAAACTCACGCTCCTGCAGAACGCGCAATAAAGCGATTTGCGTTTCCGCGGGCAGTTCGCCGATCTCATCCAAAAAGATGGTGCCGCCTTCCGCCAGTTCGAAACGACCCGGACGGCGGGTCAGGGCGCCGGTAAAAGCCCCTTTCTCGTGGCCGAACAGCTCGGAAGCAATGAGCGAGCCCGGTATCGCGGCACAATTCACGCTCACGAAAGCGCCGGCGGAGCGCCGAGACCTCTTGTGGATGGCGCGAGCGATCAACTCCTTGCCGGTACCGGTTTCGCCGGTAAGCAGGACGGTTGAATCCGTCGCGGCGACCTTCGAGACACGAGATAGAACGGCCTTTAAGGCGGGGGATGCGCCGACGATCTCCTCAAACAGGAAGGCCTGATTGACCTGTTCCCGCAGCACGACATTTTCGTCCTGCAGCCGGTCCTTCAGGTGCTTGATTTCCTCGAAGGCGGCCTCCAATTGCCGGGTCCGTTGGGCGACTCGTTCATCGAGTTCGATGGCGAGCCGCTTCTGGTGATTCAGCAGCCGGGCCTCCTGCAGGCCGATGGCCGCCTGGTTGGCGGCTACGGTCAGAACCAGTTTCTCGATCTCCGTGGGAAAGTCGGCTCGCTGAGATCCCGCTACGATCAGGCCGATTTCCGCGTGCAGGCCGAGGCGCAACGGTACGAGGGATAGGTCCCGGCCGGCAATGGGCATGTGCACCGGGGAAGGCCACGTCTGGGGATCATCGCCAAACCAGCGGCCGAGGGCGGCATTGATCTCGCCGGTGCGGAGCCCCGATTCCTGCGATTGATCGGCGCGCACCAGTTCGAGTTCGCCGACGGGATCTTTCAAGCGCGCGTAGGCGAGATCGAGCCGGAGCAAGCGGAGCAGAGCGTCCAGCAAGCTGGGAACAATCTGCGCGGGCGCGCTGCCGCTCCAGGCCGCGGGCAAAGCCAGGAGGCTGACCAGATCGTTGATGCAGCGCTGCAGGCGCTTGATCTCCTGGGGGGGATCATGGAGCGGGGCATCCATGCTAGACCGGCACGCAGGAGCCAGTGCGAACCGCTCGCCGTTGCCGGAATTCCTGCAGAAACTCCTCCGGCGGGACAAAGAAAGGATTCTGCTGGAGGATGCCGCCGATGATTACCATGGGGTGCGTGCGCATGATATCGACGATCGCTTCCCCGCCAAATTGTCCGAGATGATAGGTGCAGATGACGGCGTCCTCGTGGCGACGCCAGACGTCGTTCACCCGCGCCTCGAACTCGATCACATCGTCGACATAGGATTGATCATGACCAGCCCAATCCATGCGGCAGCAAATGCGGCTCAGAGGAAATCCTCCCTGGGCGTTGCCGCTGGCCAGCTGCTCGAACACGGTTAACATCCGGTCCTGATCGAAGCGGGCGTCAGGAAGGTAGACCTCGGTGTTGACGCGAAGCTCGAGCTGCCCCTTCTGCTGCGCGGCCGCCGGATCGATGCCCGCGGCGGCCAGGCGTTGCATGTGGTCCTGACGCTGGTCCGGATTGACGACGTGAATGGCCTTCTGGCCGCACTGCAACCCGTCTTTGATGAAGGGCAGCAGGACGCGATATTCCTCGTCGTCGTTGTTGAAAAAAGCGCAAACGTGACGAGTCTCGTCGAGCCGGGAACCGGCAAAAGGAATTGGAGCAGTGGCCTTCTTCATGGCGTATCCCCCCACACGGATACTGCGCAATGGCCCGAACCGTTATGATGCGCTATCGTTCAGCGCGCTGTCCACTTTCGGCGTGCGTTCGGTCCCGCGCGGCGCACCGGGATTGGACGTCAGAATGCCCGAGCCTCAAGGATGAGAACCTCACCCAAAGGTATTGACGATACCATCGTCTAATTGTCTCGCTCCGGGCGTCGTGATGTGATGCCCTCACGCCGATGATTCGAAACCCCACGGCACAAAAGGCAGGAGAGAGACATGAAAATTTTGATGGTGCTCACGTCGCACGATCAACTCGGCAACACCGGCCGCAAGACCGGCTTCTGGCTGGAGGAATTTGCGGCCCCGTACTTTGTCTTCAGAGACGCCGGCGTCGAGCTGACGCTGGCTTCCCCAAAAGGCGGGCAGCCTCCGGTCGATCCCAAGAGCGATCTGCCGGAGAATCAGACCCCCGCGATGACGCGTTTCAAGCAGGATGCGGCGGCACAGAAGGCCCTCGCCAACACGGTCAAACTGGCGGAGGTAAAGGCCGAAGATTATGACACCGTGTTCTATCCGGGCGGGCACGGGCCAATGTGGGACCTGGCGGAGAGCCCCGTGTCCATCGCTCTGCTGGAATCGTTCTACAACTCAGGCAAGCCGATCGCCTTGGTCTGCCATTCGCCTGGCGTGCTTCGCCACGTTACGTACGAGGGCGCTCCGCTGGTGAAAGGGAAGCGCGTCACGGGATTTACAGATGGCGAGGAAGCGGAGGTGCAACTCACCAAGGTTGTGCCGTTCCTGGTCGAAGACGAGCTGCTACGGCTGGGCGCGGTCTTTGAAAAGGTGGCGAACTGGCAGCCTTTTTCGATCACCGACGGCCGCCTCGTCACCGGACAGAATCCCGCATCATCGACCGTGACTGCGCAGGCTCTTCTGAAGCTTATGGCGGCAAGAGTGGCAGCTTAGGTGGCGTGCCGCTGCGCCGATGACGAGGGCAAGTTCAGGGTCGTTCGCATCACGGATGGTAAATGGAGTCAAGCGGAGCGTGCCTATGAATGAGCACGAATCATTGGCCAATTCGAATTATGAGGAGCGGGCTCTCCTGGCCGAACGTGAGCTATCTTCCTTCGTCTCTGCCGTAACCAAGTTGTATGGTCCGGAGCAGGCCAGGCTTTCGGCGCAAGATTGGCTGAACGAGTCGCAGTCAATCGACAGCCCGCCTTGGTCTGCAGAAAGAAACTGGCGCGCGGTGACGATTGCCGCTTCGGCGCGGTTGGCCGCGCGATTAGACGGAAACTACCGATCCAATGTCAGGGATTCCGAGGCATAGCCGCGATGCGAGCAGGGGAGGCGCGGCGGCCGATAAAGTTCTTCGTCCAGTAAATAAGGACGCCCATTCCCGCACACTGAAGCCAGAGCGTAAGTCCCACAAGAATGATGGCGACGATGCCTTGATGAGCAAGTGTCATTTCATGTCAGGTACTCTGTTGGACGCAGTGAACCAGCATTTCAGCGACAAACGAATCGCCCCGCTCGGTATCGAACATTGCGTCGTACAAATGGCACTCTGGCCAGTCCAGATTGAAGTATCTCTTGACGAAAGCGGCGCGATCGCGGTCAATTGTGTCGACGTCGGTTATCGCCTGGCCTTCCGGTATTCCAGTGGTGATGAGCCGGTGAATTTTAAAGTTGCGTGCAGCATAAAGGAAGACCCGAAACACGTCTTTGCGATCGCGAAGAAAATATTGCGAGCCCCGGCCCACGATGACGCAGGGGCCAGCGGAAAGCGCGTGGTTGACCACCTGCTCGGAGACGGCGGCGATTCGACGCGCATCCAGTAGTTCCAGCCGGTCGGTTGGCGGCAAGCCGCCCTCGAAGGCCCCCCGGAGAAACGACTTGAATACGCGATAAACTGCCGGATCGTTTTTCCACTCCCGCTTCTCGACCGCTTGCGGCGTGCTGTTCGTCAGGCGGGCGATCTCCTGGGTGAGTTCGTGGTCCCACAGCTTCCAGCCTAGGAGTTCGGCCAGCCTGGCGGCAATCGCCGAACCGCCACAGCCAAATTCACGTTCGATCGATACGGCTTGAATCATCATGGCAATCCCTAACCGGCCGCAACCTGGCCGCCCGCCCCGGGATCATTCTTCTTCAGGAAAAACGCCAGTACAAACATGACCGAGCAGAGAGCGCCCAAGGTCCAAAAGATGTCCATATAGGACAGCGCGCCGCTTTGCCGATGCACCAATTCGTAAAACCTTGCCATTGCCTGGTTGTGGGCGTCCACCGCCCGAAGGCCGGAGTGCGCGATGGTTGCGCTCAGCGCGTGGAGTGCCGCGCGATAGGCGGGGGAACCGGGAATGAGATGACCGACGAGGATTTGCTGGTGATATTGAGCCCGCCGGGCAATCATGGTGGTTACTACCGACGTTCCGATGCTGCCGCCGATGTTGCGCATGAAATTGATGATGCCGGAGACGCTGTTCCCTTTCTCCTCCGGAATACCGATGTAACCCGCCGCGGTGATGGGGACGAATAAGAATCCAATTCCTACCACCTGGGCGACGCGTAGCCACATGGCAAAGCGGAAGCTGATGTACAAGTCAATCTGGTGCGCACAATAGAACAGTCCGATGGCCAGGCACAGCCATCCCGTCGCGATGAGCCATCGGGCCTGAATCTTTGCCGTCAGCCGGCCGACGATGGGCATCATCACCAGCAAGACAAGTCCACCTCCGGAGAGGACGAGACCGGCAAGCTCGGCGGTGTAGCCCATCAGCGTCTGCAGGAACTCCGGAATCAAGACCAGGGTGCTGAAGAGCATGAAGCCCATCATGAACATCATCAGGTTCGCGGTCGCGAAGTTGAAGCTCTTGAACATGCGGACATCGATGATGGGCTCTTTGCGGTACCACTCCCAGATGACCAGCGCGATCAGGCAAACCGCCGCGGTGATTACCAGCGTCGTAATGAAGTGCGAGCCAAACCAATCGTCTTCCTGTCCCTTGTCCAGAAGGATTTGCAGCGAACCGACGCCCAGCGCCAACATGGAGATTCCGATGTAGTCCACCCGGATGCCCCCACGTTTCAGGCGACGGAGAAACGGCGGATCCTCGACCAGGGTGTGAGTCAGATAGAGGGCGAGCAGGACGACCGGAAGCGTGATGAAGAATATCCAGCGCCAGGAATAATTATCCGTAATCCAGCCGCCGAGCATCGGCCCCACGGTAGGGGCGAGAACGGCAGTAATGCCATAGACAGCGAACGCCTGGCCGCGCTGCTCGGGAGGGAACGTATCGTTGAGAATGGCTTGTGCCATGGGTTGCAGCCCACCGCCGCCGATACCTTGTATCGCGCGAAACAGCAGCAATAGCGGCAGACTCGGCGCCAGCCCGCAAAGCAGCGAACTCGCCGTGAAAATGGCCAGCGACATCATGAAATACCGCTTGCGGCCGATCACCTCCGCCAGCCATCCGCTGATGGGCAGCACGATGGCGTTCGCGGCGAGATACGAGGTCAGGACCCAGGTGCTGTCGTCGTAGCTGGCTCCCAGGCCTCCGGCGATGTAAGGCAACGCAACATTGGCGACGCTGGTGTCCAGGACTTCGATGAACGCTGCCATCGACACGGTCGCGGCAATCGCCCAAGGATTCACCTTGGGTCGCCAGACGACCTGTTCCGATGGAAAAGTCAGCGCTGCCGTGCTCATCGCAAGTAAACCTTGGCCTCGACATTCATACCTGGCCGCAGCGCGTGGTCACGGTTTTCGCCTGGCTCCAGAACGATCTTCACCGGAACGCGCTGCACGATTTTCACGTAGTTGCCGGTGGCGTTTTCCGGGGGCAGCAGGCTGAAGATGGGTCCCGTTCCTCCGGCAATGCTGTCTACATGACCGTGGTAGGTGCGGCCGTTCGAGTCAAGGACAACGTCTGCCTTCTGGCCGACGCGCATGTGTTTGAGTTGGGTCTCTTTGAAATTCGCCGTGATCCACACTTGATCCAACGGAACCACGGTAAGCAACTGCTCGCCGGGGTCGACGTTCCAGCCCACGACAACGTTCTTCGTCACTTCGCCGGTGACCGGCGCCAGTATCCGCGTGTATCCCAGGTTGAGCTCGGCCTGATCGAGCTCCGCCCTCTTCTGGGCTATGTCGGCAACGGCGGACAACGCGCGCGCGCGCGTGGACGCTACCCGTTGTGGCCCTGCCTCGGCGGATTCATTTCGCGCAATTGCTTCCACGAGGCGGCTGCGCGCCTCCGCAACATTCTGTTCGGCAGTGGCCTCGTCGGCTTTGGCGGCGGCGAGCGCAGCCGTGTCGGTTTGTGCCGCGGCCACTGCGTAGTCATAAGTCTGCTTCGGCACCTCGTCTTTCACCAGCAGAAGGTGGTAACGCTGGACGTCATCCTGAGCTTTCACGTTTTGCGCTTCGGCCTCCTGGATGCGTGCCTGCGCCGCGGCAACTTGTTTCTCACCGGCGGCGATTGCAGCCTTGGCGTTTTGAATATCGGAGGATGTGAACTTCAGTTGACTGGCGGTGTCCACCGAGCTGACGGGCACATCGATGTTGAGGGCACGAGCGGCGGCTTCCGCAGTTGCAACGTCTGCCTGCGCTTTGGCCAACGCGACTTGATAGTCTTTGGGATCAATTTCGACCAGGGTTGCGCCTTGCTGCACCCACTGGTTGTCGCCCACGTGCACCGCTTGCACGTAACCTGAAATTCGCGCGCTTACCGGATATAAATGAACATCGACTTGCGCATCGTCGGTGCTTTCGAAGCCCGAGAAGTAGTGCCAAAGGAAGACGCCACCGACAAGAACTACCACCACGGCAGCGAGAATCATCCAACGCTTATGCGAGCGCCGTTTCGGATATACAACAGGCGGCGTCGTGGCGGGCGGTTCTTTCGCCCCCTCCGGCGCGGCGGACGGTGAACGTTCCGGATTCCTGGGCGTCTCTTGGTCGGCCATTCTATTGTCCTTTTAAATACGCTGCGTAGTTCGACTCCGCGACGCCGATCGCTCGCGCCAGGGAGATTTTTGCTGTGTTGTAGCGGTAAAGGCTGGCGATATAAGCGTCGTTCGCGTCCGCAAGTGATTCCTGCGCCTGGACCACTTCGATGTTGTCGGTTACCCCCGCGGCGAAGCGATCGCGTGATTGCTGCAGGGTCTCACTGGCAAGCTGGATGGCATGATTGGCGACCGACACTTCCTGCGCCGTATCCTGCAAGTCGAGGAAGGCATCCCGTACCTCCTGGTCGATGCCGGCGCGGAGATCTGCGAGCCGCTGCTGCGCTCTCATCAGAAGCGCGTCGGCGACGAGGTTGTCGCCGTGAACCTTGCCTCCCTGGAAGATGGGGAATCGGAGCACGCCGGCTGCGTCGATGGTCCCATGGCTCGACCCGGGATTGGTGCCGATGTCTCCGTAATCAACCACGGCAGCCACGGTTGGGTAACGCTCGGCGGAGGCGGCCTTCTTTTGCAACTCAGCGGCGAGTACCTGTTCGGTCAAGGATTTGTAGTCGGCACGAGTGGCGTATGCCTGCTGTAATGCTTCGTCGAGGCTTACAGTGGTAAGTGGCTGATAAGCAACTTTTGTGGTTATGTTGAACGTCTGACCCGCCGGAAGGCCGATGGCGCGCGCCAGAACCAACTTCTGTTTGGCCAGGTTATTGCGCGCGACGATCAGCCCTTGTTCCCGCGCCTGGAGTTCGACATCGGATCTCAGCACATCCACCGCAGCCGCAAGCCCGGCCTTCTTCTGGTCGGTGGTCTGATCGAAGAGGACTTTCGCGGTATCGCGCTGGGCTAAAGCGGACTCGACTTGCGACTGGTCGGCAATGACGAGCAGATAGTTCGACACAACGACAAGAACAATCAGTTCGCGGGCGTTCTTATAAGTGTATTGAGCTGATTTCACTTGCGCATCGGAAGAGCGCGCACGCTCGATGGACTCCCAGTTGAAAACGGATTGGTCGAGGTACGCCCGGGTATCGAAGACTCCAAAAGGGCCGAGTATGGCTGGATGGCCTGGAACCACGAGCCCTATGAGCGCTTTGGTATCGACCTGGCGTACGGCAAAGCTGGTCTGGGTGGTGATATTGGGCAGCAATGCGCTGAGCGCCTGCCAGCGTTCGCCGTGCGCGCCGGCGACGGTGTCGCTGGAGAGCAGCCCCCCAAGGTTTTGCCGCAGACCACGCGCGACAGCGTCATCCAGGGAAATTGGTAACGGCGTGGAACTGGCTGTGCCCGTCGGAACTCCGCCCAGGTAGGGACTCTGCGACTGCAGATCGAAACCAGACGGAGCTTGAGCCGCAAAACTGGCGCCGTACGGCACCGTTGGTTGGCTCGAGGCACTCGGTTGAGACTGTCCGAAAAGCGGGGCTCCCACGAGCAGAGCCAGGCATAGTGCGATCAGCCTACTGCAAAGCTTCACACCATCAACATTCAGCATCTTCCGTCCCCGAAACCTGCGGCGCCTGCCGACACCGCGCCGGCTACAAAACAAAACCGGTCGCAGCACTCATTCGCCACGACGAGAGCCCTGCGGGTACTTCCAAAGTGACGGCAGATCCCGCAGGCAGTCGGTGCTGCTCGTAACTCTTTTCAGCTGAAAGAGATTTCCCGGAGCGGCAGTTCCCCTGACATGGTGGCGTCCTGGTCTCCAGGCATTCGCATCCGATGCGTATTTTCAATTAGGCCAGACGTGAGAGGGCAAAACAATTAAACGATGGTATCGGTGATACTTTCGTATCAATCGGCAGAAGATGAGATCTCTGCGTCATCCGACTTTCCTGCGACAGAATGTCGGGGATGGCGCAGTCTAACCGAGAAGGATGGGCAGCAGCACCCCCAGTCCCAGCACTAGGAACCACAGCGCCGGCGCCGGGGTGCCCAGCGGGCGAAGGCGCCGTTTCTCCCGCATGGCGACTCGCGGATCAAGCAGCAGCCAACGCGAGTAACGATGTTGCAGCACGAGAAACACCCATGCGGTCACCGCGCCGAACACTAAGTGCCCGACAACCGACGGCAATAGCGCCGATACGGCGTCCGTGCTCCAGTCGCAGACGCCAGTCAGAATCAGCGGTAACAGCGTCAGCGGGCCGAGATACCACCAGATCAAACCGAACAGCCAGCCCCAGGCCACGCCGGAGCTCAAGTTTGTCGACTCATTGTGAAACAGCAATCCGAAGGTCATCCCAATCGCTGTGCTCACCAGCAGATGAACCAACAACCCCTGCCCGTTACTGAAGCCACTCTCCACTCCCGCCGCCCGCATCAGCACTCCCGTCTTCAGCATGATCGGGCTCGAGATCACCCCTCCGGCAAATCCCGCGATCGCGCCCCATCCCAGCGACTGCAGCAGGCGCACTCCCGGACCGCGCGGTTCGCGGTTTAGCGGATCCGACTGAATGAACAGGCGCAACCAGACCCGGTCCAGCGTCGCGTAGGTCACGCCCAGAATCAGGCCGTACAAGATGTGTCCGACAAGCGAACCGAAATTCGCGCTTCCCGCGCCAGCTGACCAATCCACAGGTGTCCCCGAGACCAGCGGCCACAGTGTCATCGGCACCAGAAACCACCACAGCATCGCGTATCCGACTCCCCAGCCCATACACGACCCGTAGCCGCGCACATCGCCTTGAAACAGCACGCCGAAAATCACTCCCATGAGCACCGCGATGCCGAACTGCAGGAGCAGATAGCTGCCGGACGACAGGTGCGCCTGCAAACCCGACAACAGAGGAAAGAATTGGCCCGCCGACATCCAGCGATCGAAGATGGTGCCGCCAAGCACACCCGCCAACCCACCGGCGACCACCGCCCGCGCCCAGTGAAAGTGATGCTGCGAACCGGCAGAACGCATTCCGTTGCGAATCCCGAGCACCAGCCCCACCGGCATGCCGAGGCACACCAGGTAGGCAACGAGCAGCGGAAACCGGTCTTGCACGTCACCCAGCGCCGCCATCGCGTGAAAACCGCGGCGGTACAGAGGGGCTACGCCTGCGGGAAAGACCACCCACATGAGGAATGCCGCAGCCAAACCCCAGATCAGTCCTGCGCCGGCGCTGGTGGCGCGCCGCGCAAACAGGAGAGCGAAGACCAGCCCGAACGCGCCTCCAATCGCCAGCTCATGGGCTACCGGCGCTCCCAGCGCCAGGCTTTGTACCACGCCTCCGGCGAGTCCAACCAAAAGACCAAGGAGCATTTCGCCCTGGGCAAAGCGGCGTACTTTGGGCTCCACGTTCATCGCCGGTGCGGGTTGCGAGGCCGACATGCTAATCAGCTCCTACCTCAGATCAATGGTCTGCACAATATCCCGGGGGAAAAACAGCTCCACCGTCCAATCCACCAGGACCCGGATCTTGCGCTCCAGCCCGGGCAGCTTTCCGAGATAGATGCCTCGCCACAGGAACCACGCCAGCAGTCCGGAGAAGCGCATCGTCTTGTCACGCAGAAAGGGAATGGTCAGCTCCGCGCAAGCGGTCTGGTGCCCCACCACGCAGAGCGCTCCCAGCGAGTCGAAGTGAAAAGCGCGCGGGGGACGTCCCTGGAGGTTGGCGGCGATATTTTTCGCCAAGGTTACGGCCTCCCGAAGGGCGAACTGCGCGGTCGGCGGACACGACTTTCCATTCTTTGCATCCACCACCGCTGCGCAGTCCCCGAGGGCCCACACGCCAGCGTGCCCGGGAACTGCCAGCGTCTTATCCACGGTCAAAGCACCTCGCTGGTCCTTCTCCAGCGGCAAGGTCTTCACCAGAGGGTTTGGTGCGGTGCCCGCAGTCCACACCAGTGTCCCAGCCGGAACTTCGCCCTCACTCAGCACCACCACACCCTCGCGCGCATCCTCCAGCCGGGTGCTCAGCCGGAACTCGACGCCGCGTGCCTCCATCCGCTGTTGCGCATAGCGGCCAAGGGATTCGCTGAGTTCGGGCAGAATGCGATCGCGGGCGTGCACCAGCACAACCCGCACATCTTGGGAGTGAATGTTGGGATAATCAGCCAGAATGCCGCGGGCAAAATCGTTCAGCGCCCCGGCCAACTCCACCCCGGCAAATCCACCGCCGGCAACGACGAAGGTCAGCAGGGCTTTCCTTGCCTGCGCATCTGCTTCGCGGTCCGCGCGCTCGAACATCTCGATCACGCGGTTGCGAATGCGGATGGCATCGATCAGGGTCTTGAAGTCAAAGGCCAGCTTCTGCACAGCTCCCAGGCCAAAATAGTTCGATACCGCACCTAACGCGAACACCAGGTGATCGTAGGGCAGTTCACTGGCGCAGCTTTCGGCGTCATCCGCGCCGGCGACCAGCAAGACGCGCTTTTTTTCCAGATCGACCCCGGTCACTCGGCCCCGGATAAACTGCGTGCGATGCAGGGTCGTTCTTAATGGCGCGCTGATGTGGCTAGGCTCGAGGCTGCTGCCGGCCACCTCCGCCAGCATGGGCGTAAATAACAGAGCGTTGGTTTCGCTCACCAGGGTAATCGCGACCGAGCGGTCCTTTTCCAGCTCCCGTTCCAGACATTCCGCCAGGGTCATGCCGGCAAAACCGCCGCCCAGAATTACGATCTGCTTGCCCGGCCGCGAATCGCCCTCCGGGAGCACCGCTTGCGGTCCAAGCACGCGCATGGCGATATCACTGATGAGTTGGGTGAAGAGTCCCAGGGTCAATCCAAACAGCACCCATCCGACCAGCGTCGGAAAATGCGAGCGCATCTGCTCGGCGCTCCACTCCGGCATTTGACCGGAAAGCAGCGGCAATGTGATGACGCTGATTACCGCCCACAGCGGAACTCCGTAGGCTCCGGCAGTAAACATGTTGTCGAGATAGGCCCCGGGCGACGGCTCCGTAGATAAGGCGTAGGCTACGCCGAGCGCTGCGCCCAGCAGCGGCATTGCGAATGTGCGACCCAGAGCTGCAATCAAGAGTGCCGACGCCATGGTCCCTGCGATGGCCCCAACCACTGCGCGCCGAGTTAGGCGTCCCATTCTTGTGTACCCTCACATCAAACCAGGCGGGTGAATTATACGTCCCAATATGCCGCGGGGGCTGGAAGGCGAGTGAGGCAGCCGCAGGTCTCAATCTCGGTCACGAAATGCGCCTGTCGGAATAAGCTCCACCGGAAGAGGCAACCGGAAGTTCGCGGGATGAGCCTGCTCCCGAGCTTCCCGAGGTCGCTGCCTCGTCACCGAAGCGACGGCTCAGCAGGAAATCGATGGCGAACTTTCCCGGACCAAATATAAAGACGAGCAACGAAGCGAACAGGAAGGTGTACGGATCGGCGGTGTAGAACTTCCCGGGGTCGGAGAAGATTGCCGTCAGTGCCTGCCGGTCGGCAGTTATGTAGGCAACCAACATGTCCACGCTTAACCCCAAACCGGTCAGCCGCGATCCAAAGCCCACGATGAGAAAAACTCCGCCGACCAATTCCATCAGCGACACGACCCAGGCGTTCAGCGCCGGGGCGGGAATACCGAGGCTGGTGAAGAATCCGATGACGTGAGGAATATTGTGCAGCTTCCCCCATCCGGTCTGCACAAACTGCCAACCCCAGTAGAGACGCACTGCCAGCAGCAAAGGGGATTGCAGAGCATTGCCGATTCCTCGCAGGAGGGAAAAGGCCCTCACAATAACTTTCATGTCGCTACCAATCCTTACTTAGAATTTGATTTGCAGAACCAACCGAGGGACATCCAGGTCCGGAACCACTGCTCAACCCGGGGTGCCTGGACTGCGTCGGCGATAGGACTGCCGGCAAAGGTCAGATCGAGAACGTGAGAGAGAGAAAGGCCGCCCTGAATCCCCGACAACAGGAAATAGGCCTCTTGCTCCAATCGCCGGTAATGGACCGAGAGATCGGCGCGATGAACGGCCAAATATACCGTTTCCGGCCGAGCGTTCCTGATCGCTATGCGCCGGCCATCTCCCGACGAGGTGTAGAATCTCTGCCCTTTCCGCACCGCGAGCAGAATATCGTCCACGGGATACTCGAGTTCGAGGAGCGTGATGTGGGGCTGGAGGGTCAGGTACAGTGTCTCCTCGTTCGCCAGATCCTCGGGTTTCAGCGCAGGTAATTCCGCCGCATCAAAGGCCTCGATATTCGCCCACTCGAGCTTCGTCATATCCTGGGCGAGCCGCAGGTTCGGCTGCAGCCATTCGGGATGCGATTCCAGCCACACGGAGAGCTGTGAACCGAGATTGCGCAAGGTGAAGGAGCGCGACGGGCATTCGGTCAGGTAGGCCCTGGCCATAGCGCGAAACCGCTTCGCGCCCAGAACTGCGCGCAGTCCCGGGAAATCTTCGGCGAAAGCATCCAGCACACGGAACCAATATTGGCGGTTGTAGATTTCCAGCCGTTCGAAGCTGGTGAGCCGATCATTGGGTGCTATGAAGGAGCTGGCTACCTCGGTCATCAGGCGATGCGCGGAATCTCGCTTGCGCATGTTTTCCGCCGAGGTCAATGGCTGCATGACTGCGGCTGCCATGCGGCGCTGTAATTCCATAAGGCCGCTGCTCATTGGCTGACCTCCATGACTTCAACTGGCGCCGGCAGCGCCGCAACCGGCAACGCCGCGCCGGCGGCGCTCAGATACTGATTCGCTTTCAAGGCTTCCCGGTGGACCTCCTCGAAAGAGGGGATCTTGTCGTCCCACTCCAGCAGCGTCGCGGTGGGACCGATGCGCTCAATGGCACGGGAATAAAGACTCCACACCGGGTCGATGACCGGGTGATCGTGAGTATCGAGGATGTATTTTTCGTAGCGTGAATGTCCGGCAATATGGATTTGGGCGACCCGCTCGGCCGGAACACTGTCAACGTAAACGGCAGGTTCGAATCCGTGATTGACGGAGCTCACGTAGATATTGTTGACGTCCAGCAGGATTCCGCAGTCGGCACGTTCCACCACCTCATTCAGGAACTCCCACTCCGTCATAACGGAATCGTGGAACTCGGCGTAGCTGCTGACGTTCTCCACGATGACCGGAGTCTCCACGTAGTCCTGCACCTGGCGGATTTTCCGCGCCGTCACGTCTACGGCTTCCCAGGTATAGGGAATCGGCAGCAGGTCGTGAGTGTAGCGGCCGTCGACACTGCCCCAGCAAAGATGGTCGGAGAGCCAGGGCGTCCTGGTTCGCCTCACCAGGTTCTTGAGTCGTTTCAGGTGCTCAGGATTGAGCGCTTCGGCGGAACCAAAATACATGGACACGCCATGTTGCACGACACGGTACTGCTCGAGGATCTGGTCGAGGACGGCGAGTGGGCTGCCACCGTCGACCATGTAATTCTCGGAAATGATCTCGAACCAGTCGACCACCGGTTTGTTCTGCAGAATGTGGCGATAGTGGGGAATTCGCAGTCCAATCCCGACACCGTACTCGGTAAAGCCGTTAAATCGATTCGCTGGCATACCCAACTCTTCCGTTTGAATGCAGGCCGAAGTTATGAGGGCCGGAGCAAGCCGGCCCTCAGATTGGGTCAACTGGCTAGGCCCTGTGCGGGTTGGAGCCGTCGGTGGCGCATCCGCCTTTGCCCTTGCAAGAGTTCTTGCCCTTGCAGCCGTTGTCGCCCGACTTGCATCCGCCCTGGCCCTTGCAGTCGTTCTTCCCTTTGCAGGAATGCTTGTCGCCTTGCTGGTTGACCGGCGCCAGGCGGACGCCGGAGTTCGCCGTGTTGTTGGTGACGTTGGTGGTGTTGTTGGTGGAACTCTGAGCGGCGGCGAATGCCGGCACACCCACAGTCAGCAGTCCGCTCATGGCAGCGGTCAGCAGTCGAGACTTGGCTGAGTTGTTTTTCATCCTTGCTCCCATCCTTTGGAGAATTAAGAATTGTCGTAGCGCGCCCGAAGGGCGGCTCGGCTCATCTGGCATGGCCATAACCGCATACTGAATGCCATTGAGTGATTAGGAGTCTTGGTTTAGAAGAAAGTTACACCGTGCGGCCGGGAATTCTCAAAAGCGGGACGTACGCTATATCGACCTGGGGCGGCCTGCAGAATACAGTCACGCGCGGCGAACAAAAGGCATTCCAGCCTCCGGCCGGACCTGTGCAGAAACTGCGCCAAAAGCGCGCGAAGGCAGAACCGGTTTTGCCCAGCTCAATCCGCGGTAGAACGCAACCGTTCCCCAGACCCAAAGGCGCTCATCGCCGGCACATCAGGCAATCCTGTTCACAGAACTCCGAAGAGCTTCGACCCTGTCGCAGCGGCTTAGAGAAAAGTCACGGTTTCTTCGGCCGGCTTTTTCGAAATCTCCGGCACGTAAGCCTCTTCGGCGGGATATCCGACGACAAGAATGAGAAAGGCCTTTTCATGAATTGGGCGTCCGAGAATTCGATTGAGAAATCCCATGGGACTTGGGGTATGGGTGAGCGACACCAGACCTGCCATATGGACGGCGGTGATCAGCATTCCGGTGGCGATACCGACCGACTCCGAGGCGTAATAGTTCTTGATCTTGTGGCCGTCGGGGGTAGCTTCGTACGGCTGAGAAAAAATGACGATGAGGTAGGGAGCGGCTTCCAGATATGGCTTATTCTCGTCCGTTCCCAGAGGAGCCAGTGCATCGAGCCATTCCTGGGGAGCGCGTTCATGATAGAAGCGACGCTCCTCTTCCTCCGCAGCCTCGCGAATTGTACGTTTCAGCTCGGCATTCGTAACCACGACGAAGTGCCAGGGCTGCCGATTGGCGCCGCTGGGGGCACTGCG
>Ga0335073_10003810_pt1 | contig 21052 bp, 31 predicted proteins | sample Lox_Sample_22_FD_207093 | JGI IMG/M metagenome (GOLD analysis project Ga0335073, IMG submission 207093) | Soil microbial communities from Loxahatchee National Wildlife Refuge, Florida, United States - Lox_Sample_2.2 | ecosystem: Environmental > Terrestrial > Soil > Wetlands | place: USA...
TCGTCCTCAACCAACATGCACTAACTTATAACAGAAGTCGCTTTAGAAAGACAAGTTGAAGGTGACCTCCTCCTCTCAGACATCGGCAACGGAATACCCTTCCGTCCTGGCTCATTTGACGCCTGCATATCCATCTCCGTCCTCCAATGGTTATTCAACGCCGAATCCAGCACAACCTCCTCCCACCGTCGTATATCTCGCTTCTTCGCAACGCTCTACGCAGCTTTGAAAAGAGGCGGTAAGGCAGTATTACAATTCTATCCTGAGACGGAGGGACAAAGTGCTGCTGTTATGGCGGAAGCTAAAAGGGCAGGATTTGGAGGTGGAATTGTAGTGGATTATCCTGAAAGTAAGAAAGCTAGGAAGTATTATTTGTGTTTGACTGCTGGGTCGACCAGTGCGAATGGTGCGTTTTCAGTGCCTATAGGATTGCGAGAAGATGCGTCAGAGGGAGATAAGAGGGATGTGAAGAGACGGAAGGTGGATAAGAGGAAGGAGGGTAGGAAGGGATTTATTTTGAGGAAGAAGGAGTTGTATAGGAAACGTGGGAAGGAAGGAGTTCCTTATGATTCAAAGTACAGTGGACGGAAGAGAAGAGCCAGATTTTAGTTATTGTTAGGATTCCTGGAGCAAATACAGCTTTGATATTATCGTAGTGTATACGCTACGAGAATGCGAAGAATAGTACAAATTTGGAGTATCATAGAGACAAGTGAACAAGCTATGCATGCATCAAAACGCCCAATTCATCAAAAACAATCCCTCATAAGTAAAAAGTCATCCAACTCCTATTGGTATTCTGCATTACCATTTCCGTGTGCTAGGTTTATCACCAACTTCACTAGTCTCGCCACCACTCCGTCTTTTCCTTCCAGGCTTAACAGGAGACTGACTAACATACGTAGGTCCTCTCGAAGGTGGTCTCACCAAAGCAGGAGTCGAAGTACTTTTCGATCTAAAATCAATTATTCTTCATCTCACGGAACATACACTCCCTTCACAGGACTAGGAAAGTCCTTTCCTCCTGCACTCCATAAATCAAATGATCCAACTCCTTTACTCGACGGTCGTGTGCCTCCAGCATTAGGAGAGACAAAGGAAGGCCGCCCAGGTCCTTGTTGTGAAAGGGGACTAAACATTCCATTTGGAGATCTCAGAAGATCTGGTCCGACACTCACACTGTGCGATAATTTAGGTTGAATTGGAGTATGTTGAACAGGGCCATATTTCCGCCTAAATGCTTGTAGACTAGCTCCACTGGCTCCATAACTCGGTGTCGCAATTTCTACTTCAATGCTATCGTCGCCGGTTGGAGTGTCTGTTCCGACAGTGGTGGAGATATGTGTGGGAGTTGTATTTGGCGAGAAAGATTGAGGAGTACTGGTTCCTATGTCACGTTTACGGACGGAAAGTCTGGGTTCGATGAATTTGGTGTTGTACTCGGAAAGGACTTGGGTGTAGAGAGTTTGTTTGTCTTTTTGCTGCGTTGTGGAGAAGTGGATAAGCATGGAGAGTTGGATTGTGTTGAGCAGCAGAAGGATGATGGTTATGAGAACTGAGGTGTGTGCGAGGTAATTGATTATGAGGAGGTGCAGGGGAGAAAACCAACTTCCATTAGCATTGTCCTGAAGTCGATTGGAATGGGAATAGGTACCAGAAGGTGTTCAGGTTGAAGCTACCGGGATCCCAAATTGAGAGTTCCCATGCTTGCTTCTTAGATCCGTCTTCAGACAAGTTAGGTGTTGAAGGACGAAGCGATTGTCTAATGTCAGTTAACAGTGTTGAAAAAGGGTAGTTACACTAGCGAAGTTACTGAAGAAAAGATACCAGGAGAATATGTCACGGGAGAATCGAGTGTAACTCTCCTCGCATGAGGACTGCTAAGCTCAGTCTACAATCAGATACCATATCGTAGATGGATGGCAAGGTACATTAGGTTTCGGATCGAACATTCGATAATTCTTCTTCTTTGTAAAACAACGCAATGCATTCGCAATACTAAACATCACCAACCCCCAGCTTACGAGGTATAACTACACAAAGTCAGTCCTAGACTGCAAAAACGAGCGGTTCTGTACAATAGTATGTATGCCACCAGTTTTCCCAAGAAAGACGCCAGAATCACGTATTCGAGTTCCCTGAAAGACAGCCTTGTCATGATATGTTGTCTTTGCCGGAGTTTGATCCAGTCGTGCTAAAAGGTATATCAAGTTTAGTGTGATGCCGTTGGGCACCGATAGAGAATCGGAAAGAGAATCCCATTCTAGGAGTTCGTAGCTTTCGTTTAGAGATAGAAGAAGGTCTTGTGGGAATGAAGACAGACGTTGGAGTAAAGGTTGTCTCCGGATTAGTCTTTGAGCGGGCATCAAAGGATTGGATTCAGGAACTAGTTCCTGACGAAAACAAAGTCGCGAGAGCAAAGATCCTCAGAACCCTAACCCAATCTCAATCTCCTGAGATGAGACCGAACAACGACTCCGACATAGTCCGACTTCGCTTGGGAACTACGAAAGAAACACCGACGAAATATAATTGAGCCCTAATGTTGAACTAGAAACTCCTCCTTCTATCCCTACTTTTGTTGAAATCCCGTGCAAAACCAGACTCAAACTCACAAAACATCTCAACTCATGCCATGAAGACACTGGACATAATTTAGTCTATTTCTTCCTGCACTCGACAATCGCACTCTCGACTCCTCCCAAAGTCCAGAATCTGACAACTTCAAGACCAGCCTTCCCAGTCAGCTCAATGAATTCCTCACGATTCCTTTCTTTTCCCTGCAAATTCAACATCATCTGATGATCTCGTTCAAATTGCCATTTATCGCCGTAATTGGGAGGGAGCGGTTCAGGTGCATCTCCAATAGGTTGTTCACCCTCTCCTACTTCATAGGTACTTCCCTTTCTATGGAGAGGTTCGACTACCATTTCGTTGATCAACAGACGTGATTTAGAAGACATTGAAACGGCCACATTCTGAAGGATCTTGACACATTCTGCGTCAGGCCAGTCTACCAATTAGCTCGATTTCACACGAAGCATTAGGTCAAAGGGGCGGGACCATGAATAATAGCGCGCATGTAATATGCATCAGCCCCCTTGACCGGATTCTCAGTGAAAAAATCATGTTCCTGAAACTCAACACGATGGTTTTGAACCGCTTCAGGAAACTCCTCACCCCAAGTCTTCCTTCCAAGACTAACTCCCGACTCAACATCCTGCACAACGGCTTTGAGATGAGGAAATTTCTTCAAAACAGCCATGATGATGTGTCCTGATCCACCACCGACATCAACGACAACAGCATCTTTAGGTAGAGTTTGCCAAGGATATGCTCTAGGAACAGAATGAGCTGCAAAAACTCCCATTCCTTTCATTGCTAGCGCAAAACGTTCGCGTCGAGTGGGATCTGGTGAGGTAAACATATCTTCGAAGGATCCTTTGTCTGTGTTGCGAGCGACGTTGAATGCGGTTTTGTTTACGGCGAAGGATTCGGCGAAGCCGGGTTTTGTAAGGGCATCGTATAGATGGAAACCCACGTCGTAGCCAACAAAACTAAAGTCAGACTATGATACAGAAGGGGGATACTGAGAAAAGAACATGGGATGAAGGAGAGCGTCTTTTCTGTACTGACGTCCAACTGAAGTAAGACGGAAATGACGCTCGGAAACTTCCGTAAATAGGTCCATTGCAGTAAGAAGATGCATGACTCTAACCAATTTATCAGGATGTGCCCCAATCTTTCTGGCAATTTCCTCGACGGACGTTCCTTCAGGACTAGTACTCACGAGATCCGGTATCCCTGCTTTCAAGGCAACATCGAGACACGACAATTCCGAAAGCTATTCACACATCAGATACCAATTGCGTTGGGAACAGTACTTCCTGAACTTGCCAAGTTGACCATCGAAGTGGTCCTGCAATAAGAACACTTAGCATCTTTGCAGCTCCTAAAATCGTTCGAGAAGCTTTGTCCGCCTTTACACTAATAAATGCTGGTGGATCAGGTGTGTTAGGATCTAAACTTGGTTCGGGGAGGTCCGCTTTCTTCCATTCCTCTTGAAGAGTAGTCAGAGAAGAAGTTATCAATTCAGCAAGTTTTGTAAGTTCCGAAGGTGAAGACATTGTCAATTGTACGTTGAAAACTTGTGAAAATAGAACAAACTCGATGGTTTGAATGTGGGGAATCGAAGGTTGCAAGGTACCTTGCGGGGACCGTTTGGGGGCGGTTTTATGTGGGGAGATGCAGCGTAGAATGCCGATCGGAATGATTTTGCCGCAGGTCACTCACAAGGCGGTCTCGGCTTCGTCCGATACCGAGTCATGCTGTAGTGCAGAGGCTGGATAGTATGGATAGTCTGGTTTTGTGGGATAAAGGTAGAGGATGTGGGGAATTGAGTGCGTCATTTTCATATTTGGTTTAATTTCCTATGATCCTGTATCTGTAGATGCCGTTTCAACTAATCAATGTTGCAATAGCCGACTTTTCTGCTGCTGTGCCTTTTGCAGATAACTCCAATAGCCGAGACTTGGCCAATGCGTTTAAACGTTCAAGGGTGATTATATTTGCAGGGAGGGACTTGCGGTCACCTAATATCTCTTTTGTTGCCTAAATGTGAGATTTCTCTGAAATTGAAGATGGATACCACTACAATGCCAAACCATCCTCTTAGGAAGTCTGAACATAATTCAACACTCCTACACCAATACTTCAGCGCTTCTTCATTTCGATTTAATCGCCATAACACTTCAGCATATCGAGTATGCATGTAATGAGAAAAAGGGTGTAACAAGATCAACTCCTCAAAGCAGAAAGCAGCTTGCGATAACAATTCCTGTGATAAATATAGATCTGCGAGTTCCGCCCAAGCTTCAGTGTCGTTGGGGAAGGTATCAAGGAATAGAGTAAGTTGATTGATGGCTTCTGTTGGTCGTTTCAGCGATCGAAGAAGCGCAGCGCGACGTTTCCAAACAGGCTACTGTCAGAAGTGAGGCTCAAGCGGTATACAATATTCGTAGGGTCATTTGTAAGAACGTATTCGTAGTATTCTGCTGCGTCTGATAATTTTTCTTGGGCTTCAAGATGCATTCCCATTAAAACGTATGTACGAGGGGAAGTTGGGAATTTGGCGGCTAATGTCTCAATGCATTTCTTCGTATGAGTCTTATATTTGAGAAGGGTCAGTACCGTTGCAAGAGAGTCATTGCCAACTATCATTCCTGCGACAGCAAGTTGATCCAGAATGGTCCAGTCTGAATAGTTAGAAGTGTTGAGAAAATCCACGTACATTCATCGCCGGCTAAGCGTGCGCCTTTAGTGAGTACTATCTGGCCTAGCTCCAGTACTTTCTCTGGATCATCTGTTTCTGTTGTTCGTATCCGCCGTAGCTCTGCAATCGCAGCTGAAGCCATGAGCTGCAATGACGTTGATAGTCGTAATGACTGAAGGAGGCGATGATTTGAGACGTCGAAATTTACGGCGTTGATTTCATCAGCGAAATATCAGGCTGATTGTCAACATCACCAAACAACGGTCAGGCCGATGGTACGGCTACAAGATGTTATGAAGAGTTGAGTAAAGAAGCTGGAAGATGTTTGAGAAGAACCTGAATGAGTTGATAAAGGGGATTCGTGCCCATAAAGGCTCAGAGGCCAAATACATCGACACCGCAATTGGGGAATGTCGGAAAGAGCTCAAGAGCAAGGACCAAGAAATCAAAGCTCAAGCACTCCTCAAATTAGCTTATGTATACTGCCCTTTTGAAGAGAGAAACTCAGAATAGTTACAAATGTATGGATATGACTTCTCCTGGGCTTCCTTTCAAGTGGTGGAAGTCATGTCCTCGTCGACATTTAAGGAGAAAGCAATTGGATATTTGGCAGCCTCATTATCGTTCAAACCTGATACCGACGTTCTTATGTTGACAACAAATCTCATTAAGAAGGTATGATGTTACAGTTGTGTGCTGGCTAAGTGCAGGACATTGGATCTTCTAAAGAGATTGAGATAAGCGTTGCTATTGATGGACTATCGCATATTGCCACACCGGGACTGGCGATGGATCTGTTTACCGATCTCCTCCCAATGCTCAATCATTCTAGAGCTGTCGTGAGGAAGAAAGCGGTTTTAGTAATGTACAAGATATTCCTGGAATATCCGGATTCTTTACGAGTGGCCTTTCCGAGACTACGAGAAAAGTTGGACGACGAAGATATTTGTAAATCTCACCTTAACCGTTGGTGCTAACTTGCAGCTGTCGTCTCCGCTACAGTGAATGTAGTATGTGAATTAGCGAGGAAGAATCCAAAGAATTATTTACCACTAGCTCCGCAATTATTCAACCTGTTAACTACATCTAATAACAATTGGATGGTTATCAAGCTCATCAAATTGGTATTTCCTTATGGCAACAGTGTCACTAATCATAGTTTATATCCTTGACACCTCTCGAACCTCGCCTAGTCAAGAAATTAGCTCCTCCTTTAACAGAAATTGTAAATACAACATCAGCAATGTCACTTCTCTACGAAGCCATCACCGCAATAATCTCAGGAGGAATGTTATCCGGTGGTCCTCAAGCAGATGCCCTTGCAGTCTTGTGTGTAAATAAATTACATACCTTCCTCGAAGAATCCGATCAAAATCGTATTCCTTCCAACATCCCCAGTTGCTAACGATAGTGAAATATGTGGCACTTCTGGCTCTTGCGAAAATTACTTCCACACATGCGGATTTGGTATCTGAGCACCACGAGGCAATACTGGCATGTGTCGACGACGCAGATATTTCAATCCGTCTACGAGCACTAGACCTCATCGTTGGAATGGTCTCCCGAGAAACACTCGTAGACGTCATCAAACATCTGATGCAACAATTCCTAGAGCCTCCCTCATCCTCCCCTTCTCCCCCGTTACCAGACCACTATCGTGTCGAGCTGGTTCGGAGAATACTCGCCATGTCAACCAGAGATAACTACGCCAATGTCGGAAATAGTTTTGAATGGTATGTTGCTGTATTAGTTGATCTTGCGAGAATTTCAAAGGTGGATGTGGGAACAGACCTTGCAGATGAGATTTTGAATGTTACTGCCAGAGTTAAGAGTGTAAGGGCTTTTGGTGCGAGAGTGTTACGAAATTTGTTGAGTGATTTTCAAGTTGTCAGCGAGGCTGAGAAAGTTCCTGGGCAATCTCCCGTGTTGGGTGCAGCTGCTTGGATAGTAGGCGAATATTCCGGGTTCATTCTCGCCATTACCAATGCTGATTATAGTCTTTTAGAGCATCACAAGTCAACATTAGATGCGTTGTTAACGCCATACACTCAAAAAGCCCCTGTTCATGTGCAGAGGGTATACATTCAAGCTGTTCCCAAAGCCTTTTCAACTTGGGCAACGGAAATCACTTCATCATGGACACTTGAAAGAAAACTGGAGATGGAATACGTTCTCGATCAAATCCTACGATGGCTAGATCCATTCCGTTACAGCGCAGACCTAGAAGTTCAAGAACGCGCAGTCGGATTTCATCAAATATTCCTACAAATTCAACAACAAGTCTCAGAAACCGCTATTCCCGATCCAAGGACATACGTAGACGAAGCAACCCAAAGCTGGGACTCTTCACTTCCCACAAATACGTTCCAATTCATCACAGACCTAGCATCTTTATTTACGGAATTCGAATTGAATCCCGTTAGCTCCAAAGCACAGCGGAAAGTACCTATTCCCGAAGGCTTGGATTTACAAACTACCATATTTGCAACACAAGAATATATTTTATGGCCAGATGCTTCGTTAGAAGAAACTCCTGTATCAGTATCACGAACGAGGAATGCTAATAATGAATCTTCTGAACGACGACGACAGGAACATTTAGATAGGATTCGAGATGATCCGTTTTACATTCTGGGAGATACGAGACGATCGAGTTCAAGGGCAGATACTCCTACTAGTGTTGGTGAAGATGACTTTGATTCTATTCCGATTGTGCAGTTTGATGGTGGCACGAATTTACTTACGCCGGTTGGTGTGGGTGCGAATAAAGTTAGGAAGAAGAAGAAGAAGGCTAGGGAGATTATTTTGGATGAACCGCCTGTGGAGATTGCGGGTGATGAGATGCCTGAGAATGCGGCGTTGTCTGATACGGAGATCAATGGAGGGAGGGAGAGTAAGGATGGTAGGAAGGCTGGTGCAGGGAAGAATGTGTTGAGGAACAAGCAGAGTAGGGGGCTGGAGGATATTGATTTTGAGGAGGAAGAGAAGTTGGAGAGAGAGGCTATTGAGGCTGATAGATTAGCTAGGCAAAGTAGACCGGCGGTTGTGGTGACTCCAGTGGAGACTGGGGAAGCGGTCAACGAAGAGCCGTTAGTCGAACGGGTGAAGAAGAAAAAGAAGAAGAGCACGATTGGGGATGGAACTAAGAAACCGAAAAAGAAGAAAGAAAAGGAGTCACAGGTGGTGTAAGGGTATCAGGCGTTTGGGAACAGGATTCGCATAGCATAAATCAAATTGGGATTAATCCCTAGCAAACCTGTCCTCTCTCGAAGGACCATTCAATTACCAGTTTCCCTCACAACTATACGGGAATATTGCAAATCCAAACTACAATGCCATGATGAGCACCCTAAGCAAACTACCTCCAGTCCATTATAACTCCAAATCAAACGTGGTGTGGAAATCATCGTGTCTCAACATCCTCCTTTCTTCCCGTTCCAATGCAAGAACCTCATCACGCAAATCCTCTCTGAAAAACTTTTCCACTTTCACCTCACTAGGAACTTTTAGTTCCGTGATCCGCTTTTGTTTGGTTGTTCTCGAGGCAGGTATACTTGCGGTTCGTCCACGAGTAGCTGCCTCCCGGAGAGCGGCACCTCTATTCAATTTCACCTGAGCGGGCCGTTTAGCAACCCCTTTTCCGATCTTCGAGGGTGCAACCTTCTCTTCAGTTGCCGACGCAAAAGTAAGATCCAAGTCATCGACATCCCCAAAGCTGATGATTGTATTCGAAACAAAATGATCCATTTCAGATTTTCCAAATTCATCTCTTTTGACAAAGAAGGCTTCTGTATCTTGTTTCATATCAGCATATACTTTCCAATCAATCGGTTCCCAATCAACAGGCTCATACGGCACGTCTACTATTAGTCACATCCTTAGGGTACAAGCTTAGATAGCAAAATACCTTTAGCAGTAGGAGGCATATACTCAATATCCTCAATCTCAGCTTCCACCACCTCACCATTATCCCTAACAGGTGACGCCCTCCCAGTAGAAGTCCTTCTACTAATCCGTCTTTGTATTGTCGGTTTACTGAACGGTGGTGAAAACGGATCTACAGCATGTGTATCCTTGAACGGTTTAATTGTAGATGGAGGAGCATAGAATGGAGTATGTTTTGTATTCGTATCTTTTCCTGCCAGGATTCGTCGGGGAGCGGGCGTTTGGAAGGCATCTCTTTGACCGAATGCGACGGATTTTTTGGCGGTGCGTGGGGCGTGAGTGTGGTTTTCGTCGTGGAAGGGAGTTTTGTGGACGGGTTTATGTGTGGATGTGAATGATTTTTGGGGACCGGGGGTTTTGAGGACGAGGTTTTCTTTGTCTGGTCTGTGACGAGGTTGTACTTTAGACATGGTTTAGCAAAGAGGAAGCAATGGAGTCTAAAGTAGGAATTGAATGAATGAATCAAGGGTGGTGGTGACGAGGAGATGAAGGCAGCGAAACTGATCGACCGGGTTTGTTTACATTGTCACGTGATGATTGGAGAGTCGAACCAAGACTCCGACTCTGAAAGACAGACTTCGATATTGTGACATGACAGTCTATTCTATTTATAGTCTATTCAATTTAGGCATGGTATAGAACCTCTCCAGACATGACTGTAAACCATGCATCCTGTTGTTTACCCCACTGTCTCCAAGTCGCTGCAATTGTCTGTAAATCCTCTTCAATCGCAAGTCCATGGCCAAGAGCGGTTTTAGCAAACGACGATGCAACAATCCGATCAGCCCAAAGTTCGCTCCACCATGATACTTCCTCCGGTGTGCTATAACACCATACACTTGCGGAACAAGTTGCCTTGGCCATATCAAAGCCAGCTTTTCGACACCAGACATGTATCAATTTTCCAGCTTCCAGGTTTCCTCCATTGGCTTTTGCTACAGCCATATACGTTTTCTTCCAGAATTCCATTCCATCTACACTGGGATACCATGTCATTGCAGCATAATCTGATTCCCGTATAGCGACTATACCTCCTGGTCTAACAACTCGTTTCATCTCTTTCAGCGCTTGAATTGGATCACCGACATGTTGAAGAACTTGATGTGCGAATACTACATCAAACGATGCATCAGAATACTTTAATGCGTTGACATCTCCAACTACAAATTCGGCATTTTCGACTCCTCGTTCTTTAGCTGCGGCAGATGCTTGGTCGATGATATTCTGGCCGATGTCGAGACCTATGATTTTTCCTTGGGGAACATAGCTTGCCAGATCGATTGTGATGCTTCCCGGTCCACAGCCGATGTCGAGGATGGTCATGTACGGTTTGAGATGAGGAAGAAGAAATGCAGCTGAATTGGATGCGGTTCTCCACACATGTGCTCGAAGGACTGATTCATGATGACCATGAGTGTAGACTGCTGATTCCTGTGGCATGTCGAAGAGATGCGTTTCTGCAGTGACAGTTGGTTATCGATAGTTCACTTTTTATAGTCCGTGGAATCGGATTCATCCGAACCTTCGTTCGCGACGTCGAAGATGCGGGCTGTCGTGCGGGCCCGAGATTTTATTGATCACTTTGCATGTCGTGATCCCGGTTATTCATGTGTGTGCTGTGATTGGTTGGCTGGCTGTTGTTATGTAACGACGCGTCTGAAGGTCCTTGGCTGGTTGCTGCCCCTGGTTGGTTCATCCAAAGGAGGTCTGTGTGAACATAAACTCACAAACTACCCAAAAGAAAAAGAAAAAAACAGTTTCAAGAACAAGCTGGGCTACTGAACTAAGTGAAAAGCACATCGCTTCACCATAAACCACAGTCCACTGCTTTCTGCTCTTGTAACTGGAAAGGAGTACTGTACAACGAATGCGGCGAAGGGAGCCGCTGCTTCTTTCTCCTCCCCGACTTCCTTCTCTTCCTCTTTCGCTGTAATATCCAATCCATCCTCGACTTGTCACAATGTCGTCGGGAAGAGGAAACTATGCTGCTCTCCACGCGGCGGTACTCCTCCACCCTCTCCAGCAGCTAATGTCCCAGGCTAATCGCGACTTGATGGAACATCAAATTAAACTAGGCGATTGTCTCGGCAAAGGAGCATTCGGATCTGTTTACCGGGTATTCCGTTCGCAAATGTTGTATACTTATGAACAGGCGCTTAATTTGGTTACCGGACAGACATTGGCTGTGAAACAGATCCATTTATCAAATATACCCAAATCGGAAGTTAAAGTCATCATGATGGAAATCGATTTACTGAAGAACTTGCATCATCCAAATATTGTAAAATATCACGGTTTCTTCAAAACTCCGGATTCTCTGTATATCCAATTAGAGTATTCTCCCCTTTCCTTGCTGTCTCTCTTTAGACTATGGCGATATTAATGCTGTTTGCGCAGGTATTGTGAAAACGGTTCGCTACACAGCATTTGCAAGAACTTTGGCAAATTCCCGGAAAATTTGGTCGCACTTTATATAAATCAAGTCCTACAGGGTCTCCTATATCTTCACGAACAAGGTGTTATACATAGAGATATCAAGGGTGCAAATATCCTCACTACCAAAGACGGGTTAGTCAAATTAGCCGATTTTGGCGTTGCTACGAAAACATCAGCATTATCTGACGTTGCTGTCGTAGGAAGTCCCTATTGGAGTACCTTCCCCCTCCCACCCCCTCTCTTCTCCTTGCTCAGTTTGTCCTGCATAACCTTGTAATTGGGATGCTGACTGTGGATAGTGGCTCCAGAAGTAATTGAACTAACAGGCGCAACACCCGCCTCAGATATCTGGTCGGTAGGCTGCACAGTAATAGAACTCCTAGAAGGCAGACCGCCATACCACAAACTAGATCCAATGCCAGCCCTCTTCCGCATCGTAAACGATGAACATCCTCCCCTTCCCGAAGGAGCTTCCCCTGCAGTCCGCGATTTCCTGCTACAATGTTTCCAAAAGGATCCCAATTTGCGTGTTTCCGCGCGAAAGCTGTTGAAGCATCCGTGGATTAGTGGAGTCACTGCGAAGAATAAGGGACTTAGTGGGGCCGGAGAGGAGGGGACTAAGTTTGAGGATGCGGTCAGGAGTGTACAGCAGTGGAATGAAGCTATCAAATCGCCTTCTGGAGAGAAGGAGAAAGGTGAGATTAGAGGATCTATGACTGGAGTGATGGGTGGATCACCTGCTGGAGGACAGAGGACAAATTTAAGGGCTGGTGTTGTGGGAGGTGTTACGATGACTCCACCGAAAGTTCGTGAGAGTGTCATTGACAAGCAAATTGCAAAGACAGATCCATTCAGATCGCCTGAAAGTTCAAGTATTCCCTCTTCACTCTCGTGAGATGTTAACGGTCTAGTGGATAACAATTGGGATGAATTCTTTTCCTTTGATTCTAAAAGTCCTGACCTACCTGCTCCAAAACAATCCGCCTCAACGCCAAAGAAAACAACCCCTCTTGCAAGCACTAGAAAACCTACTCCATCCCCTTTACATCATCGTCGATCGAATCTGGCGTCCTACATGTCAAGCCACGCGACACCATCCGCAACAGACGAAGACGACTGGGACAAAGATTTCGAAGGTGGCCTAACTTTACGATCTCCTAAACTTCTATCTAGTGCCTCTTCAACGGCCTTCTCTTCTAAAATTCCTCCTTTACCACCCCTCTCACCCAAGAAATCGTCGCCACGGAAATCATTGTCGCCGCCAAAAGTATCCACAGGCAACATCTCAGATGATAATTCGAAAACCATAAGACCTGCCACTACTGCGTCGCGAAGTACTACTACTATCTCGTCAAGAGCACAGAGTAGAAAAGTGTCGACGGAAAGTACTAATTCGTCGACTAGCGGAGGTAATACAATGAGAGCTGTAAGTCCATTCCCGTTATCTTCTGGTGTATTGTCGCCCGGTGAGAGAACCAAAAGTCCTGAAAAAAAGAGGAGGGTGAAGAGTAGAAAGACTTTAAGTTCTGGAGATTTAAGTGATGATGGATATGAAGATCTCATCAAGGGAGATGAAAGTAAATTCGCGATGAAGATTAATAGTCTTAAGGTATTTTCTCCCATAAAGGAAATGTGCTAATGTGTCTAGAGGGATATTTCATCTTCTCCGCGTCTCTTGTATCCTTCGGATTTGAAGAGCTTGTCTAGACCATCGACTACAATACCGAGATCTCAATCGAATTTACGAGTTACGTTATCACAGAGTTCACCGAAACAGAAAGTTGATTCGCTTAAACGGAGTTATTCTGCTGTTGAGATCCAGAAGTTTGCGGAAGGAGATGATGAAGAGGATTATTCGGGACTGTTTGACGGTTTCGGTGCATCGAGTGAGAAATCGGGAGACAGTGAAGATGGAATCGAGGGAGATAGTCTCCTCTTGAATACCCGGTTATCTAATGAGTATTGGGTTGGAGATGGAGATTCCGACGAAGAAGATCCGTTCGCTGAAATTGACGAAGGCTTTGATGAAATGGGTACGGCCTCGTAACACCTTCACTTCATCTCAAGTATCTAAGCTAACCATTGTCTAGACTTTGATGCGAATATTGCAAGAGATAAACATGCAAGGATATCAGCTCAAATCTCTCAACTCGTAGACTCTCTCCGACCAGGCCGTGAAGTCTCTGCCCTAATCCCAATATGCGACCAAATCTACGACCTCTTAGACGACAACCGCGATCTCAAATCCCAAGTAATTGCATCTCACGGCCTATTCCCCATCCTCGAGCTCCTCGACACCTACGAAGAAGCGCGTCTCAATCTCCGTCTTTTACGAATCCTCAACATCATAATAATGGACGACATCGAAGTTCAAGAATCGTTATGTTTTATGGGCGGTATCCCCATCGTCACAAAATTTGCTTTCAAACCGTTTGCCTCTAACATTCGACACGAAGCAGCTGCCTTTTTCCAACAAATCTGTCAAACGTCCACTTTAACAATGCAGATTTTTGTGTCGTGTCGCGGACTTAATGTGATTGCCCAGATCCTTGAAGAGGATTATCGAACGGAAAAGGATCTGGTGTTGGTTGGTGTGGGCGCTATTTGGAATGTGTTCAATTTACAGAGTTCGACACCGAAGAATGAGTTTTGTAGGATCTTTGCGAAAAGTGGGATTTTAGAACCGTTGAGTAAGATTTTGCAGTATGTGTTGGATGATGGAGATGCTGGATCGGAAGTTTATGCCGGACGTATTGTCGATACATTTTTGCTCTTTTCGCAAGCAGATGGATATGTTAAAGAGTTGCTTGCTAGTCGCAATATTCTCAGGCGTATGGCACCATTTGTGAGAACGTTGTTGATGATAGGGTTGTTTAAGAATTTGAAGAGGCTTTTGGTTGCTCAGCAGGTTATTATGCTCAAGGTTATCAAGAACTTGAGTTCTGCTAGTAATACTCTGGAAACACTCGATTCAGTCGGCACAATCGAACTACTCGCTGACTTCCTAATTACGAACTCTAAAAGTGCACATTACAAGGTACCTTAGTTGTCAGATGCAGTCCACTCTAACAATAGGAAATATCCAACCAAGTCTTGAGTGGAATATTCAATCTATGTCGTCTCAATAAACCACGACAAGAGAAGACTGCTTTGGCTGGCATGATTCCCATATTACAACAAATTGTGCGGTCTGAACGAGGTCTCAAGGAATTCGCGTTACCTATTCTTTGTGACTTTGCGCACGCAGGGAAGACTTGTAGAAGATTATTGTGGAAACATGAAAGCCTTGCGACCTATCTCAGCGTTCTCGGCGATCCATATTGGCAAGTCAATGCACTCGATGCAATTCTCGCATGGTCAGATTCACATTTCTCTCACACTACTAATTTGTAGGGCTCAAGCTGAAGCTAAAGTATTTGAAGAACTACGGACTCCATCTGCGGTATCGGGTATTGTGAAAGCATTCAACACCTCCAAAGCAAATTCGTTTGAAAATTTGTTGGAACCACTATTCAAATTGTTGCGTCTTTCAGCGGATTTAGCATGTCTCGTTGCCAAACCAGAAGTGTTCCAACGTATCCTTGAAAGATTACGACATCCCAAGGCTATCGTTCGATTAAACCTTCTGCGAATTCTTCGAACAATATGTGATGTTCATCCACAGCGACAAGGTCTAATTGCGCAATACGGTCTTGTGGAACAAGTTGAGAAATTAGCGGAGGGCGATAAGGCTGTTCTTGTCAGAGAACTGGCAAAGGAAATTGTTTCGCAGGGATGGATGGAAAGAAGTGTTTCCTCGACTGGCAGTGAATCTCGCTCAGATTCTGTGGGAAGTAGTTTTTCTGAAGCGTGGATTAGGAGTGGACATGTTTCAAGTGATGGGATTGGAGAACTGGATGTCCCGAAACGAAAGGGATATGAAGAGTTATCTCCTCCCTCGACCAATGCCAAAATTGAGCATTTTCGTGACCCGAAGAAGGAGAAGAGGAATTCGTCTTTTGAGATGGTAACCACACGGTTTGAGAAAATGTCACTTAAGGACGATGAGAAGACGGTTTCGTCGAAAGATCGTGTCAAAGAGAGGAGAATTACGGAGATTCAGGAACGACCTAGTCATGCAAGGACGAATAGTGCGGGTGTAGCTGTTGAGGAAATTACTTTGAAGCCTTTACGGGTTCCGAAGAGATCGTCTATGTTTGTGCAACGCGGAGTATCTCAAACGATCAAGAAGTGAGAATGTGTGTTGCTGTTAATTATGGATTAAAAGTTATAGTACAAGCGCAAGGATATCCCATAGCATATATGCACAAGCGATGTAGAGATGGCGGTAAATGTATTGTTTTTGCAAACCTCCTTTTTCCGCACTCCCGGGGTTCAATCAATTCTGATAAAACACACCTCTCGGAGTTCCCTCAGCAAAGACTCCATCATCATTCACTCTCCCCACTTTTGTTCCACACGAAAATGTGAATCCCATCTTATGCTCAGGCAGTAATAGTGGATAATTTGTATCCGGGGTAACATCTGTGTAATTCACCCGCCATTCTCCATCCTCCGTCTTTTCAATCCTCGGAATATACTCTTTCAGCAAATTTTGATATCGTCTTCTAACAAACCGCGAAGTCAAGTTATGTAATTGTCTTGAGAAAGGTCGTTGTCTTCCCGCGGGACGGGTATTAAACTCTTCGTTCAACTTACGACGGAAATCTATTTCCAACGAATCATCTCTGTATTCGTATGCCATGAATCTGAGATGTTCAATTAGATGATCAGGCAAAGGTGCTCGAAGTTGCCGTTTTGCCATAGTGTAATGTTTATAAAATTGATTTATTAATCGTTTCTGAGGCATCGGTTTGAATATGGGTGGATTCCTCAGGACGAACTTGTCAACGTTGGGATCCTTATTCATCAATGCTTGTATTGGTAGTGGTATTCGTGGTGGCCGTCTTGAGGGTAGGGACGGTTGGACGTGTTCCTCTTGTACCTCATTTGTTTGGTCCGTCGTGCCGCTTGTAGTGCCTGTGTCGTCGCTGGCATCGTCGAATGGCTCAAGATTTTCTTCTCGTGGATCGTTTCTCAGGCTTGGGTCCACATCTTGATGTTCTACCTCCATTGTCCTGTCCGTCGTCGCGTTTTCAGTGTTTCCCTCTTCACTGGCCCGTAGAGATATTTCAGGATCTTCGTCTTGCGGGGTGTCTCTCAGGTCTGGATGCACAGTATATTGGTCCGCCTCATAGGGATAAAAGGGCGGATCCCATGCGCCAATGGGTTCCTTAAAATACTCCTACCCATGAATGCACGTTGTCGGCACACAATACCTTCAATAATTCATGTTTCATTGAACCTCGTCTTCCATATGTAAGCTGTATCACTTTATCAAACGACTGGACTTCTCCAGCATTAGCTCTTTTAAGCATCCTCAATGCTTTTCTTCCCGAATTCAGATTCTGCTGGATTCGAGCGGCTCCTCGGTCAAGCATGTTATCCCGAAATCTGGATCGGATTTTGAATTCTGCGAATGCTCTGAGAATGAGAATTGACTATTCAAGTGGGATGATACTGGGATTTGGGATCAACTAGATGCTTTGCTTGGATCAATAGATCCTTGTAGAGCCTAAGAATAGTCCGTTGCAGATGGGAATGCGACATTTCGTCGAGGAAAGGAGCGACTGAAGGTGGAAAATTTCCGAAGTTTTTCCCCGTGTTGCGTGTCGATCAGGAACAGCTAGAAATTTCAAAGCGAGATGCAAAGCGTTCGCCGGGAAAACTTATCTCAACATACAGAAATAGATTGAACTGGACTTCTTCAAATGGTACATTATCGACGCCCCTTTGAACTGATGATATTCCTATGATCCGTGAAACATGCTGGGTCCCTTCCACTTTTGGTATGGTAAACCCTCGGAATAACGTCTGCACAGCCATGCCCAAAGTATTGTCTTCAAAGCTTGACAAGGATGACTATATCGAGCGTCATTAGGGCCGCCCGTCCGATCCCCACACCTACTCTTATAGTGGAGATCGGACAATATCGCCATATCCCATCCTTCAGCCGCATTGTGTTGGGTGGTATATGTATGAAACCGACAACCGTCTGTATTTCACATGATCTCAATTAATATGGACTAATTTGGAAATCTCATCTCATCTCACTATACAACGACAAGGATATAAAGACAAGGCTTCAATTCTCTGTTTTCGCCAGCAATTTCTTCAAATCGAATCTCCTCTCATCCAAAGCATGACATCTTTCGTCCGCTCCGTTCTCTTATTAGCACTAGCTTCCAAAGCAGTGTCTGGACTAGCCCTGTCTCCACGCCAACAAACACAAGAAGCGCAGTATGTGTCAGCCAGCTTCCCAGCATACGGCCCCGAGTCAGACATCACCGGGACACTGCTCTTCACAAATGAAAATCAAACGGGTCCAGGTGTACAGATCACATCGGAAGGACCTTCTGCATTGCACAACTTCCCCGCTCATCTGGGTCCATTCCTTTACCACAGTAAACTCCCCTATCCTCCTGTTATTTCTTGGTGTTTTGAGGATGGTGACTAATGCGATAGTTCATGTTAATCCCGTCCCTGCGAACGGATCTTGCGATGCCACTGGAGCACACTTCGATCCTGAAAATGTAGGCGAATCACCACCATGTAATCCAAACACTCCTTCCATATGTCAGGTATCTTACCTTCTGAGATGAACCAGCTGAGGATATAGTTTGGTGATTTAGCCGGAAAATACGGGAATATCTCGTCGGATCCATTCTACGTCAATGTCACAGACCACTTTTTATCCTTTGACCCGAGTAATATTGGATATTTCCTTGGACGGTCAGTGGTTATTCATTCGTCGAATTTGACTAGAATTGCTTGTGCAAAGTACATCCCCGTTCCATGGTTAGATGTTGACGAGTAGTTTGGAAGTTGTTACAAGTCCGCCTGCGCAGAGTGCTGGAAATACAGTCTCGGTTAGCAGTGGTTTGATGGTATTTTTGTTAGTTACCGGGATAACTTCATTATTACTCTAATTCTCAAATTTTTAGTCCTATAGCAATGCATATAACCTGACCATCCTCGTACTTTTCCTCTCAGCCGTGCTCTTGCACTCTTCAATCCTCATTCCTCCCGCCCGTACCTCTACTCTTCGTCACATCGTGGGGACTTTTCAGCCGGCATATCCTTCGGCGGGAGGCGCATATCCTGAAGGAGCGGGGTTCTTTTTCCTCGGAAAACAAAAAGGAATCAAACAAGCAGCTAATAATCCACCTGCCAAAAACAATGCAATACTAAATCCTATAATAACACCTGTACTCGGTTTGTTAACAGTCGTTTGTAACGTGGTTGTCCCATTTGCAAAGATTGTCGTTGACTCGAATTGTGGAAGGAAAGTGAGTGTGGTAGTTAGGTTTTCGACTGTGCCGGAGATGGTTGTGGCGAAGATTACAGTGGACGTGAATTCGGTTATTGGACCAGTGGGAATGCTGGTATTGTAGGGAGGACAAGTGGAGGGAGTTATGAAGACCGTAAGAGTTGAGGTGCTGGCGGTACAGCCTGTGCCTGTGCCTGTGCCTGAGCCCGATCCCGAGCCGCTCCCAATGGAAGAAGAACCGGCGGTAGATGGTCCGGTGGTAGGTGTTGTAGTGGGGGAAATTGGAGAAATTGAAGGTGAGACAACGGAGACTGTAGATACCGAGGCACTCGGTGACACAGGGGTAGTCGGCGTCACAGGGGTAGTGGGTGATAAGGGAGTAGTTGGTGGTGGGAGCGGAGAGGTGAAGGTTGAGGATCCAGAGATGTAATACGTTATGTTTTCTGTTTCCGTCCAGGTGATGGTGCCTGGAGATGGATAGATTGTCGCTGTTACTCCGGCTACAGTCGTTGTCGTTGTTATTGTCACTGTAGGAGCACCCGCCGAGGTCGTGGTGACTGTGATGTAGGATGTTTGACAAACTTCTGTTCCATCGCCATTACACAGCAGGAAGAATTGAAGAAGTAGTAATGCGAATAGGCTCTTTCTCAGAGTTTGCATGATTGACGATATCAGGAAGCAAGAGCGCGACGACTGAAGATGTTATCCCGTTTTCATAAGGATATTCGTCAAGTTCTCTGAATCGTGGACACTCGATCCAGCCGCAAATGTCCGCCCCAGTGTTTACATCCTCATACACTTCACATGGGATAGACTTGTCTTGATTGGTGTGTTGGGCTGCGCACTGACCCATTTGTGACAAAGTTAAAATTAAGTTTGGATAATTCTCGAAATTGCTGCAGCAGATAACCAACTTATTATACCCAGTTTGTTCGAGCGGATTTCAGGTTATTCTTGGATATCATCTCGGGTTGGTTTGCAGAGCAGGAAAATCGTCATATTGTTATTTGAAGTGCTGACGATTATGTCCAAAGATCCAGAGGCCGGAGAGTAGAACGGGAGTTATGGTTTCGAGCGGAAGGAGAAGAATGGCAACGGATACAAATTTGGGCGGTTGTGGTGATCAGATGAAGATCACTACTGACAATTGGAGAAGGTTCCCATCTTTGTATATAAGGGATTGGTTATATTGTTTTGTATCATATTCATTATAAATTCTCGAATACATTATCATCGACATGCATGAAAGAAATATCAACAATCACTTCTTTCCATACTGCCAACGTCCGGTTTTTTCTCACCCTTCTGACCATGTTGCGGCGTTGGCGACCATTTTCCTCGTGGAATGGTATTTTGGTATTTTGGCTTTGCCAAAATTGCTAAAGAAAAGTTAGCCGCATACACACAAGAACGATACCATTACGATCAACGTCTTGCCAGATCGAAGAACACTAATCATGAAACTACATGGCTTCCTTCTGGCGCTATCCTGGGTGGTAAGATACCCCTTAGCTTGTCTAGTTCTTATTGTGCCAGGAAAGGACCTTTGTTTCAAAAGAAGATGCTTATCACGTTCGTCCTCCTGTACGTTAGTTAATCTTGCGGCCATTGCTGGGGGGTGTACGTAGAATTTGAGATTGCCGAATTGTACAAGAATCTCAGGTGGCACAGTTCCAAGAGTGACATTCACATCGTGTGCAATCGTTTGAAAAATGGCGGGATGGGGTGACGCGTGTCTCTCCATGAGGACGGATTCATTGCAGCGAAGGCTTGAATTCACTTGACGTTACCAATCTAAACTTTGTTGCCAATTGCAATATCGCAATTGCGTGTGGGCTTCCCTCGCCTCCGGAGTCCTAGCTCGGAAACTAACTTCCAATTCCATATTCAATTTCAGCACAAGGCCTCTATGCTGGTAGAGACCCCGAAACAGCGGATTCGGCTGATATAGACATCTGTATCCGTTTGTATTATATTGCCCATGTTGGTCGTTTGCGCATTCCTGGGCGAAATGCGATTGCCAAATTTGT
>Ga0335073_10003814_pt1 | contig 21050 bp, 17 predicted proteins | sample Lox_Sample_22_FD_207093 | JGI IMG/M metagenome (GOLD analysis project Ga0335073, IMG submission 207093) | Soil microbial communities from Loxahatchee National Wildlife Refuge, Florida, United States - Lox_Sample_2.2 | ecosystem: Environmental > Terrestrial > Soil > Wetlands | place: USA...
CTTGCCCGCCGGGCGATCGCGATCACCCGAAGGGAAGTCGCTCTTGGACACTGGGCGATCGCGATCGCCCAAAGGGAAGTCGCGCTTGCCCACTGGGCGATCGCGGTCGCCCGAAGGGAAGTCGCTCTTGGACACCGGGCGATCCCGATCACCCGAAGGGGAATCGCTCTTGGACGCCGGGCGATCGCGATCGCCCGAAGGGAAGGCTCAGCTCGCCGCGAGCGCTGCCAGGATCTCCGCGTGCAGCAGGCCGTTCGACACGAGCGCGTTGCCCCCCGTGAACGTCGGGTCGCCCGAGAGCGCGCTGAAGCGGCCGCCCGCCTCGCGGATGAGCACCGCCACCGGCGCGAAGTCCCACGACTTGCCGCGCGGGTCGATCATCGCGTCCACGGCGCCCCGCGCCACCTCGATGTGGCCGATGGCGTCCGGGAAGCCGCGGCAGGCGAAGGCGCGGCCCATCAGCTGGAAGGCGCGCTCGCCCCACGGCAGCGAGGGGAGCAGGTCGAGGGAGCCAATCGAGAGCGTCGCCTCGTCGATGCGGGCCCGCGCGCTCACGTGGATCGGCCGGCCGTTCAGCCAGGCGCCGCCGCCCTTCCAGGCCACCGCGAGCTGGTCGAGCGCGGGCGCGTAGATCGCCCCCACCACCGGCTCCCCGCCCACGGCGAGGCCCACGAGCGTGGCCCAGGCCGAGATGCCGCGGCAGTAGCTGCGCGTGCCGTCCACCGGGTCGAGGTACCAAGAGTGGCCCGGGTCGCCGGCGATCTCGCCCGATTCCTCGGTGACCACGCGGTCGCCCGGCCGCTGTCCGCGCAACACCGCGAGGGCCGCCGCCTCCGCCGCGAGGTCGCCCTCGGTGACCGGCGAGCCGTCGGCCTTGGTGCGGGTCGCGAGCGCCGGATCGCGAAAGCGCGCCAGCGCCGCGCGGCCACCGGCGAGGGCGGCTTCGATGGCGGTGCGAGAGAGCTCCTCGAACGACACGGGCGGGAGCTATGCCCTTCGCGCGGCGGGGTGTCAACGCGTGGCCGGGGCCCTACGGGAGGTCGATCCCGTAGATCGTCGGATCGCCCTGGTGGAGCTCGACGAAGTGGTTGGCGGGAACGTTCGCGTAGGTGTCGACGGCCAGGGCCTTGTTGGGCCAGCGCACCTGCACGGAGTCCACGTCGCCGCAGCCGCCGAGGCCGAAGAAGAGCATGCCGATGTCGTCGCCGAACGCCGCGTGCCCGAACGTGCTCTGCATCTCCTGCATCTGCGACACGCCGTTCACGGTGACCGTCACGCGGGCGCCGATCCCCATCGTGTTGGTGGTCACCCCGTCGCCGCGCAGGCGGATCTCGAGCCACTTCGAGTGCTGCGACGCGTTGCTGGAGAAGATCCGCACCTGCGCCGTCGAGTAGCCGGAGAAGCCGGGATCCTGACCGGGGATGGCGGGCCACCCCGAGGCGCAGTTGCGCGCGAGGCTGCCGCCGAGGATCAGGTCGAGGTCGCCGTCGCGATCGAAGTCCGCCACCGCCATGCCGATCGCGCAGGGGAAGTACACGCCCCAGGGCATCGCCTCCTCGCGAAACGTCCCGCCGTCGGGCTGCTGGATGAACAGCAGCGCGCGCTGGTAGGGGTAGTCGCTCTCGCCCACCAGGAGGTCCGGCCGTCCGTCGTTGTTGAAGTCCGCCGCGGCGGCCCCCTGGTCTCCCTGGTTCCAGCCTTGCTGGGGGTCGAGATCCGGGTCGAGGAGCCCATCCGCGCCCGCGTCCATGCGCAGGAACGCGAGGTGGCCGCCGTCGGAGACGTTGACCAGGAGGTTCGAGGGGTCGATCGACTGGCCGTCCCACCAGTGCTTGATGTTCGCGACGTAGAGGTCGTTCTTGCCGGAGCCGAACATGTCGCGGCACACGGTCGTGAAGCCGTTCCCGTTCGTGTCCGCGGGGGTCGACTCGATGAGCGGCGACCAGTCGTCGAGCAGCGGCGTCGGGCACTGGATCTCGAGCCGCCCGGCGTCGGCGCAGTCCGGGTTGCTCGCGTTGGAGGGATCCTGGCAGAAGCAAACGAAGTACTGGTTGTCGTGGTAGTCGTGGTCGTCGTCGCCCGCGTAGCCGCAGTCCCGCCCGACCTCCTGGAAGGAGGTCCCCGCGCCGTTGTTCTGATAGAGGGTGTTCCACTCCTGCCCGTACGAGCTCTCGATCAGCTCGGGATAGCCGTCGCCGTCCAGGTCGCACGCCGCCACGCCCTGCGCGGGCCGCGAGTTGCCTCCATCCCAGAACGCGTAGAGCGCCTCGTAGGAGATGTCCCCCGAGGGCCCGTCGTAGTCGACCAGCTCGAGGCCCGCGTCCTGCGTGATCGACCCGAACGTGCCGTCGCCGTTGCCGTGGAAGAGCTGCTGCTGCGAGCCGAGCAGCGTGTGGTTCGCGTCGTACCAGAAGGCCTCGTACAGATCGAGCCGGCCGTCGTCGTCGACGTCGGTGAAGGTCATGCCCTGCGTGTACCAGTCGTTCTGGGCGAGCGTGGAGGGGGCCGACTGCGGCGCGAACGAGAAGTGCCCCGTGCCGTCGTTGAGCATCATCTCGTCGGTGTCCGGGTCGCCGCCGTCGAGAGGCGGATCGACGATGGCGGTGAAGACGTCCGGCGTACCGTCGCCGTCGACGTCGCCCACGGTCGCGACGGTGATCTGCCGGAACTGGCCGCCCGAGCCGCCGCGGATCTGGGCGAGGCCGCTCGACTGCGTTTCGTCCACGAAGACGCGGCCCTTGCCGTCGGGGCTCGGCCGGTTCATGAGCAAGGCCACCGCGAACGACAGCCCGCCGTTCGGCAGGTTGTGCAGGCCGCCGTCCCAGAACGTCGGGATCGTCTCGCGGCCGGCGAAGCCGCTGAAGCCGTTGGTGACGATGAGGTCGGGATAGCCGTCGCCGTCGAGGTCCGCGGCCACGAACGACGTGCCCTCCATTGGCAGCCCGCCGTCCGCCCCGAGGCCCCACTGCGCCGTCACGTCGGTGAACTGCATCTGCGCGTCGGTGGCGCCGCCGTGGGGGTCGCACGTCGGATCGGGGGTGCCGGGCGCGAGCACCGTGAGGGTGTAGCGCCCCGCGTCGATGACCGTGGGCCCCCCATCCAAGGCGGGGCCGGCGTCCGCCGTGGGGCCCGCGTCCCCCGCCGGTCCCGCGTCGGCGGCGCCGCCGTCCGCGGGCAAGCCTCCGTCGGGCGCCGCGCTGGAGGAGCAGCCGGCAGCCGCGCAGGCCCACAGGCCGAGACAAGCCGCCCGGATCGGGGGCAGCGCGGGGAAACGCGAAACGGAGAGCTTCACCATGTCAGCACCTCACCACGTGAGCACTGCCCCCGTCACCAATCCCGCCGCGGCGATCGCGGCGGCGATCCCGACCGGCTCGCCCACCTGGGCAGCCGACTGGGCGCTCTGCGCCTGGGCCTGTGTGATCGGCGTCGTCGCGCCCTTGAGCTGCTCGAAGCTTGCCACCTGCACCCACCCCCAGACGCTCGCGCTCGCCGCCACCAGCGCGGCCGCCCCGAGCACCCACGGCCAGACCCGGGGCCGCGCCGCGCGCTTCTTCACCTGCGGCGGCGGAGAGACGGCGCCGGCGGGAGCGACGTCGTCCTCGGCCCGCAGCCGCCGGGCGAGCAGGCGACGCAGCTCCTCGAACGCCAGGCTCAGCTTGGGCGATGCGTCGTGCGGCATCTCGACGGCCGGGTCGAGCTCGAGCGCCCGCTGCAGCTCCTCGTTGGCGTGCATCTTGTCCAGCGCGTTGAAGTCGATGATGCCCAGGTAGAGGTACGCCTGGGCCGCGAGCCGGTCCGGCGGCGCCGACGACAGGAGATCGCCGAGCAGCGTCCGCGCCCGCTCGTCGTTCAGCTCGTCGAACGCGCGGATCGCCGCCGCCAGCTTGGCCTCCTGCGCCGCCGTCGGATCGGCGACGTCGCCGGGCAGGGCGCGCGCGAGCACCGCGGCCATCACGAAGCAGCCACCCATCGACCCTCAGCCTCTCGGGCGCGTCATTGGCACCGTCCACCCGTGCAGGCCTGGCCGCTGGCGCAGGCGATCCCGCAGCCGCCGCAGTTGGCGGGGTCGGTGTCCCCGTCGGCGCAGGCGCCGCCGCACTGCAGCGGCAGGCCGGGGCGCGTGCCCAGGTACAGCTCGTCCATCTCGGCGGGGGAGAGGGCGCGGTCGTAGATCCGAAGCTCGTCGATGATGCCGGTGAAGTACCCGCTGCCCGTGTCGTTCGGAGAGCCGTTCAGGTCCTCGAAGCCGACGTACATGGGCTCGTCCGGCGTGGTGGCGAACGTCACCCCGCCGTCCGGCGACTGGCTCTGGTCGTTCACGTAGGCGGTCAAGCTGCTCCCGTCGAACGTGGCCCCGACGAAGAGCCACTGCTGCGCCGGCAGATCGAGGGCGCTCCCGAAGTCGTCGCAGCCGCCCCACACCGTCAGGACCCAGCCCGAGCCGCCCGGCGTGGCGCCGAGGCCGAACATGTCGCCCGGCTCCGGCTGACAGTTTCCGAAGCCCATCTGGAGGATGTCGCCGCTGGTCCCGAAGGGCGAGTCCAGGTCGCCGCTGTCGATGTAGATCCAGGCGGCCACGGTCCGCGGCGCGTTGCCCGAGGGAAGCACCGAGCCTCCGTCCGCGACCACGACGTACGTCGATTGTCCGTCGAACTGGATCGCCGAGTTCTGGTAACCGGTGGTCCAGGTGCCGGCGTTCACCGTGCCGACGAGCCCGCTCGGCGAGGAATCGTAGGTCAACCCGCCATCGTCCTCGTCGAACTTGAAGTAGGCCACCAGGCCCGTGGTGGGCAGGTCGCTGCAGGCGCCGGACAGGCAGCCCTCGGCGCAGCTCCCGCAGACGTTGCCGCACGCGCCGCAGTTGGCCGGGTCGGCGCACGTGTCGGACGCGGCCGACTGGCCCGCGCAGGTGACCACCCCGCAGCCGCCGTCCGGCGCTCCGCCGCCGGTGCTGGCCGCGCCCGTCGAGCCGCCGCTCGAGCCACCCGCCGACGCCCCGGCGCCCGTCGTCGCCGCGCCACCGGTCGAGCCCGTGCCGGTCGAGCCCGTGCCGGCCGAGGAGGAGCCGCCGGTCGAGCTGGCGCCGCCCGCGGTGGTCGAGCCGCCGGCCGTCGAGCCGGAGGCCGAGCCGCCCGTCGAAGCTCCCGAGGTCGACCCACCGGCGCTCGACGTGCCGCTGCCGTGCGAGGCTCCCGTCGATCCACCCGAGGTCGTCAGGCGGCCGCCGCTCGTGCCGGTCGGCGAGGCGCCCGTGGTGCCGCCGCCCGCGCTCGCGCCGCCGTCCTGGCAGCCATCGCCGCCGTCGCAGATGGGAACGCCGTTCAAGCTCAGGTTGCACCCCGCGAGGGCGAACGCGGCGGCGAACAGCCCTCTTCTCCTCGTTCCGGAGATCGTCACTGGCACTTCCCTCCCGAGCAGGTCAGGCCCGCTCCGCAGGCGACGCCGCAGGCGCCGCAGTTCGATGAGCTGGACTCGCCGTCGACGCACGCCGCGCCGCACTGCAAGGGGAGCCCCGGCCTCGTCCCCCGGTACAGCTCGTTCATCTCCGCCGGCGAAAGGGCCCGGTCGTAGACGCGGACCTCGTCGATGATCCCGGTGAAGTGTCCGCTGCCGGTGTCGTTCGGGGAGCCGTCGAGGTCCTCGAAGCCGATGTACATCGGTTGGCCGGCGGTGGTGGCGTACGTCATCCCTTGCTGGGACTGGCTCTGATCGTCCACGTAGGCGGTGGTCGTGCCGCAGCCGTCGAACGTCGCGCCGACGAACAGCCATTGCTGCGCGGGCAGGTCGAGCGTGCTCCCGAAGTCGTCGCAGCCGCCCCAGACCGTCAGGGCCCAGCCGGAGCCGCCCGGCGCGGCGCCGATCCCGTACATGTTGCCGTCGACGGGGACGCAGTTGCCGTAACCCATCTGCAGGATGTCGCCGCTCGTTCCGAATGGCGAGTCCAGATCGCCGGGGTCGATGTAGATCCAGGCGGCGACGCTTCGCGGGGAGTTGCCCGAGGGCAGCACGGCGCTCGGGTCCTGGACGACGACGGAGGTCGTCTGCCCGTCGTACTGGATGGCGGACTCCTGGTAGCCCGACGTCCAGTCGCCGGTGACGACGCCGGAGAGCCCGCTCGGCGACGAATCGTAGGTCGTCCCGCCGTCGTTCTCGTCGAACTTGAAGTAGGCCACGAGACCCGTGGTCGGCAGCACGCCGCAAGCGCCCGACAGGCAGCCCTGCGTGCAGCTTCCGCAGGCGGTGCCGCAGGCGCCGCAGTTGTCGGGATCGGAGTCGAGATCCACCTGCGCGCCGCCGCAGGACGAGAGGCACTCGCCCCCGCTGCACTGCCCGGTGGGGCAGGCCGTGCCGCAGCTCCCGCAGTTCTCCGGATCCGTCTGCAGGTCGACGCAAGCGCCGTTGCAGCTCTGGTAGTACTGCGCGTCGCAGCAGGTCCCGGTCACGCTGGCCTCGACCGTCCCCGTCATGGGGACGTCGATCTGCGGTTCCACCGGGTCGTCGGTGTCCAGGATCAGCGTCCCCGTGCGGAGGAGCGGCGCCGACGCCGTCTGGGGCGCAAACTCTCCGAGGATCGTGACGCTGCCACCGGGGCTCAAGGTGAAGGTGTTGGGCGTGTTGGGGGCGAGGCGGAAGTCCTGCAGGGCATCGTTGGAGACCGCGACGTCGGTGATCTCGCACGCCGGACCGCCGTCGGCGCCCCCGTCGAGCCCGCCGTTCGAGATCGTCACCGAGCCGGAGACGCTCTGACCTGCCTGCACCGTGCCGAAGGCGATCGCGGAGGGCGTGAGGACGAGGCCCGAGCACGGCCCCTCCTCGGGGGTCGCCGCGACCGGAACCTGGAGCGGCGCCTGGGGCACGCCCGACACCGAGAAGCCGATGAGCGCGGTGTCGTCCACCGAGCTGCCGCCGCTCGCCGGGCCCTGGAAGGAGACCTCGAAGCTGGCGCACGAACCGGCGTCACCCCCGTCGGGCACGAGCACGGCCGGCCACGCCCCGACGGGCGTGGCGCTGAAGCCGGCGTCCACCGCCATGGTCGGCGGCGCGGTCAGCGTGACCGGCAGATCACAGCCGTTCTCCTGGACGCACACCGCGATGGGCGTGGAGGTCACCGCGACCGCGGCGGGCACGGCCCCGAAGTTGATGTCGTTGGGAGACGCGCTGAGGGTCACCTGCACCGGCTTCGCGCTGAAGAGGACCTGCGAGGCGGCGCAGTCGGCGCACGGCTCGATGGACAGCGCGGCCTGGGCTTCCGCCGTGCCCGCGTCCGGTGCGGTGTACGTGACCGCGAGCGTGAAGGAGCCCCCGGGCGCCAGCCCGATCGACCAGCCGCCGTCGACCGCGGCGCCGCCGTCGGGCGCCTCCAGCTCGAAGCCGCTGCCCGCCGGGAAGCTCCCGACCGTGACGGTCTCGGGCGTGCCCTCGGGGTTCGTCACCGTGACGGCCTGCGGGGCGGACGTCGTGCCGAGCTCGACGCAGTCGAAGGCGACCGTGGCGGGCGAGACGGCCAGGCCGTACGCCACGCCGACGCCGCTCAGTTCGATCGGCGCGGCCTGCTGGCACGCGTCGGTCTGGATCGTCAGGGTGCCGTCGTAGGCGCCAGCCGCGGGCGGCGTGAACGTCACGTGCAGCAGCATCGGCTGCCCCGGATTCAGCGTGGTGGGCGCGAAGCCGGGGAGCGCGAAGCTCGCGCCTCCGTCCTGCGCGAGGGTCGCCGACTCGAGCGTGAGCGGTCCGGTGCCTCCGTTCGCCACCGCGAGATCCTCGGTGGCGGTCGTGCCGACGAGAACCTCACCCGCGTCGAGAAAGGCCGGGCTCACGGTGAGGCCGCACACCTGCACCACGTATTGACTCGGCCCGCAATGGCATCCACCGGCGGCCAGACCGAGCAGGAGCCAGAGCGCCCGCGCCATTCCCCGATTCGCCCTTGCAGCCGTCGTCATTGGCAGGATCCTCCCGAGCACGTCTGCCCGGCGGCGCAGGCGGCGCTGCAGGCGCCGCAGTTCGCCGGATCGGTGTCGCCGTTGGTGCAGGCACCACCGCAGTCCAGGGGCAGTCCGGGCCGCGTCCCCCGGTAGAGCTCGTTCATCTCGGCAGGCGAGAGCGCCCGATCGTACACGCGGAGCTCGTCGATGATCCCCGCGAAGTGCCCGCTGCCCGTGTCGTTCGGGGAGCCGTTCAGGTTCTCGAAGCCCACGTACATCGGCTCGCCCGGCGTGGTGGCGTACGCCATGCCGCCGTCCGGCGACTCGCTCTGGTCGTTCACGTAGGCCGCGAGGTGGCTGCCGTCGAACGTCGCGCCCACGAACAGCCATTGCTCGGGGGGCAGGGAGAGGCCGCTGCCGTAGTCGTCGCAGCCGCCCCAGACCGTGAGGATCCAGCCGGCGCCTTGCGGTGGCGGCGTGGCGCCGAGGCCGAACATGTTGCCGTCGGCGGGGACGCAGTTGCCGTAGCCCATCTGGACGATGTCGCCGCTCGTGCCGAAGGGCGAGTCCAGATCGCCGCTGTCGAGGTAGATCCAGGCGCTCACGCTGCGCGGGGCGTTCCCCGAGGGGAGCACCGAGCCAGCGTCCTGGACCAGGACGTAGGTCGATTGGCCGTCGTACTGGATCGCGGACGCCTGGTAGCCCGCGGTCCAGCTGCCGCTGACCGTGCCGACGAGCCCGCTCGGCGAGGAGTCGTGGGTCACGGCGCCCTGGCCCTCGTCGAACTTGAAGTAGGCCACGAGGCCCGCGGTGGGCAGGTCGGCGCAGACGCCGGACAGGCAGCCCTCCGCGCAGCTCCCGCAGACATTGCCGCAGCCACCGCAGTTTGCGGGGTCGGAACAGGTATCGGTCGGCTGGCCCGAGCAGGCGACGGCGGGGCAACCGCCGTCGGGGCCGGCGCCGCCGCCCGAGGACGACGCACCGCCGGTCGTGGCCGCACCCGTGGAGCCGCCGCCGGACGAGCTGGCGCCCGTCGTCGCACCTCCGCCCGTCGAGCCGCCGCCGGACGAGCTGGCGCCCGTCGTCGTACCTCCGCCCGTCGAGCTGCCGCCCGAGGTGGGGGCTCCGGTCGACGTGGCCTCACCCGTGGTCGAGGTGCCCAGCGCGAGTCCGGTCGAAGAGCCCGCCGACGTACCGCCGCCGGTTCTGGACCTTCCGCCGCTCGAGCTGCCGGCCGGTGCGTCACAGCCGGAGGTTCCGCAGGGCGGGGAGCCGACCGGCGTGAGGCAGCAGGCGTCCAGCGCGATCGCGGCGCCCAGCAGCGTGACGAGACGCGGGAGACCCGGATGGGCGTCCATCACCGCTCTCCGGCGGCGTGGCAGAAGCGGCGGCCGCGGCTCACGCGGTCCAGCAGCGCGTCGTCGGCGGGGAGCCGGGCCGCGGCCTTCCCGAAGGCCACCAGGGCCTCGGCGCACCGGTGCCGCCGGGCGAGCAGCTCGCCGCGGAGCACGTACAGCTCGGTGGAGCGCGGCAAGAGCTCGATGGCACCGGGCGTGAGCATCTGCAGCACGTCGTCGGTCCGGCCGGTGGCGACGAGCGCCTCGATCTCGGCCAGCCGCGCCTCTGGCCGCAGCTGGCCCTCAGGAAACTTCGCGAAGTAGTCGTTCAGCACCACCAGCGCGCGCTTCGGGTCGCCGTCCCGGTGCAGCAGGCCCAGCGCCTTGGCCAGCACGACGGCCTCCGAGGGAGGCGCCGCGATCGCAGGGGGCGCGAGCGTTGGAACGGGTGCGGGCGGCCGGGCCGCCGGGGCGACCGGAGCGCCGGCCCGTCTCTCGGCCAGGTGCGTGCCGCGTCGGGCGGGCATCGTGACGAGGGCGGGAGGCGCCACCGTGGGCGCAGGCGGCGGCGCGGTGAACGCGGCAGCGGGGAGGGCGGCAACCACGGCCGGCCGGGCGATCGCCCCCGCTTGCGGCATCCCCGTCGGACTGCGCTCGGGCGCGTGCCGGCCCAGGCTGAGGATCCCCACGGCCGCCGCCGCGGCCGCGGCAACGAGGAGCGCTCCCAGCACGGTGGGTCCGCGGAACCGCCGCGGGCGCGCCCCGGCCTTCTGGTCGATCTGCACGCGCAGCCGTGCCAGGCGCTCGCCGGAAGGATCGCTCACCGCCGGAACCGCCGAGAAGAGCTTCTTCAGCTCGGCGTCCCCGGCCTCCGATCCGTCGGCCTCCTTGAACCGGCGCGGTCGCATCCGATCATCCGTCATCTCGCGCCTCCATGGCCACCCATCGCTCCCGGAAAGCGGCGCGCGCCCGGTGCAGGCGGACCCAGATCGCCGAGGGCTTGATGTTCAGGAGCCGGGCGACCTCGGCGCCGGACATTCCCTCCAGCTCGAACCAGATGATCAGGGAGCGCGACGTCTCATCGAGCGTGTCCAGCACGCGGTACACCGTCGCTTCGGCCTGGGCCTGCGCGAGGGCGTCGTCGGGAGCGCCTGCCAGCCCCTGCTCGGCCGGGCCCCGGCTCGCAAACCAGCGCCGCACCTGCCGCTTCCGCCGTCGGTCCGCCGCCCGGTTGGCAGCGATGCGGTAGAGCCACGTCGCGATCGCCGAGTCCTCGCGAAAGGACGGCAGCTGCTGGTGGACGGCCAGGAACACTTCCTGGAAGAGGTCGTCGACCTCGGCAACCGCCGCGGGTCCGAGCAGCCGCCGCGCCCAGCGCCACACCGCGGCGCCGTAGTCGCGGTAGATGTCGTCGAAGGCCGGCGTCACGCTCGCTGGCGCCGCGGTCTCGGTCGGGAGCAGGGCGAGCGACATGCGGCCAATGGTCGTGCGGCGGCGCCGAACCTTTCAAAGGCCGACGCGCACGCTCCGATGGGCCGTCCGTTTCCCAAGGACGACCGTAGCTTAGCGCGCTTCGAGCTCCCCACCCACCGCCACGAACAGCTCGTAGGAGGGCAGGGCTTTCGTCAGGTTCAGCTGGGGAAGGCCCGGGGCCTCGACGATGGCCTGCCGGAGGATCGGCCAGTCGAGCGCGGCGACCTCGAGCCAGGGTCGAACGCGCAGCGGCACGCTCGCCCTGATCGCGCCGCCCCAGCCGAAGTCCGGATCGACGCGCTGCAGGTTGGGCATGAAGCCCGAGGTCTGCACGCCGATGAGCGCGCCCGTCAGGCGGGGAACCAGCTCCACCCGTACCGGCAGCTCCAGGAGGGCGTAGCTCCCGCCGACGTCGAGCCCGCCGCGCTCCCAGGAGAAGGTTCCTGGCTCCGCCGCGAGCTGCCGAGGGCTCTCGCCCCACAGGCCCAGCTCCGCGGCGAAGCGTCCCCAGCGCAGCGTGCCCCGGAGGACTCCTCCGGTGGCGAAGCCCCCCTCGTTCCAGCTCTCGGTGACGCCGAGGAGGAGCCCGGGGCGCACCTTCAGGTGCGCGGGCGGCGGAGTCTTCCTGGGAGGAGACGGTGGTGAACGGGGGGCAGGCGGCACGGGTGGCAGGGCCTCGGGAAGCGGCGCCAGCCCACCGCCGTGCAAGAGGTCCGCCTCCCACGCGGCCACCGTCACCGCCACCAGCTCTGCCAGGCCCGCGCAGTCGGGACCAGCGGAGAGGCTCTTCTCCGCCAGCAGGCGACCGTGGCCGTCGCGAAGCGCCACGTGCAGGACGCCGCCGCGGCGCTCCACCTCGATGGCCATCCCGGCCGCGGCGGCCGGCTCGGACACTCGAGCCAGCGCAGCGGCGATCTGCTCCGGCGACGGGCAGGCTGGGACCTCCCCGCGCAGGACGATCGCCTGGCCGAGAGTGGTCGCGAGCAAGGCCGACAGGAAGGTCATCCGGGCGACGATTATAGGCCGCCAGAGCGGTTGACTGGTTCGCTGGGCCAACGAGGGTCGGCTTTCGAGCTCGCGAGCCAGGGACGGGACGCACGACGACGTGTCGCCCGCGCTGCGATCGGTCCCGCAGCGGATTGACTCTTTCTGATTTCACAGAGACGATCTGCCCGGTGTCGCGACGCCCCACGCTCGGCCTGGCCTTCGCCTGCGGCCTGCTGCTCGCCGGCTGCTGCCTCTCCCCGTCGACGGAGGGGATCCCCACGTGCCCGACCGGCCAGCTCGCCTGCGGCGACGCGGGGCTCGCCTCGTGCAAGGACGCGCAGAACGACCCGGCGAACTGCGGGAGCTGCGGCAAGGCCTGCGCCGCCGGGGAGGCGTGCGTGGCCGGGAGCTGCACCGTGGAGTGCCCGAGCCCCCAGGTGGCCTGCGGCGGGTTGTGCGTCGACACCAGCTCGGACCCGAAGAACTGCGGCGCGTGCGGGACGATCTGCAGCGGCGGGCAGCTCGCGCTGTGCATCTCCGGGACGTGTGATTACGAAGGGAATGGCGCGAGCTCGACCGGCGGTAGCTCCACCGGCGGCTCGACGGCCGGCGCGGGGACGAGCGGCGGTGCGGCCACGGGAACGGGCACGACGGGTCATGCCTCGTCCACGGGCGCTTCGACGACGGGGACGACAGGGGGCGCAACCTCCACAGGGGGTGGCACGACGGGCGCGGGTACCACAGGCACCGGTACCATCGGAGGCAGCTCGACGGGAGCCGTCTGTCCGAACGGAATCTTCGGCAACAGCAGCCCCTACGCGATCGGCGCCGGCTCGTATTCGGTGACGGTGGGCGACTTCAACGGGGATGGGTACGACGACATCGCCGCCACCAGCGAGAGCGACAACGCGGTGAGCGTCTTGCTCGCCACTGGCACGGGGACCTTCGGCGCCCAGACGTCGTTCGCGGTCGCGCCGGGGCCGGGGCCCGACTCGGTCGCCGTCGCGGACTTCAACGGCGACGGCAACACCGACCTGGCCGTGGCCAACAAGGCAGGCTCGGTGGGAATTCTGCTCGGGACGGGAAACGGCGGCTTCGGGGCCGAGACCACCTTCGCGGTCGGTTCGAATCCGGTGTGGGTCGCGACGGGAGACTTCGACGGCGACGGCAACGAGGACGTCGCCCTGGCCAACCTCAACGACGACACGGTGAGCGTTCTCTTGGGAACCGGCACCGGTAGCTTCGGGCCTCAAACGGTCCTCAGCGTCGGCTCCCAACCCACGTCCGTGGTGGTGGGCGATCTCAACGGCGACGGCCGCATGGATCTGGCCGTGACGAACTACGGCACCGGCAGCGCAGGAGTCCTGCTCGGCGATGGCGACGGTGGCTTCGGGGCGCAGACCGCCTTCCCGGTGGGGGCCAATCCCATCTCGGCAGCCCTCGCGGACTTCAATGAAGATGGCAGCCTCGACTTGGCCGTGGCCGACAACGGCAGCGGCGCCGTCACGGTGTTGCTCGGGACCGGCACTGGCTCGTTCGGCGCCGAAAGCCTCGTGGCGGTGGCCGGTTGCCCCATCGGCGTCACCACCGGCGACTTCAACGGCGACGGGCATGTCGACATCGCAGTCACCAGCGGATGCAGCGATGCGGTCGGCGTCGTCCTGGGCAAGGGCGACGGAACGTTCGGCCCCGAGAACAGCTTTTCAGTGGGAGCGAACCCGTTCTCGGCGGCCGTGGGAAACTTCGCCGGCCACGGGGCTGTCGATCTAGCCGTGGCCAACGAGGGCGACGCGACGGTCAGTGTGCTGCTCAATGTCTGCCAGTAGCCCGCCAGTTCCGGGCCCGCCGGGGAGGCGTCACAACGACCACGGCCCCCAATTCTTCGCGAGCGCCGAGACGAGCTCTCCCGGGAGGGGCAAGGCGTTGAAGACCACGGCGGCCTCGACCACGTAGAAGATCAGCGCCGCCAGCATGGCGCTGCGCTCCTCGTCCAGCCGCGCCACCCCGAACATCGGCAGCAGGAACAGCGCGTGCCAGGGCATCACCTGGCGCGTGAAGCCAACGAGGATGCAGAGCTGGCACGCAATCGAGAGCAGGAGGAGCCAGTGTCCCCCCCACAGAAGGTAGAGCAAGAGGAACGCCATGGGCAGAAGGAGCGACCAGGCCTCCAGCTTCCAGGGGGTCAGCGCCTTCCAGAGGATTGGGTTGGTCTCAGGCCAGTTCTTGAGAAAGGGGTGGAGGGCGAGGAACGTATAGGCGAAGAGCCCGAGCATCACGACCGAGGCTGCGATCTTCAGCGCCGATCTCGGTCTGGCCCAATCCTTTCGCCGCACCGTCTGCAACGCTGCGTACGCGAGCAACGGGGCGTACCAGAGCGCACGGTAGTGAAGGAAGAGCGCGGCCGACAGGGCCACCAGGGCATCCAGTGAACGGCGCTTGGCGAGGAAGTACGCGCCCAGGAGCACCGCGAAGATCGCCAGGGGGTCATAGAAGCCGTTCAATGTCTGCTTGATGACCTCGAGGTAGACGAGGCCAAACAACGTGACTCGAAGCCAGGGGTTCGTCAGCTCCCAGCGGACGCCTCCCAGCATGTCGTCGCGCGCGGGAGCCGGGAAGACGACCCGCCAGAGCACCCAGAAGAGCAGGTGAGCGAACGCGAGGTACTGGAGGATCGTGAGGACGTTGATCGTCCGGAAGCTCAGCGGCGTGTGCTCATAGAGCAGCGCCTGCGGGATCGAGAGGAGAACGAGTCCGAGCGGGTAGGCCGCGGGTCCGAGCTCCTGCCAGTTGATGCAGAGCGGCCGCGAGGCCGGCGCGTCGGGCATGTCGCAAAGGAAGAGGTTCCAACAGTCCGCATCCTTCGCGAAAGCGGCCTTCCGCTGTGGCAGCACGCCCGTGCAGAACTTCTTGGGGGAGTTGTCGAAGACTGCGAAGCCATGGCGCAGGAACAGCTCGGAGTAGCCGAAGTGCGACCAGTGATCGCCGCCCTCTAGGATGGTGTCCCACGGGCCCTTGACGTGGATTGCGACGAAGGCCCAGGCGAGCCAGGAGACGACGAGCCAGACCACCTCACGCCGCGTCGGGCGCATCTAGAACGCGCGCTTGATCACCGACAGCGCGCCCTGCTTCCACGGCGATCGGTGCGTCTTGCCGGTGGTGTTCTGGAACTTCGGGAGGTTCTCCACGTACCAGCGGTAGTTGCGCACGAGCGCCTGCTGGTTCGAGTACTGGGGGGCGTAGCCGAGCTTCTCCTTGGCGCGCTCGATGGAGACGAAGGAATCCTTGGCGGCGGTCTCGTAGACCCAGGGGTACAGGGGCGAGAGCTTGAGGCGGTCGAGGAGGCGCAGCGCGGCGATGGCGGGGGCGGCGGGGAAGGGGATGGCGCGCTTGTGGAAGCCGGCCTCGTCGAGGACGGCCTGGTAGTCCTCGCGCATGGTGGCGAACTCGGCGGCGCCGATGTTGAACACGTCGTTCACGGCCTCGACGGGCTTCTCGAGGCACAGGCGGATCGCCTGGCACAGGTCCTCCACGTCGAGGAGCTGGTAGCGGTTCTTGCCGTTGCCGATGAGCGGGAAGTTCTTGCCGCTCTGCGCCCAGTCGTACAGCACGGCGAAGATGCCGAGCCGCTCGGGACCCACGAAGCTCTTGGGGCGGATCACCGAGACGCACAGGCCGCGCTGGCGCGCCTCCACGCAGAGCTGCTCGGCGTCGACCTTGGCGCGGCCGTAGGGGCCGACGCCGTCGAGCGGGTCGGTCTCGAGCAGCGGGTGGTGGTCGGGAACGCCGTACACGGCGGTCGTGGAGATGTGGACGAAGCGCTCGAGCTTGAGCCGCTCGGCCATCTCGAGGACGCGGCGCGTGCCGTACACCTCCACCGAGCGGATCTCCGCCTCGGGACACAGCGCGAGCGCGGCGGCCGAGTGGACCACGTAGTCGACGCTGCTCATCGCCTTCTCGAGCACCGGGCGGTCGCGGATGTCGCCCTGGATGACCTCGGTGTGGGGCAGCATGTCGGCGTAGTCGAACGGGGCGGTGTCGAGCGACACGGGCTCGTAGCCGTGCGCGTGCAGGTGGCGCACGAGGTTGATGCCGAGAAAGCCGGCGCCGCCGGTGATGAGGACTCTCTTCGCCATGGCCTACCCTTCCACCAGCTCGCGCAGCCCGTCTTCGAAGCGGATGCGCGGTTGCCAGCCGAGCAGCTCGCGGGCGCGCGAGATGTCCGCGAGGGTGATCTCGGCGTCGCCGGCCCGCCGCGGCAGGTGCACCTGCTTCGGGGAGATCATGTCCGCGATCTCCTTCACGGAGTGGTTCGTGGCGCTGCCCACGTTGCAGGCGACGCCCTGCGCGGCGCTGCGGAACGCGGCGAGGTTGGCCTCCACCACGTCGCGCACGTGCACGAAGTCGCGCCGCTGCGCGCCGTCGCCGTGGATCGTGAGCGCCTCGCCGCGCTTCTTCTGATCGAGGAAGATGCCGAGGACGAGTGCGTAGGCGCCCTGGTGAGGCTGGCGCGCGCCGTACACGTTGAAGTAGCGCAGCGTCACGGTGGGCAGCCCGTAGAGGCGGCTGAAGAGCTCGCAGTACTGCTCGCCCACGTACTTGGAGAGCGCGTAGGGGTTGAGGCACTGCGGCAGCATGTCCTCGCGGGAGGGCGGCGGCTGGCTGCCGTAGTAGGTCGACGAGCCGCTGTAGACGACCTTGCGCACCTTCGCGTCCCGCGCGGCCACGAGGACGTTCTGCGTGCCGATCACGTTCTGCTCGGTGCAGAAGTCGATGCGCTCGATCGACGGGGCGACGCGGCTCATGGCGGCCAGGTGGAAGACGCCGCTCACGCCGGCGCACGCCCGGCGGCAGAGCGCCGGGTCGACGATGTCGCCCTCGAGCAGCTCGGCGCCCGCGGGCACCCACTCGCGCTTGCCCTGCGACAGGTTGTCGAGCACGCGCACGCGGTGGCCGAGCGCGAGGAGCTTCTCGGCGAGGTGGCTGCCGATGAAGCCGGCGCCGCCGGTGACCAGCATCGTTTCGCTCATTCGGCCTCCAAGCGCTCGCGGAAGTAGGCGAGGTCCTCGGGCGTGTTCACGCCGCGCGCCTCGCCGGCGTCATCGACCACGACGCGGCGCACCGGCCAGCCGCGGGTCGTCGACAGGAAGCTCAGGAACGGCAAGAAGTTCGCCTCGCCCGTGCGCGCGCCCAGGCTGCCTCGCTCCTCGAACGCTTCCCAGGCCGCGGCGAGTCCGGTCGTCGAGAGGCCGAAGAGGCCGACGTCCGAGAAGCCGGCCGCGTCGCAGCCATCGCCTTCGCGGGTCTGCAGGACGCTCGCGAGCGTGCCCCGGGCTTCGTCGAACCGGTACTGCACGTAGGGCGCCTCCCGCCACACGACGGGCAGCGTGAGGCTCGGGACCTTCGCTTCGAGCTGCGCCGCGACCACCCGGCGCAGCGTCGCGTGGGCGATGCCGAGCTGATCGCCCCAGAGGACGAAGACGTTCTCGTAGCCCTGCCAGTGCTCGTGGGCACCGAAGATCGCATCGCCCATCCCGCGCGGCACCGGCTGGACGCTCGCCGAGACCGCGCCGTCGCGCAGGTCGCCGCCGGCCGCCGCTTCGAACGCCGGCATCCCGTCGGGCGAGAGCACCACGTGGATGTGATCGGCGAGGCCGGACATTCGCCCGCGGAGCACGCTCCAGATCGTCCGGCCCGGCGTCAATGGAGCGAGGAGCTTCGGCACGGACAGACCGAGCCGGCTGCCCCGGCCCGCGGCGGGAACGACGAAGCACGATCGCGCGGGCGCGCTCACGGCGCGCCTCCCAGGGCCACCCGCAGCGCCTCGAGGTTGGAGAACGAGGCGTCGCCGGAGCGGACCGCGGGGCTGTGCACCACGGCCGCCTGCAAGCCGGCGGCGTGCGCCGCGGCGACGCCGCTCTCGGCGTCCTCGACGACCAGGCAGTCGCCGGGCGCGAGCCGCCACTTCTTCACGAGGAGCTCGAAGCAGTCCCCGCTCGGCTTGCCGCGGAGCACGTCGTCGGCGGTGACCGTCGCCTGGAAGAACGCGTCGATGCCGCAGCGGCGCAGCACCTGATCGGTGGAGCGGCGGCTGGCGCCGGTCGCGAGGAAGATGCCGCGGGCGGTCGCGGCCAGGTGCTCGAGCAGGGGCCGCGCGCCCGGGAAGAGCGCGACGTCGCCGCGGGCGACGTTGGCGAGGTAGGCGGCCTGCTTCGCCGCCACGAGGCGCGACAGCTCGGGCTCCTCGATCCCGGCGTCGCGCAGGACCTCGACCGTGCGCTTGCCCTTGGCGGCCTCGTAGTCGAACGCCGCGGCCATCGCCGCCGAGTGGCCCGCGAGCGCCTCGCGGTAGGCGCGCTCGTGCGCGGCGGACGAGTCGACGAGCGTGCCGTCGAGATCGAAGAGCAGGTGCCGCTTGGCGCGCAGGTCGCCCGGCGCCAGGATCGCCGGCTGGCTAGAGAGCGCTCGTGACATCTTTCAGGCCGCGCTTGAGCCGCCACGCGGCGTTGGTGAAGCCCTTGAACGTCCGGTACGAGACCGGCACCTCGGCGATCTCGACGTTGTTCTCGATGAGCAGCCGCGTGATCGAGCCCGCCGCCGACGGCTTGAACGACTGCAGCGAGTCGCCGAGGCTGTCGAGCAGCACAGAGCGCTTGTAGATGCGGAAGCCGGTGAGCGGGTCGGAGAAGACCACCTTGTAGCGGGCGGTGAAGAGCGCCGAGAGGAGCAGCGCCCCGGCCCAGCTCGTCCAGTACAGCGCCGGCGACTCGCCGTAGGCCGCGTCGAGCGACTTCGAGAACTGCCGGCGGCTCTGGTTCCGCGAGCCGAAGACGGCGCCGAACGAGGTGGTCTCGAGCAGCCGGATGTTCGAGAGCACGTCGCGCAGCCGGTACTCGCCGTCGCCGGTGATGGTGACGAGGTAGTGCGAGGTGCCCGACTGGAGCCACTGCACGAAGGTCTCGACCTCGGAGAAGAGCCCCTGCGAGTCGAGCGGCTTGAACTCCAGGTTCGGCGGGAGCTGCACCTCCACGGGCGCGGCGTTGTTCACCGAGAGGCGCACGTGGGAGAAGGTCTCGTGCCACGGCAGCTCCAGGAACTCCTGGAGCAGGGAGCTCATGGCGAGCGAGCGCTCGTTCAGCGAGATGTAGATGTCGAGGTCCTTGCGGCCCGCGAACTGCTCGTGCTCGAGCAGCTCGCGCAGCTTCGTGACCACGGCGATGCCGCTGTGGACCGAGGCGCGGGCGGGGTTCTGGAAGTTGCCCTCGACGAGGCGGGCGCCCTTGTAGCGACCCCCTTCGGCCCGGGCGGGGTCGAGCTTGACGCCCTGGGGCCGCTGCGCGCTGTCGCGGTTGTAGAGCACGTGCGTCACCAGGCGCCGCTGGTTGTCGGGATCGCCCATGAACTGGAGGGTGCGGTCGACGAGGTCGGTGACGCCCAGCCCCTGGATGTCGTGGTCGTAGTCCAGGTTGGCCACCATGGCCTTCACGCGGGCCGGGCTCTCGGCGAGCGCGTCCGGCAGCCCCACGGTCTTGTAGCTCGGGTAGATTGACGAGAACTGCGTCCCCGGCCCGTAGACGACGATGTCGGATTCGAGCAGGGCCTGGCGGGCGGCGGGCGAGAGCTGGACAGGGCGCTCGCGCGCGCGCAACGCGGCGCGCTTGCCCTCGAGAGGCAGCGCCTTCAAGGACTCGAGGGCCGCCGGATCGAGGGCCTGCTCGAGCAGGAAGATGTCGGCGATGGGCGACGGGCTCTGCGGCGAGACGATCTTCGATTCGCGGTCGAGGACCTCGCCGTCCTGCTTGAGCGCGACCAGGATGCGGTTCTCGCCGAGCGTCACGTTGAGGACGCGGGCCTTGGCCCCGACGAGCGCGCCGAGCGCCGCGACCGCCTGGTTGAAGCTGCGCCCGCTCTCGAGGTAGGCGCCGGCGAAGACCAGGTTGCCGAGCGAGCAGTCGGCGAACGGGAAGCGGCCCTTGGCCGTGCCGTAGAAGCCGAAGAAGTGGTCGATGTAGTCGGCCACGGCCGAGCGGATGCCAGGCTCGAGGTTCTCGAAGATGTGGCGCAGCGCCGGGGGGAACTCGGAGCGGCAGTGCAGGCCGCGGGCGAGCGCGGGCAGCTCCTCGAACTGCTCACGCGTGAAGTTCTTCGGCAGCCGGTACTCGATGAGCTTCTCGAGCGCGAACTGCTCGGCCGAGTAGAGGTCGAGCAGGTAGGAGAAGTTCTTGCGGAAGTCGGAGGGCCCGAGCATGCCCGGGATGAGATCGCGCAGGTCGCCCGTCGACAGGCCGTCGTCGTAGGCGTTGACGAGGACCGAGAGCTGGACGCGCGAGTCGCGGATGAGCTCGCGGGTGATGGTGGCCGAGCCGCGGCCGCCGGAGAACACCGAGACGTTGAGCTTCTTGCTCACGAGGGCTCCGGCCGGCGCAGCACGCCGGTGGCGATGAGGAGCTGGCGCAGGCCGATGTACGAGACGAACAGGAAGCGGTGCAGCGCGCCCTTGAACACGCGCACGCTGCTCGTGCCCGACTCGCGCGGCACGTGCTCGACCGGCACCTCGACGAGGCGCACCGACCGCTCCAGCAGCTTGGAGGTGATCTCGGTGGAGTAGTTGAGCCCCTTGGCCTCGAGCTGGAGCGAGCGCAGCAGGTCGCCGCGGACCAGCTTGAACGCCGAGTTGAAGTCGCGGTAGTGCGAGCGGTGGAAGGCGTTGCAGAGCTGCCCGCTGGACCAGGAGCCGAAGCGGGAGAAGAGCGAGTCCTTCTTGCCGAGGCGCACGCCGATGAAGGCCTGGGGCGCCGGGTCGGTCCATGCCGCCTCGAAGCGCTCGAGGTTCTCGACGGGGAACTGCCCGTCGGAGTCGATGAGCAGCACCCAGGCCTTGGTGGTGTGCGCGATGGCGGTGGTCAGGGCCGCGGCGGCGCCCTGGTTCTTCGGGTGCGTGATGACCTTCAAGGCCGGGAAGCGCGTGGCCAGCGCGGCCAGCACCTCGCCGGTGTCGTCGTCGCTGCCGTCGTTGCAAATGACGACCTCGAAGGCGCCGGGCTCGAAGCGGCTCGCGAGGTACTCCATCCAGCGCTCGACCACGGCGCGGATCCCCGCGCCCTCGCGGTAGGCCGGGGCGGCGAGGGAGAGCTCGGAAACCTTCGAAGGCACGGGGAAGATCTAGCCGATGCTCTGTCCAGCTAGCAACCGTCGAGGGGGAGTCTCCTCCGGGGGCTTCGCCCCCGCGCCCCCGCCGCTGTATCTGCTCTCGAGATCAGGGGGCAGGGTTCACGAGGGATGAAGCGGGGGGCGGCGGAGCGGGTTCGGGGCCGGCCGGTCCACTCGCGGCTCG
>Ga0335073_10003816_pt1 | contig 21040 bp, 21 predicted proteins | sample Lox_Sample_22_FD_207093 | JGI IMG/M metagenome (GOLD analysis project Ga0335073, IMG submission 207093) | Soil microbial communities from Loxahatchee National Wildlife Refuge, Florida, United States - Lox_Sample_2.2 | ecosystem: Environmental > Terrestrial > Soil > Wetlands | place: USA...
TCGCCTTGACCGGGCAACCTTCAAGACCACTCACGGCGAACAGCATGGGCCCCATCACCCCGGCGTCAGTGCGGCCCCTTGGTTTCGACCAACCGGCTGCGGGGCGGAATTCCGGCTCTCGGCCGCGCGCGCAATCGCGACTCCGTCGTTCCCGAAAGCGCCGCCGGTCGGAACCATAATCTGCGCCGTTCGCACTGGCGCGGCAAGCCGGAAGACGTCGCCACGCTCTCTGCGCCGTCCGCCCCTATTCCGCTGCGGCCGCTTTCGCCGCGACCGATTGCAGGTGGCCGACGTAGCCGACCACGTCCTTGGCGACCACGCGGCCGATGGCGCTCGTGGAGTAGGCAGCCGCCTTGACGGTTCCGTCCGGGGCGAGAACGAAGCCGGCGGGCTGCAGGAAATGCGGGCTCGGATTGACGAACGCTCCGGTCGCCGCAGCGATCGCGTCCGCGTCGGCGCTGTGGCCGAGCGGAAATTGCACATGGTTCTTCGCCTTGGTCGCGGCGCTGGCCGCCTCGTCGTCGACCGAGAGCGCCACGACTTTCACGCCGAGCCGGTCCAGCGCCTCTTTCTCGGTGGCGAAGCCCGCAAGCTGGGCATTGCAGAACGGGCACCACGCCCCGCGATAGATCAGGACCACGCTCCACGATCCGACGAGCGCTCCGGGCAGCGCAATCGTTCCGCCGCCGACGGCGGGAACTTCGAGCTTCGGGAAGGCGTCGCCGTTGTTGAGAAGAGGCATCCGAACTCTCCGTTTGTTTCCTGAACCACTGGACTGATTGGTCCAAGTGTGAGCACAGTCGGCCCCGGGAACTGGACTGTCAAGTCCAGTTATGCCAAATCTTCGCCAGAGACGAAGGAGCCTCAGGTGCGCGGACCACAGCGGTCGCCCGTGCGCGAGCATCGGCCGACGACGGCGCGAGGCGCGGCGACGCGCGCGCGGATCATCGAGGCCGCGGCCGGCCTCGTCTACCGGCGCGGGGCGAGCGCGACCAGCCTCGAGGACATCATGGAAGCGAGCGCGACCTCGAAGTCGCAGCTCTATCATTACTTCGCCGACAAGGACGCGCTGATGCGCGCGGTGATCGAGCACCAGACCCGGCAGGTTGTCCGCGGCAAAGCCGCAAGCCTCGAGGCGGTCGATTCGCTCGATAGCCTCAGGAGCTGGCGCGACGCGGTGGTCAGGATGAACCGGGCAGCCCACGGCGTCGGCGGCTGTCCGCTCGGATCGCTGGCGAGCGAGCTCTCCGACCGGTCTGAGAGCGCGCGGGCGCTCCTCGCGCACGGCTTCGACCTCTGGGAGTCGCAGCTCAGGCAGGGATTGCTGGCGATGCGAGATCGCGGCGAGCTCAGGGCCGAGGCCAACCCGGGCGAGCTCGCGACCGCGGTGATCGCCGCCCTGCAGGGCGGCCTCCTGCTTGCGCAGACCACGCGCACGAGCCGGCCGCTCGAACTCGCGCTCGACATGGCGATCGGCCACGTCGCCCGCTTGGCGGGCTGAGCCAGGCGCCGCCCCGCAGCTCAAGCCCCGTCCGGTCGACAAGCTCGCCCCGCCGCGCTACCGATGGCTTTTCCCACTGTGGAATCACACAGGGGCTGGGGGGACATTTGGAGACGATCGTTTCCATCGTCGGCGGAGTGGGCCTGTTCCTGCTTGGCATGGCGGTGATGACCGACGGGCTCAAGGCGCTCGCCGGCACGGCTCTGAAGACAGTGATGGAAAAAGCGGCGGCGACCCCGCTCCTCGGCACGTTCTGGGGCGCGGTCATCACGCTGCTCGTCCAATCGTCGAGCGCCACCACGATGACCACCATCGGCCTCGTCAGCGCGGGGTTGCTCACCTTCCCGCAGGGCTTGAGCCTCGTCTTCGGCGCCAATATCGGCACGACCGGGACCGGCTGGCTGGTCGCCGCCTTCGGAGTGAGGATCTCGCTCACCGCCGCCGCCCTGCCGATCGTCTTCGTCGGCGCGCTGCTCAAGGTGGTCGGACGCGGAAGGCTCGCGGCGGCGGGCGGCGCGATCGCCGGCTTCGCCCTGATCCTGGTCGGCTTATCGACGCTACAGGAGGGGATGAGCGGCCTCGCCGAATCGTTGCACCCGTCGGATCTGCCCGCGGTGGCCAACGCCGCCGGCGCCGTCACGCTGTCCGGCCTCGCGAACGTGCTCATCCTGGTCGTGGCGGGCGCGGTGATGACGACCGTGATGCAGTCTTCGACGGCCTCGATCGCGGTCACGCTCTCGGCGCTCTACGCCGGCGCAGTCGGCCTCGATCAGGCGCTGGCGCTGGTGATCGGCCAGAACATCGGCACCGCGACCTCCTCTGCGGTCGCCGCGATCGGCGCCTCCAGCACCGCCAAGCGCCTGGCCGCCGCCTATATCGCCTTCAAGCTCGTCGCCGCGCTGATCGCGATCGCGCTTTTTCCCTTTGTCACGCCGCTGATCGTGCGCGCGGCCGAGGAGATCGACGCCACTGGCCTCCTCGCCGCCTATCACACCGCCTACAACGTGATCGGCGTCGCGGTCCTCCTGCCGCTGATGGGCCCGTTCACGCGCTTGATCGAGCGCCTCGTGCCGGAGCGTGGCTCGCCCTTCGCGAAATACCTGGATCCGGCGGCGCTTCGCTCGCCGAATGTCGCGGTCGAAGCGGTCCGCCGGACGGTCGAGCGCGCGCTCGAAACGCTGTGCTCGGCGACCGCAAAAGCGCTCGACGGCGCCGCGCCAGGCGGAACCGCCCGTCCGGCCATTGACGAGGCGACGCTTGCGCAGGCGTCCGACGCCTTGCGCCAGGCCGGCGCTTTCCTGTCGCAGGCCGACCCGCCGCCGTCGGAGGAAGGCCATGCCTGGTACACGAGCACCGTCCACGCGCTCGATCATGCGACCCGGCTTGCCGAGGCGGTGGGCGCGATGGCCAAGACGGGCCTCGCGACCGACGGCCCCGAGGAAGCCGGCGCCGCGGCTTTATGCGCGCGATCGATGCGCGAGGCGGCGGGGGCCGCGGCCGGCCTCGCGCGCTCCGCCGGGCCGGCCCACGCGGCGGATGAGGACTTGGCGGGTAGTCTTGCGCCCGTCGCCGGCTCCGGGGACGAGGCGGTCTTGAGCCTCGAGCGCGACGCGAGCGCGCTCGCCGATCTCAAGACGGCGCATCGCCGCGACACGCTGGACATGGTCGCGTCCGGAAAGCTCACCGCGAGCGCCGCGATCGCCCGCGTCGATGCGGTCGCGCTGCTGAACCGGCTCGCCCATCACGCCTGGCGCGCGGTCGCGCATCTCAAGGTCGCGGCCGCCTCACGCATGGAGCCTGACCAATGAACGCCACAGAAGCGACCGCGTGGCATTCCCTTGCCGCGAAGGAGGCGGTCGACCAGCTCAAGAGCAGCGTGGCGGCGGGCCTCGACGACGCCGAGGCCGCGCGCCGGCAGGCTCAGTATGGCCTCAACCTTCTGCCCACGGCGCGCAAGCGCGGCCCGCTCATGCGCTTCCTCATGCAGTTCAAGAACGTCCTCGTCTATGTCCTGATCGCCGCGGGCTTCATCAAGGCGATGATGGGCCTCTGGCTCGACGCTTCGATCATCCTCGGCGTGGTCGTCATCAACGGACTGCTCGGCTTTATCCAGGAAGGCCGGGCGGAGAAGTCGCTCGATTCGATCCGCAACATGCTCTCGGCGGAGGCGAGGACCTTGCGCAACGGGCAGACCGCGATGATCCCGGCCGAAGAACTTGTCCCGGGCGACATCGTCTCCCTCGAATCCGGCGACAAGATCCCGGCCGACATCCGCCTCGTCGACGTCAAGAACCTGCGCACCGAGGAAGCGGCGCTGACCGGCGAATCGGTGCCCTCCGAGAAGTCGGTCGAGCCCGTCTCGGCCAAGGCGACGGTCGGCGACCGGGCGTGCATGGCTTATTCCGGCACGCTAGTCGTCTCGGGCCGCGCAACCGGAATTGTCGTCGCTACCGGCGCCAATACCGAACTCGGGCGCATCAACCAGATGCTCGCCGGCGTGAGCCCGCTCGAAACCCCGCTTCTCGTCCAGATCAAGAAGTTCGGCTACGCGATCACCGTCATCATTCTCATCATTGGCGCGATCACTTTCGCCTATGGTCATTTCGTCCGCGACATTCCGTTCGTCGAGATGTTCCAGGCGGTCACCGGCATCGCGGTGTCGATGATTCCGGAAGGCCTGCCGGCCCTGATCACGATTACGCTCGCCATCGGTGTGCAGCGAATGGCGAGCCGTAACGCGATCGTGCGACGCCTGCCGGCCGTCGAAACGCTGGGCTCGGTGGCGCGGATCTGCTCCGACAAGACCGGAACGCTGACGCTGATGGAAATGATGGTCGCCTCCGCCGTGACCGCCAACGACAAGCTCACGGTCACCGGCCAGGGCTACGCAAACGAGGGCGAGGTCTTGAGCGGCGGCGCCCCCGTCGGCAAGGACCCGGTTCTCGAGCTCCTCGGGCGCGTCTCGGCGCTCTGCAACGACGCGGAGCTGCACAGCGAGAACGGCGTGTTCAAGGTCGAGGGCGATCCGACCGAGGGGGCGCTCTATCCGTTCGCCGCCAAGCTCGGGATCGACCGGGCGAAGGATGAGGCCGCCTATCCCCGCATCGACGTCATCCCGTTCGAATCCGAACATCGGTTCATGGCGACCCTCCACGGCGCGCCCGAGGGCGGCCAGATCCTGCTCGCCAAGGGCGCGCCGGAGGTCATCCTCGACCATTGCGACCGTCAGGAGGACGCGGCGGGAAAACGGCCGCCGCTCGATCGCGCCCATTTCGACAAGGCCTCCGACGCGCTGGCGGCCCAAGGCGAGCGGGTGCTGGCCCTGGCGTGGCTGCCCGATCCGAGCCTCAACGCGGGGAGCCTGGGCCCGGCCGATCTGCCGAAAAACCTCGTTCTGCTCGGGCTCGTCGGGCTTATCGATCCGCCGCGCCGGGAGGCGATTGAAGCGGTGAAAGAGTGCCACGCCGGCGGCATACGGGTCACGATGATCACCGGCGATCACAAGATCACCGCCGCCGCGATCGCCAAGATGCTCGACATCGGCGACGGCAAGACGGCGGTCACCGGGGCCGAAGTCGCGGAAATGGACATGGCGACGCTCCAGGAGACGGTGCGCGACGTCGATGTGTTCGCGCGCGCAAGCCCCGAGCACAAGCTCAGGCTGGTCAAGGCGATTCAGGCCAACAGGCAGGTGGTGGCGATGACCGGCGACGGGGTCAACGACGCGCCGGCTCTCAAGAAGGCCGACATCGGCGTCGCCATGGGGATCAAGGGCACCGAGGTCACCAAGGAGGCGGCCGAGATGGTGCTTGCCGACGACAATTTCGCCTCGATCACCGCGGCGGTGAAGGAGGGCCGCACCGTCTACAACAATATCGAGAAGGCGATCCTGTTCATGCTGCCGACCAACGTCGCCCAGGCACTGGTGATCCTGGTTGCGATCTTCGTCGGCTTCACCGCGCCGATCACCGCGCCGCAGATCCTGTGGGTCAACATGGTGACCTCGGTCGCGCTCGGCCTCGTCATCTCGTTCGAGCCGCACGAGCTCGACGTGATGCGCCGCCCGCCCCGCGCCGTCGATCGTCCGATCCTCGACGCCTTCGGAGTTTGGCGCGTCGTCTTCGTCGGGACGGCGCTCTTGCTGCTCACCCTATGGGCGTTCTTCTGGATGAAATCGCGCGACGCTTCCGATCCGCTCGCCCGCACCGTCGCGGTCAACGCGCTGGTGATCGGCCAGGTCTTCTATCTGTTGAACAGCCGGTTCAAGATCGATTCGTCACTCTCGCCGCTCGCCCATCTCGGCAACCCCTATCTGCCGGCGGGGATCGGGGCGGTCGTGGTCCTGCAGCTCCTCTACACTTACGCGCCGCCGCTCCAATACCTGTTCGAGACCGAGGGCGTGCCGCTTGGCGTCTGGCCGTGGCTCTTCCTCGGCGGCCTCGTCTTCTTCCTCGTCGTCGAGGCCGAGAAGGCGATCATCCGCGCGATGCGCCCGCGCGAAGCTGCGCTCGAGTCCGCCGCGCCGGCGTGAGGATTTAGGCCCAATTCTCGACGAAACGCAGGCCCTTGAGCGACGCCACATCGTCGTAGGCGCCATTCGTCGAGCGCTTGGGCAGTTTGACCTTGGCGCGCGGCGCGGCCTCGTGGGGAATGGCCTCGAGCAGGTGGCGGATGCAGTTGAGCCGCGCCCTTTTCTTGTCGTCCGACGGCACGATGATCCAGGGCGCGAACTCCGTGTCGGTCGCCTTGAGCATGATGTCGCGCGCGCGCGAATATTCGTACCACTTGCCGCGCGAGGAGAGGTCCATCGGGCTCAGCTTCCACTGGCGCAGCGGATCCTTGATCCGGGCCTCGAACCGCCGCTCCTGCTCGGCGTCGCTTACTTCAAGCCAGAATTTGACGAGGAATATCCCGTCGTCGACCAGCACATGCTCGAATTCGGGGCAGAGCGTGAGGAAACGGCGGTGCTGCGCCTCGGTGCAGAACCCCATCACAACTTCAACCCCGGCCCGGTTGTACCAGCTTCGGTCGAAGATCACGATCTCGCCGGCGGCCGGCAGGTGAGGCACATAGCGCTGCAGATAGAGCTGCGACTTCTCCCGGTCGGAGGGCGCCGGCAGCGCAACCACCCGGAACACGCGCGGGCTCACCCGCTCGGTGATCGCCTTGATCACGCCGCCCTTGCCGGCGGCGTCGCGTCCTTCGAACACCACCACGACCCTGAGGCCCTCGTGCTTGACCCATTCCTGGAGCGCGCAGAGCTCAGCCTGCAGTTCCTTCAGCGCATTGTCGTAGTCTTTGCGCTTCACCGGCTGTTTCGCGGCGGTCATGACTGGCGCCCGCTCCGCCCGTACGCGACAGCTTCGCGAATCGTCGACATTTGCCGCTCCCTCCCAGGATATTTCCTAGCCCGATATGATGGCTCATTTCATCCTGCCTGTCTGCTCCGCTCGCAGAGCAGCGCGGCGCCCCGGCCGCCTGACCGCAATCTCCACGGCGGCGGGCGAACGCCAGAAATTTTTACCTCCCGTCCGAGAGCGTGGGAACCCAAGCCACGCGCCCCGCGTTCCCTTGCCGCAAGAAGTCGGCGGACGGCTTCGCTTGACCCAAACACGGGCGCCGCCATGTCTCCGATCCTCCCCATTTCCCTTCTGATCGCCGTCTTTTGCCTCATCGGCGCGATTGACGGAATCCTGTTTCAACAGCTCCTGTTCGTCGGCGCGGCGGTTGCCGTCACGGTATTGGTCTGTTCCTTCGAGGCATGGAGCGCCCGGGAGCCGCCGGCGCCGGAGGAAGACGAGCTCAGGGCTCGCGATCTCACGGACCTTTAGGACGACGCGGGCGCTTCTTGAGACGGCGCACTCCTAAAAGCCTTCCCCTCCATCAACCGTCAGCACGTGGCCGACGATGTGGCGCGCCCGCTCGCTGCACAGAAAGAGGACCGCGTCGGCGACGTCGTCGCCGTCGGCGATGCGGCCCGACGGGATGCGGGCCCGGAGCGCTGTTTCGTCGAGCCGGCCCGAGCGGAAGTCCGCCAGCACCCCTTCGGTCTTGACGTGGCCGGGCGCGACCGCGTTGATGCGGATCCCCTTGCCCGCCCATTCGACCGCCATCGACCGGGTCAGGCTCTCGAGCGCCGCCTTCGACGCCGAATAGAGGCCGAGGCCCGGCACGGGCCGGCCCGCGGCGATGCTGCTGACGTTGACGATCGCCCCGCCCCGGCCATTCTCGATCGCCCATTTCGCCATCGCCCGCGCGGCGTTCAAGGGCCCGATGGCGTTGACGGCGAAGATCCGCGCCGCCTCGGCCGCATCGGCGTCGATCAGCGGCAGAGAGGAAAAGAGGGCGGCGTTATTGACGAGGATGTCGATTGCGCCGAAGCGGCCGACGGCCTCAGCCACCATCCGCTCGCAATCCCGGGGCTGGGCGACGTCGGCCGCGACGGTCAGAACCGGCGCTCCGCATTCCTTTTCGATCGCCGCCGCCGAACTCGCGAGCGTTTCCCTGGTCCGCCCGGCGATCGCAACGCGCGCTCCCTTCAGGGCGAAGGCGCGCGCGATCGCATAGCCGAGCCCAGAGCCGCCGCCGGTCACGATCGCGACCTTGCCCTCGAACTCATCTGCGCTGCCGCCCGAGCCCGCCTCCTTTGTGCGGGCGGGAATCGTCACGGCATCGCCTGGAATCGCTGCGCGAGCGCGCTGATCTTCTTCGCCGTCTCGATGTCGAGATCGGTGATCTTCATCCCGGCGTCATGGGTGCAGAACGAGAACGAGACGATATTGTACGAATTGTGGAACTCGGGGTGGTGATTCATCACCTCGGCCTCGATCGCGATCTCGACGATGAAGGCGATCGCGTCGCGAAAGGTCTTGAGCGCGAACCTGGCTTCGATGTTCGGCGCCTTCAGCGACCAGTCCGGCAGCTCGGCCAGCGCCGAGCGAATCTCGGCGTCGCTGAGAAGTCTGTAGTGCGCCATGTCCTGCCTCCTCTCACTGCCTGGGGGAACGTTACTGCGAGGCGCCCGCCGCGCCGGGACCGGGCTGGTCGAGAGCGAGAATCGCCTCTTCGAGGGGAGCGGCAGATACGCGGATCGAACCAGTGTAAGGCTTGCTGAACTCGAGGATCAGAAAGATCGCAAGTCCGATCGAGGCGCTGCCGAGGACGAGCATCGCAACCGACATCCAGCTCAATTTCGACAAGAGCCCCATACTCAGAAACATAGCGGCGGACCAAAAGGTCACCGCGTAGACCAGGGGCCAGGGGACCGGCGTCGCCGCCTGCAGCGACATGAGGAGCCGCTGCTCGCCGATGAAGGCGTAATTCGCACGCGCGGCGGCAAGCAGGTTCGTCTGCGCCGGCGTCTTAGGCTGGAGGCCGTCGAGAAACCTGTTCAGGCTGCCCATCGCCTTGTAAGAGGCGTCATATGCCGCGGCGCGCGAGGTGTCGTCGCCCCAGAATTGCTCGTGCGCCCAGACGAGATCGGTCCTCAAGATGCTGCGTGCTTGATCTGCCTCCGGCCCGTACTGACGCATCTCGAGATCAAACTCGAGCGCGCGCGCCACCATCGTTTGCAGCTCCGTCTGCTGGGTGCTGTAGACGCCGTAGGCCGTCCAGATGAGGAGTCCGTTGACGAGCACCAGTAGTAGCGTCAGCTGCCCGAGGACGCCGCCGATCATGTCGCGCGCCTTGTCCAATGTGTAGCGTTCGGGGAGGAGGCGCTGGAGCGCGAGTCCGACAAGGCCGCCCCCAGCGATTGCGGCGGTGACAACGAGCGCAATGGCGAGCGAACCCAATCCGTTATCTCCCAGCGGGATGCAACGAAAGGAACCCGTGACACGGAATCGAATGTCGGTCCAGCCGAAGTCAGAACCCGACGCGTTCGACGGTCCCGCGGCGGCCGATCGCCGCCCGCACGATCCGGCGCCTCAGCCCTTCGCGAATTTGGCGAAGGCGTCCTTGAAGTCAGGATGCCAGCGGGAGAGCGGCGGCCGGTTCTCGACGATGTCGCCGGCCGCCCAGAGGATCCGCCGCTCGTCGAGAGCCCGCGGCACGTCGTTGTCGGGGCAGAGGATGTAGAAGTCGCCCTTCCCCATCGCGTCGAGCATGAAATCGATCACCTGTTCCGCCGTCCAGGCGCCGGCGGGTTTGGCGGCGTGCGAGCCTGCGGTCATGCCCGTAAAAGTGAAGCCGGGGATGAGCAGGTGCGCGCTCACCCTGCAGCCGTCGATGTTGCGCAATTCATGCGCCAGCGCCTCGGTCACCACCTTCACGCCGGCCTTCGAGACGTTGTAGGCGGTGTCGCCGGGCGGACAGGTGATGCCCTGTTTCGAGCCGGTGTTGACGATCGCCGACGGCGCCTCCTGGCGGATCATGTCCGGGGCGAAGACCTGGATTCCGTTGACCACGCCAAAGAGGTTGACGTCGACGATCCGTCGCCAGCGGCCTGGATCGGCGAACAATCCGCCCCCGCCCCCGGTTCCAGCATTGTTCATCAGCAGCGCGACTTCGCCGTAGGATTCCATCACCGTCGATTGGAGGCTCTTGACCTCGTCGAGCCTGCTCGCATCGACGGCGAAGGTCCTGATCGCGTCCGGCCGCCCGGCCGTTTCGCGCAGCTTCGAGGCCGCGGCTTCGAGCGCCTCGCCTTCCAGGTCCGCCATGCATACGGTCATGCCGAGGCTTACGAACTTGGCTGAAGCGGCGAGGCCGATGCCGCTCGCCGCCCCGGTGACGACCGCGACCCGGTTCGGGCCAAGCGCTGGATGCATGGTCATGAGAGCTCCTCCGGTCTCATGGGTTCAGGTCAGACTTACATCACGCCGCGAGCGCCTCCGCAATTGACGTCCGCGGGTCGGGCGCGCTCACTCGCCGAACTCCTTAGCCGCCCGGACTTTGTGGGCCGCAAGCGCCATCAGCCGGCGATCGCGCCATGCCTGGCGCGCGGCCAATTTGTCCGCCGGCAGCCGCTTGCGCCGATCCGCCTCGACGGCGTCCATGACCGGCCCGGACCAGTCCGCCCGCCACTGCGAGGAGGGGAAGATTCCCTCGTAGATCCGCTGATAGCGTTCGGCATAGTCGCGCACCCCGCCCGGCGCGTTGAGATCGATCGTCTCGAACGGGCCGATGAACGACCAGCGCAACGCGAGCCCGTCGCGAATGCCGATGTCGACGTCCTCGACGCTCGCATAGCCTTCGGCGACGAGGCGAAACGCCTCCTCGAGCAACGCGCCCTGCATGCGGTTCATGACGAAGCCATCGATCTCGCGCTTCATTGTGATCGGCGCGTGGCCCATCGAGCGCATCAACGCCGCCGTCCGCTCGACCACTGCGGAGCCCGTCCACGGGGCTGGCACAACCTCGACCGCCGGAATGAGATAAGGCGGGTTGATCGGGTGGACGACGAGCGTGCGCGCGCGGCCTTCGAGCGCCTCGGTGAACCGCGACGGCAGGATCGCCGAGGTCGAGCTCGCGAGGATCGCGCCGGCCGGCGCGACCGCGTCGAGCCGCGCGAAAACCCGCCGTTTGACGCGGACATCCTCGGGCGTGCTCTCCTGGACATGCGCCGCGCCGTCGAGCGCCTCTTCCAGCGTCGCGGCGCGGCCGATCCGGGCGCGAACGGCGGCCGGCGGATCGCGAAGCAGCCCGTTGGCGGCAAGATCGGGCAGAACCTCGTCGGCGAACCGGAGCGCCTCATCCGCCGCCCCCGCCTTCTCGTCGAAGAGGGCGACGTCATGGCCGGCGCGGGCGAAGCTGATCGCCCAGGCGCGGCCGACCAGTCCCATTCCGATAAGAGCGATCTTGCTCATCTCAAAGGTCTCCGGGGCGCGGAAGCTCATCCTATCCGCCTTGAATTCGCCCGGCGCGTCAATGCGGGGCGGCCAGGGGCGACTCCCCTCGCGCTTCGGCAGTCGCGGATCGCCGTAGCGATTTGATTACACTTTAGCGCAATTGCCGTTCAATCGAACCTAACTACGCCCACAACCTCAGCTTGCATCGCGCCGAAGCTGGCGTATTTAATAAAAATCGAGCCAAGCAATGGCAGGTTTACGCAGTCCAATCGCCAGTAAATGCCAGAATATGACTAGCGATCTGGGCAGGAGATGCATGATGCATAAGACTCTGACAACCATGATTGCCTCCATCACAGTGGCGATGCTGTTGACTGCTTCAGCGGCGACCGCGGCTGTCTACAAATTCACCTTCGAGTCTTTTGATTCGGATCTGACGGCCACGGGCGAGATCACCGTCGACGCCGCCGACGAGGTCACGGCGGTTTCAGGCTCGATTTCCGGCCTCGTCGACCAGACCATCAGTTCGATCACTCCCAATCCGAATTTGCCGGCCCGGCCTTAAGCCCCGACGGCTCGTTCATCTTCAACAATCTGTATCATCCTTTTGGCATGGCCTTCGACATCGACGGGCTCCTGTTCACCACCACTGAGAATGCGGGCGGCTATTGGAACCTGTGGGGCAATTCGCCCGGCGACTATTCGTTCTGGGAGTCGGCCGGTGCTTACAATTACCCCATTCAAGAGAGCGGAACCCTGAGCGTGGCCGCGGCGCCGGAACTGTCGACCTGGGCTATGTTCGGATTGGGGTTCGCCGGTCTCGGACTCGCTGGTCGCCGCCGCGGGCCGCGCCTCGCTGAACAGAGCCTCGGGTAGGCGAGACACGGGCCCGCACCATTTGCGGCAAGAACCGATTAAGTCAGTTTTGAACTGCGCGGTTGTGGAGGTTGACTCTTGAGCTTATTGCCTTTTTAAACAGGTTCGGTCCGCGCGGCCGAGGCTCGTTCGGTCTGGGTTGTGGGGCAATCGGGAAAACCGAGGCCGGATGCGACCGTCAACTATGGCGCCGCAAAGCGTCTTACGATGTCCAGTCGTGGAAGACGATCTTATTCGCATCTTCGTCGGCCGGCGCCGCCGCTCGGGGCGGCTCGCGCGGCCGGAGCCTGCCTTTCCTCCTCGCGCGAGGGAACGGCCGGTCCTTTTTTCGAGATAGATCCGTTGGACGAGTTGGATCGCATTCTCGGCGCCAAACCGCAGCGGTTCCGGCTTCAGTTCTTTTCCGTCGCCGGCGACCGCGTCCCTTCGATTGTCCTCGAAACCGAAATCGAGGCCGCCGACGCCTCGGCCGCAACGCGCTCTGCTGCCGAAGCGGACTGGCCGCCGGGAGCGATCGGCCTCAGAATCCTCGATCGCGAGGGCCGCGAAATCTTCGAGCGCCTGAGGGCCGACCTGCGGTAGAAGCGACTGCGAGCCGGTCCCGAGCTTGCTCGTCTCAATGCGGTCCGACGGACACCGCGGTCAGCGACGCGGCCGAGCTCACGGTCGACTGGATGCTCATGTATTGATAAATAAGCATGAAATTCTTCTGAGAAATCATATCACTTCCATCGATGTAATACCAGTGATCGTCTCTCCATGACACGTACGCATCAGGCGGAGGCGGAAAGTCCGACTCGATTATCAAAACAAGGCGCCGAAGGTGGTTCAATTGCCTCTCCACCAATGGATCGAGCACGCGCGTGCTCGCCATGTAACTGCAGTTTTCTCCTTCTCTCGTACCATAAACCTGCTGAGCCGGCGGCATGATATTCCGGATGACTCTGTCGGTGCGAGATTTCATCTTCGCCAGGTCTAACGGCATCAGATAAGCGAAATCGGAGTCGCATCTTCGAAAATAAATTCGGCTGTTGAATGGAGCCTGAGTTATGGCTTCATACTCCTCCGGCGTCACGTATTCGACGAGTTCCGGTTCGGCGTCCAGGGACTTGAGGATTCCCAGCGCCGAATGCGTGCGCAGGATCGGCCCGACGCTGGTCCTCGTTATGTCGACGCCACCGGCCTTGAGATCCTTTATCGGCGCCGCCCTGAGCTCAATGCGAAGCGGAACGCCGTAGCCGGCGTTCCACAGCGATCCGTCCGTATTCGGCTGGGTGCCCTTGTAGAGATTCCAAAGCCAGCCCCAAACTCTCGCCACTTCTGCTGAAGAACAACTGGTCCGCTTCGGATTGAGGTAGAGATCGAGCGAATCGTTTGCCCCGCCCGCCGGCGGCTGGGTCTGGATGTTTATCGACCCGCCATCCGCGGCTACGCGTTCAAACGCGGGCTTTTCCGCGGAGAAGTCGGAGCGCGTCGCGGCCAGCCCGATCGCGCCGCAAGAGTCGAGCCAAATCATCATGTTGAGGGCGGCGGCGTTATCCGTGTAGCTTGGAACCCACTGATCGAAGGCAAATGCAAAGATGGGACCGAGCCCCCAGTCCGACCCGAAAAGCGCTGACAGAGTGTCGACCGTAATGGGGGCCGATATTTGCGTGAACAGCGCCTGCCCCTGGAGGGGTTGGTAGCGGATGGTCGGAGCTTCTTGATACTGGACCCCCGCGCCCAATGCGCCGGCCTTGCCTTCCAGTGTGGCGCCGACCGTCCCGGCATGCGACCCGATGTTTGTGAGTGCGCCGGTGGCGTTCATCTGCAATTGCGATGACGCATCGATCTCGGGAATGTCGACAAAAACCGGATTTTCATTACGGTGAACGCGCACGATATTGATGAGGGTTTGCTGCCGCGCGGTGCTTGCAACAGCCTCGTTGTAGGTATTTCGGCCGTTTTCTACCGCGGCCGGCCCAATCAAGGCGCAGCCGGCAAGGCAATTGAACATGAGCGCGTAGATTGGGCAGCGCGCCAGAACTGCGCCCATGACCGTCCGGCCCCTGATTCGCTACTTAATGAATCGTTAATCGCGCAAGGGGGGCCGGTAAAGGAGTTCGACGCAAAAGCGGTGGACGGGCGCCCGTCAGGTTTCCTGCAAAAGGCTGACGTGCGCGGCGACACAGCGCCAGCCGGCTTCGGTCCTGAGCCAGACCTGGCTCTGCCTTCCGGTCCGGGTCGCGCCGACGCGCTTGAACTCGGCGTTGGCGGTGGCGAAGTCCCGCCCGTAAGTCGTGATCACCGTCTTCAAAAGGTCGCGGGCGAGATTGATCGGCGGCCGGCGGCCGCGAAAGGCGGCGATCTCGTCATAGCCGTAGAGGTTCTCGGTGACGCCGTAGCGCAACGTATGCGGGCTTTTCCAGAAGAGCGCGTCGAGCTCGGCGATGTCGTTCGAGACAAGCGCCCGCTCGTAGCGCTGAAACGCCTTCTCGACCTCGGCGACCACTTCGGGAATGTTGATTTCGATCATCGACCGGGAACCTCGATTGAAGCGGGAGAAGGCGATGCGACCGCGCCGAGCGCCTCGGCGGCGGCGGCCGTTCGCAGGACGAGATCCTCGCGCCAAGGCGCGGCGACGATCTGAACCCCGAGCGGCAGCGGACCGCAATCTGCGACCGGCGCGGCGACGGTTGGCAGGCCGGCGAATGAGAGCGGCTGGGTGAAGACGCCGAGATGCCCGGCTGCGGGTAGGCGCTGGCCTGCGTGCTCCATCCACGCCTGCCCGATCGGGAACGCCGGGTATGGCGTGACGGGAGCCAGAATCACATCGACGTTCGCCAACGTCTTGGCCATTTCGCCGCAGTACCAGCGCCGCACCCTTTGCGCGCGGGCGTACCAGACCCCGGGCGCGAGCGCGCCGGCGAGGAAGCGCGCCCGCGTCCTCGGGTCGAAGTCCTCCGCCCGCGCGATGAGGTCCTCAAGGTGCAGCTCGGCCCCTTCGACCGAGGTCATGATCATTGCTGCGGCGCGCGCCGCGCCCGGCGACGGCAGCTCGATCCGCTCCTTGGCGCCGACCGCCGACGCCACCCGCTCGACCGCCGCGAACGCCTCCGGCGCGCCCTGGCTCGCGTAATAGCCCGTCGCGACGGCGATCCGCAGGCCCTCGATTCCCCGCGAAAGGACCGGCAGCGTCGGTTCGGGCGGCCGCGCGGCTGAGGCCGGGTCCGCCGGATCCGGCCCCTGCATCGCGTCATAGGCGAGGGCGAGGTCTTCGGCCGTTCGCGCGAAGGGGCCGCCGACATCAATGCTCGCCGCAAACAGCCGCATGCCGGCGCGGCTCAAGCGCCCGATCGTCGGCCTCAAGCCGAAGACGCCGCAGAGCGCCGCCGGCACCCGGATCGAGCCGTTGGTGTCCGAGCCGAGCGCGAGCGGGATGAGCCCCGCGGCGACCGCCGCCGCCGAGCCGCCCGACGATCCGCCGGCGATCCGGGCCGGATCGTGCGGATTGCGGGTCGGTCCATGGTGGGTGTTCTCGGTCGAGAAGCCGAACGCGTATTCGTCCATGTTGAGGGCGCCGACCAGGATCGCCCCGGCTGCGGCGAGCTTCTGCGCCAGCGCCGCGTCGTGGGCCGCCGGCGGGCGGTGGCGGTCGATATGCGAACCGGCGATGGTCGGCAAACCGGCGACGTCGTAGAGGTTCTTGACCGCGAACGGGACGCCGGCCAGCGGGCCGGGGTTCCGTCCCGCGGCAATGGCGGCGTCGATCGCCGCCGCCGCCGCCAGCGCCCGCTCCTTGGTGACCGCGGTGAAGGCGTTGATCGCGCCGTCGCGGGCGGCAATCTCGGCCAGAGTTTGCTCGATGACCGCCGTCGCGCTTCGCTCGCCCGAGCGCACCGCCGATGCGAGCTCACGGGCGGTTTGCCTCGTCATTGCGCCGCTCCGTCGTCGGGAATGAACAAAGCCGCGGCGACCGTCTCCTCCGGCAATGGCGTCGCCATGATCTGCGCCGCCACCCGCGCGAGCACGGCAAAGGCTTGGGTCACGTCGCCAAGGTCGGCTGGCGAGATCGTGAGTCCGGCCGCCGCCGCGGCCTCCGGGACGTAGCGGGCGGGATCAAACGGATCGGCCATCCTATTTCGCCTTCCCGATCACGCCTTCGACATACCAGTCGAAGTTCCCCATCTTGTCGCCGCCCCAGGCTTCGCCGTCCTTGATCCGCACGACCCCTTCATTGTCGGTGATCGGCCCGGTGAACGGATTGAACCCCTTGGCGACCTTGTCCGCCGCGGCGGTGACGAGCGCGCGCGTCTCTTCCGGCACTGCGGGCCCGAACGGCGCGATCGCGATCATGCCTTCGCCGAGACCCTCGCGCACCATCGCCGGTTTGAACGCTCCGTCGATCACGCTCTTGGCGGTTGCGGTCATGAACGGACCCCAGGTGAAGCCGAGGCCGGTGATCCAGCCCTTGGGCGCGAGCGCGCGCGCTTCGAGCGACTGGAAGCCGATCGAAAAGACGCCGCGGCTCTCCGCCACCTGGATGACGGTCGCCGGCGAATCGACGTGCATGGCGATGACGTCGGCGCCCTGGTCGATGAGCGCCCCGGTCGCCGCCGCCTCCTTGGCCTTGTCGGACCAGCTGCCGGTGGCGACGACGCGGACCTCGACCTTGGGATTGACCGACCGCGCCCCGAGCGCGAAGGCGTTGATGTTGCCGATGACATAGCCGATCGGCACGCCGGCGACGAAGCCCAGCGTATTGGTCTTGGTCATCTTGCCGGCGGCGACGCCCATCGGATACCAGGCGGCCTGGGTCGCGCCGAAGAAGTTGCCGAAGTTCGGGGCCTGCATCCACCCGCCGGCGTGCTCGAAATCGACGTCGGGATGCTTCTTGGCGAGATTGAACGCGAACTGCTGGTGCCCGAAGCTGGTGGCGAAGATGAGCTTCGCGCCCTGCTGGATCATGCCTTCCATCACCCGTTCGGCCTCGGCCGATTCGGGCACGTTCTCCGCCTCGAGGACGGTCACGCCGGGGATCGCCGCCTTCATCGCCATCAACCCGTCGTGCATCGAGCGATTGTAGCCGTAGTCGTTGACCGATCCGACGTAGATCGCCCCGACGATCAGCTTCTCGGCCGCGGCCGCCGGAAGCGCCGCAATGAGCGGCAATAGCGCCATCAGCAACATCCTCAGCCTTGTCATGACGACGTCCTCACGTTTTTCATCGCGCGGCCTATTCCACGCCGAAGAAACCGCGGCCGAGTCCCGCCGGCGCGGCGGAACGGCCTCTCAGGCCCCAGAAAGTCAGAACGAGCAGGGTGAGCAGGTAGGGGACCATGTTCATCAGGAACGGCGAGATGTCGACGCCGCGCGCCTGGAACTCGAGCTCAAGCGACTCGGCGCCGCCGAACACGAGCGCGCCAATGACGGCCCAGAGCGGGTTCCATCCGGCGAAGATGACGAGCGCGATGGCGATGAAGCCCCGCCCCGCGGTCATGCCTTCGTCCCAGGTCAACGCGACCGCGAGCGAAAGATGTGCGCCGCCGATCGCGCCGAGCGCGCCCGCGACCGCCAGCGCCTGGTATTGCGCTCGCTCCGGCCGGCGGCCGGCGGCGAAAGCCGCCGCCGGCGACTCGCCGGCCGCCCGCAGCATGAGGCCCCAGCGGGTGCGATAGAGGACGATCCACAAGACCACCGCAAGCGGCGCCGCAAGCCAGACCAGGAGGTCGAATGCGCCAAGACGCGGCAAGCCGGGCGCGAGCGCGCCAACGAACGGGCGGCCGATCAATGCGCTCGCGCCGAGGCCGAAAAACGTGAGGCTGAGGCCGGCGGCGAGCTGGTTGGCGTGGCGGGCGATCACCACGTAGCTGAACAGGCCGTTGGCGGCGATCCCTGCCAGCGCCGCCGCGGCGACGCCGAGATAGGGATTGCCGGTGAGCGCGGCACCGGCGAAGCCGCTCGAGGCGCCGATCAGCATCAGGCCCTCGAGGCCGAGATTGACGATGCCCGCGCGCTCGCCGACGAGTTCGCCGAGAGTGGCGTAGAGCAGCGACGTTCCGGAAAGGATCGCGCTCGAGGCGAGCGCGATTGGAAAAGCCTCGCTCATCGCCTCGCCCCCGCGCCGCGCTCGCCGAGCACGATGAACAGGATCGCCGCCATCAGGAGGTTGATCACCGAAAACGGCACGCCCTGGGTGATCTGGAGCACGTCGCCGACCGAGCTCAGGATGGCGAACAGCGCCGCCATCACGAGGATGCCCAAGGCGCTGCCGCCGGCGAGCCAGGCGACGAGAAAGCCCATGAAGCCGTATCCCGGCGACAGTTGCGCCACCAGCCGGCCCTGGATCGCGGAGGCTTCCGCCATTCCGGCGAGGCCGGCGACGCCGCCGGCGACCGCCATCGAGACGATGATATAGGCCGGGACCGGAACGCCGAGCCTGAGACTCGCCTCGGCGTTGCCGCCGATCGCCCGCATCTCGAGGCCCCATCGCGTGCGAGCGAAGACGAAGCCATAAATCAAGAGGCAGACAAGGCCATAGACGAGGCCGAGATGGACCCGCGTGCCGCCGAAGCTCGGCAGCCGCGCCGCGGGAACGAAAGCCGGAGATTCGGGATAGGACGCGCTCTCCGAGCTTCGCCACGGCCCGAAGATGACGTAGCTCACGATCAGCGGCGCGATATAGTTGAGGAGCAAAGTCGAAATCGTCTCGTTGACAAGCTTCGCCGCCCGCAACAGCCCCGGCAGCAGCGCCCAGAGCGCGCCGCCAAGGAAGCCGAGCGTGGTCATGAGCGGGATCAAGGCCGCGGCCGGCCAATGGGCGAAGCCGAGCGCGCCGGCGGTTGCGAACAGCCCGCCCATATAGAGCTGCCCCTCGCCCCCGACGTTGATCAGGCCGAGCCTGCCCGGCGCCGCAACCGCGACCGAGGTCAGGAGCAAGGGCGACATGCGCACGAACAGCTCAGAGAACCCGTAAGCGTTGGCGAACACATAGACGAGCGTGTCGCGATAGGCGCGCAGCGGGTCCTTCCCGTCGACGATGAGAAGCAGCGCGAAGATCGCCGACGCTGCGGCGACCACAAAGAGCGCCCGCCGCGCGGCCGCAGCGGCGGGGCCGAGCCAGGCCAGGGCCGCGTCACGCGGCATCGGCGGTCCCGACCATTGACGCGCCGATGGCGTCGAGGGCGAAGGCGCCGCGCGAAAACTCGCCGGCGATCCGTCCCTCGCGCATGACGACGATGCGATCACTCAACGCGATGAGTTCCTCGAGCTCCTCGGAGAAAAGCATGACGCCCGCGCCTCCTGCGCGCGCCTCGAGGAGCATCGCCCGCAGCGCTTCCGTGCTCCGGGCGTCGAGCCCGCGGGAGGGATAGAGCGCGACGATCAGCTTGGGGTCGTGCGCCAGCTCGCGCGTCAGCACAAGCCGCTGCTGGTTGCCGCCGGAAAGGGCGAAGACCCTGGTTTCATACCGGATCGGCGGCAGGCGGAGGCGCTCGGCGCTCCGCGCCATGTCGGCGACGAGCCGGGGCCAGTCCAGGCCTACGCCCTTGCGATACCGCCTCGCGTCGCCGAGGGCGAGATTCTCGCGCGCGGTCAGGGAAGGGACGAGCGCGTGCGCCGAAGGGTCGTCGGGAATGCTGGCCGCGCCGCGCGCCCGGACTTTGCCCGCGCTCCACCGCGACGCGTCCTCGCCCCACAGGGTCTTGACGCCGCGAGTCGGGCGGACGAGGCCGAGCGCGAGATCGGCAAGCTCGCGCTGGCCGTTGCCGGACACGCCGGCGACGCCAAGGATTTCGCCGCTCCGCAATCTGAGCGTCATGTCCTTGAGCGGAACCGCGCCGCTGCCCGGCGCGGTTGTTGCGCCTTCGAGCGCCAGAAGCGTCTTGCCCGCGGTCGCGGCCGGCGGGGCGGGCGGCTCGCGCGCTGGCGCCTCGCCGAACATCATGCCGCGGAGCTCGGCCTCGGTCGCCTCGCGGGCCGCCGCGGAGCCTACGATCCGGCCCTGGCGCATCACCGCCACCCGGTCGGCGCAGGCCGCGACTTCGCGCAGTTTGTGGGTGATGTAGACGAGGCCATAGCCCTCCTCGCGCAGATCGGCGAGGCTGCGGAACAGGCCTTCCGCCTCCTGCGGCGCCGAGACTTTTGTTGGCTCGTCGAAAATGAGGACGCGCGCCCCGGCCAGCAATTGCTTGAGGATCTCGACCTTCTGTTGGTCGCCGACGGCGAGCCGGCCGACCGGCAGGCTCAAATCCGCCTCGAGCCGCAGGCGCTCCGCCAGCGGGCGGATGCGGCGGCGCATCGACTGAGGCCCGATCGCCCAGGGCGTATCGTCGAGGAAGAGCGCGACATTCTCCCAGACGCTCAACGCCGGAATCAGGCTGAAGTTCTGGAACACCATGCCGACGCCCAAGCGGCGCGCGTCTCGCGGCGAAGCGATGGTCACGGGACGGCCGGAGACGCGTATCTCGCCGGCGTCAGGCCGGTAATAGCCGTAGAGGATCTTGCAGAGCGTGCTTTTTCCCGCGCCGTTCTCCCCGAGCAGCGCGACCACTTCGCCGGCATGAACCGCGAAGCGTTCGACATCGTTGGCGAGAAGCGGGCCAAAGCGCTTGACCACGCCGCGGGCTTCGAGAATCGGGGCGGCTTCAGCCATCGGAGGTTCAGTGGCACGCATGTTGCACAGTCATGGCGCACATTGGCGAAAATGCCCGCAAGGCATGCCGGCCTGCGCGTCGGCATATCCGCCCCGCGGCAGACTGGCAGGTCGGCTGGCCTGAGGGAAATGGTAAAAAAACATGCAGACGATAACCGAAAGGAATTTGCGCAGCGTCGATCTCAACCTCCTGGTCATATTCGATGCGCTCATGGCCGAGCGGCATGTCACCCGCGCGGCCCG
>Ga0335073_10003817_pt1 | contig 21040 bp, 24 predicted proteins | sample Lox_Sample_22_FD_207093 | JGI IMG/M metagenome (GOLD analysis project Ga0335073, IMG submission 207093) | Soil microbial communities from Loxahatchee National Wildlife Refuge, Florida, United States - Lox_Sample_2.2 | ecosystem: Environmental > Terrestrial > Soil > Wetlands | place: USA...
CCGTTCAGATCCTTGCGCGGAGCGTGACCGCCCTGCCCTTTGAGCCTCAGCTGCGTCCCGTCGCCAACGCCCGCAGGAATCGTAACCTCGAGAGTGCGATGGGCCGGCAGTACGCCCACGCCGCCGCACTTCGGGCATGGCTCGGCCGAGCGGATGACACGAGTCTTACCCTGCTTCTGCTCGCGCGCGATCATGCCGCTGCCGCCGCATTGCGGGCATTCGTCTTCGGCGGCGAGGTCGAGCCGACGCTTGGCGCCGCGCATCGCCTCGCTGAGCGAGACTTCCACTTCCGCGCGAAGGTCAGGTGCGCGCATCGGCCCGCCGCCCAAATCGAATCCCGAGAAGCCGCCGCGACTCGGTCTGCGATGAAACGCACCGCCGCCTCCGCCGCCGAAGAACTGTGAGAAGAAATCGCTGAAGTCTTCCCCGTCGAAGCCCTGCGCTGCGCCGCCCGCCGCAGCCGCCTCGCGCGCATAGCGCTGGCGCATCTCCTCATCGGTCGCACCGCGCTCCCAGTCAGCGCCGAGCTCGTCGTACTTCTTGCGCTTGGTCGAATCCGAGAGGACCTGGTAGGCCTCGTTGATTTCCTTAAATTTCTGCTCGGCATCCTTGTTGCCCGGGTTTACATCCGGATGATGCTTGCGGGCGAGCTTACGGTAGGCGCTTTTGATTTCAGCTTCGGAAGCAGTGCGCTCGACGCCCAGGGTCTTGTAGTAGTCGCGGAATTCCATCAGGTAATCCAGCTAATCAAGATGCGCACGAATCAATAGAAGGCAAGCGCCGCTATGCATAGAAGTGCGGTTTCAGCTCCTCTTCAGTAGTGTACTTCAGGCCCTGGCGATAAATCGCCGTTGACAGTTCCAACATCGAGTTGAGTGTGGGCCGGAATCGTCAAGGTTTGTGTCTGCCCGCCGACAAAGATTCGGCGGAGCTTGATGTGACTTCCCCTCTGCGAAACGACCTGAAATCCAAACCGCTTGAAGATCGAAACTACCTGAGCTCCTGAAAGACGCTTGAGCTTAGGCATCGCTCGCAAGGTCGAGTTCAAAGCTGGCAAGGACGGAAGGCATCGGTGCGATGCCGAAGGACGACAAATCTTCTCCTTCGATCTCCAAAGCGATCGCTTCGCGCAAATTCTTCGCCAACTCGTCGAGCGTCGGCGCCTGCGTAACGACGGGAAGGTCCAGGCACTCGGCGACGTACATCTGCTCGCCCTTGAAGATCCTGACCTGAATGATTTTCTTCATGACCGTGCCTCCGCCGTTTCTCGGTCAGATCATATGCGCCCGGCTCGCGATCGCCAAACTCGCGTCACGCGTGAGGTTCCGTGCGATCGTCGTCTTCGCGCGGCTCTTCCATCAGCGATTTCAGGCGGGCTTCCATCTGCCGCAGCTCCGCTTCCAAGGCCGACTGGCGGCGCCATACGTAGAGCACGTAGAGGAAAATCACGCCGAAGATTATCGAATACGCGGCGGCCAGAAACTTAAAGTGATCCATTAACGGCCTCCGGCGCGGACCTCTGCCAGCGAGAGCATCCGGCCGATGGCTTGAATCCGGGTCCGCGAGCGCATCTGCGAAAAACGCAGCATCAAGAGCCACGCAAACAGGATCGTGAACGCGCCCAGTGCCACCAGCAACGTCGCGATCATGCGCGGATCCTCGAGGCCGTGGCCGCCCTGCTTAGTCACCAGCACCGCGGGATGAATAGTGCGCCACAGCCGCACCGATACGATCACGATCGGCACGTCCAGCGCGGCGACAATTCCAATCACGGCCGCAAAGCGCGCCACCTGCGGCGAGTCGTCGGAACCCGCGCGAAGGATCATGTACCCGCCGTAAAGCAGCCACAGGATGAATGTCGTTGTGAGGCGCGAATCCCACGTCCACCACACGCCCCAAATCGGCTTGGCCCACAGCATCCCGCTGACCAGCATCAGCGTGCAGAAGACCATCCCGACTTCGGCGGCCGCGTAGCCGAGATCGTCCCACAGCGAGTTGCCGAGCCACAGGTAGAACACGCTCGCGATCGCGACGATCCCGAACGCGGCAAAGGCAACCCATGCGCACGGCACGTGAAAATAGAAGATGCGCTGCACGATTCCCTGGTCGGCCTCGGTCGGCACGTAGTCGAAGACCATTACGATCGCGATCAGCATCGAGGCGAGGCTCAGCCATCCGAGCAGCTTGCTTGTGGAGCTCATTTGAAATCGATTCAATCCTCGCGGGCGACGTACTCGAAGAGCAGGTAGCCGGCGGTCACGAAAAGAACGTCGAATGCTACCAGAATCCGGAGCCACTGGGCGATTGCGCCAAGTGGCGCGCCGCCGAGCACGGCGGTCGATGCTTTCACGCCCGCGATAAGAGCCGGTACGAACATTGGCACGGCGAGAATCGGCAGCAGCAGATCACCCATCCGCGTGCGGCCCGAAATCGCGGTGAGCAGCGTCGCAAGCGCGGAGAAGCCGAGTGTGCCGAGAATCAGGATCGGCGCCTCGCGCCAGATGGTCGCGTCGAAATCGAGATTGAAGAACAGCACCATCAGCACAACCGAGGCGGCTTCCGCGATCAGCATGAATATGAATGCGGCAGCGAGCTTGGCGGCATAAATCGTCGCGGGATCGATCGGACTCATCAGGAGGCCGCGGATACATCCATTCTCACGTTCGGCCAGCAGCGCGCGCGTCGCGCCGAGCATCCCCGCGAACACGAGCGCCACCCACAGCGCGCCGGCGGCGGCTTCGACGCCGCGCGCGCGCGTCGCATCGAGCGCAAAGACCATCACGACCAGGATCAGCAACGACAACGCGATAAGCGCTACGGTGCTTTCGCCGCTGCGAGCTTCGAGGCGCAGATCCTTGCGCAGAATTGCGGCGAATGCTGCCATCGCTTAACGCCCGAGCAGCGAGCGCAGCCGCGCGATCCCGCGGCCCTCGGGTTTTTCCTTGCTACGCAACGGCGCGAGAGTGGCGCGCGAAATTTCGAGCATCTCGAAATCCACGCCTTCGATCTCGGCGGCCGAATGCGCGCTCGCGACGACCGAAGCACCCATCGTCATCGCATGACGAATCAGGCCCGCGACTATCGCCTCGCCCTCGTTATCGAGCGACGCAAAAGGTTCGTCGAGCAAGAGCAGCGCGGGCTCCGCGAGCATCGCCCGCGCCGTCGCGAGACGCTGCTCCATGCCGCGTGAGAATTCGCGCACGCGATTGTCGGCATAGCGCGCGAGCCCGACCTGCTCGAGCCATCGCACGGCGAGCGCACGCGGATCGCTGAGCGCATAGAGCACGCCGTAAAATTCCAGGTTCTCGCGCGCAGTCAGATTCGGATAGAGAAAACTCTGATGCGATACGAGGCCGATCCGGCGCCGATAACGCGCAGTCAACTCGCGGCTGTCCAGGCCGAAGACAAGAGCGTGTCCAGCGGTAGGTGTCGAAAGGCCCGCGATAATCTTGAGCAGGGTCGATTTGCCCGCGCCGTTGGCGCCGATAATGAACGTGCCGCGGCCCGGCAGGAGGCGGAAATCGATGTCCCGCAAGACGTGATGCTGTCCGAAGGTTTTGCCGAGGCCGTGGGTTTCAACGACCGGCGCCGCCATCACTCGTTCCAGTTGGTGGCGCGCGACGAAGGCTTGAGCGCGGTGCCGCACTCGGCGCAGTAGTGCGCGTCCTTGAGCGAGCGGGTGCCGCACTGCGGGCAGAAGCGCACATGCGGCGCGCGCGAGCCGGAATCGGGACGAAGAGTGAGAACGGGCGCGGGCTCGCGTCGGGCTGGCTCGGCAGCAGGCGCGGCCGCGGGTGGAAGCTCGCGCACGATGGACAATTTCCGCGCTTCATCCATCGTCTGCATCGCAGCGAGCGCGCGCGATTCGAGGCCGTTCTTGAGTGACTCGTAGTCAGCGTCGGCCAGTTTGCCCATCTCGCGATCGAATTCGAGCTCGCGCAGACCCTGCATCGCAAGCGCGCGCTCATGCTCGAGCCGCGCCCACGCCTCGTCGCGGGCGCTTTTGCGGCGCGTCGGCAGCGCGCCGATGCTGAGCGGCGCCGCGACGAATAGCGCAACGCCGGCGATAATCAGCGCGGACGCGACCATGACGAGCATCGCTAGAGCTGCTCCTTGAGCTCTCGTTCGAGCCGCCGGCGCAGCTCGTCATCGAATGGCGCAACAGCGTCGCTTGGCGACGACTCGGCGGGCTTCGACCCAGGCGCATGGCGCCAGCGCGTAAATGCGATCGCAATCAGACCGCCTCCGACGACGATCGCCGCAAACGGCATCGTCCACGCCAGCAGGTTGAAGCCTTCGGTGGTTGGCGCGGAGAGAATCTTCTCGCCGAACTTGTTGCGATAGAAGCCGATGATCGCGTCGCGGCTCATTCCGCGATCAAGCATGCCTTCGATTTCGGTGCGCAGCGGCACCGAGAAGCTGCACGTCGGATGGTTACAGTTGGCGACCGTGAGGCCGCATCCGCATTGGCAGGTCAGGCCCTCGCTGACCTCGCCGACTGATACGCGCGTGGCAGCGTAAGTGACCGAGATCGCCGCGACGAGAATCGCGAGGATTAAAGTGCCGACGGCGGTCGAGCGGCGCGCGATGAAGCGGCGAATCACTATTGGCCTCCCGGCGCGGGCTCGCCAAGGAGATCGTCGGCGCGGCGACGGCCGACCGCGACCGAGATCGCGGCGCGCTCGCGCACGTTCGGCCACATCACGACGACGGTGCCGATCGCCATCAACACGCCCCCCGCCCATAACCAGAACACCAGCGGCGTGAGGAAAACTTCGAAGGTGGCACGATTGCCGTTCTCGTCGAGGCCAGCGAGCACGATGTAGAGATCGGCGAACGGCGTCGAGCGGATCGCGACCTTGGTCGCGGGCTGCTGTTGACGCTTGTAGAAAAGCTTGGCCGGCGTCATCAGGGTGATCTCGCGGCCGTCACGCATCACCTGGATTCGCGCGGTCGCCTCTTCCAGGTGCGGCGTCTCACTCTCGTCGAGTCCCAGGTACTTCAGGCTGAACGATCCGATCGTGAAGCTCGAGCCCACGGCGACACTCTTCTTGACCTCGGCGCGAAAGAACGATGAGCCGACCACGCCGACGAACGCGACCAGCACGCCGATATGAATGATATAGCCGCCGTAGCGGCGATTGTTCTTCGCGACGAGGTTCACGAGCGCTTTGGCCGGTGGTTCTTTCACCATCTGCACGCGCGCGACCACGCCGCGGCGAAACTCGACGATAATCGTGCCTAGCACGAACGCAGCCAGCGAGAAGCCCGTGAGCGCATACCACTCACGCAGGCCCATCGCAGCCGCGAGGATTCCGATCGCGACGCCGGTGATCGCAGGCGCCGCGAAAACCTGCGCGAGGCGCACCGGCGTCGTCCGTCGCCAGGCGATCAGCGGTCCCACGCCCATCAGGAAGATCAATGCGAGCGCGAGCGGTCCATTAACACTGTTAAAGAACGGCGGGCCGACGGTGATTTTCACGCCGCGCACCCATTCCGAGAGCACCGGGAAAATCGTGCCCCAGAAAACCGCGAACGCGATCCCGACCAGCACCAGGTTGTTGAACAGGAACGCAGCCTCGCGCGAAAGATACGATTCGAACTCCGCGGGACTGCGCAAATCGCTGGCGCGCCAGATGAGCAGCGCCGAGTAACACAGCACGACCGCGATCAGGAAGCTCAGGAAATATGGCCCGAGCCCCGATTGGGTGAACGAATGCACCGAGGAGATAACCCCGCTGCGCGTGATGAAGGTCCCGAAGATCGTGAGCGCAAAGGCGAGTCCGATCAGCGCAAGGTTCCACACCTTAAGCATGTCCTTGCGTTCCTGGATCATCACCGAATGCAGGTAGGCCGTCATCACGAGCCACGGCATGAAGGCGGCGTTCTCAACCGGATCCCACGCCCAGTAGCCGCCCCAGCCCAGGACTTCGTAGGCCCATCGCGCGCCGAACATGTTGCCGAGGGTGAGAAAGAACCACGAGAAGATCGCCCAGCGCCGCGTCGAGCGAATCCACGAATCGTCGAGCTTGCCGGTGATGAGAGCGGCGGCGCCAAATGCGAACGGCACGGTCGAGCTGACATAGCCGGTGTAGAGCGACGGCGGATGGATCGCCATCCAGTAGTTCTGCAGGAGCGGATTCAGATCGGTGCCCTGCAGCGGTACAGGTGAGATCAGATCGAACGGGCGCGTCACGAAATTCAGCATTCCGAGAAAGAAGATCGCGATCGTTGCCAGCACCGCGAGCGCATACGGCGCGATCTCGGGATTGCGGCGCCGATTCTGGAACGCCGCGATCGAGGTGAAGATCGACAAGAGCCACGTCCAGAACAGCAGCGAGCCCTGCTGCCCGCCCCATAGCGCGGTGAACTTGTATGCGGTGGGAAGCGTGGTGCTCGAATATGCGGCAACGTATTCCATCGAAAAGTCGCTGCGCAGAAGTCCGAGCCACAAATTGGCGACCGCGATGGTGACCATCGCACACATCGCCCACAGCGCATGCCGCGCGCTGACGATGAAGTCCGGCGAATTGCGCCGCGTGCCGTAGATATTCGCGAAGATCGAATAGACCGCGAGGATTAGCGCTATTGCGAGAGCGAGTTTGCCGAGGTCAGGCATCGACTCATTGTCCTTGGGTCGGGCGATACTTGGAAGGGCAGCTCGTCATCACCTGGGTCGCGTTGATTACGCCGTCGGAGCCGAGCTTGCCCTCGACGATCACGTCGCGATCGGGTGCGAACATGTCGGGCTTGGGCTCACCGGCGCTGACGACGCGAAAGGTCGGCGGCTCGCTCTCCGCCACGGGTTTAACCCCTTCGCCGGGCGCGCCCGGAATCGGATAGATCGCGAACTTGAGCGTGAGCGTCGAGGGATCCCAGCCGATGGTCCCGGCCTTGACGCGGCCTGCGACGCGCAGCGACTGTCCCGCGAGTTCGGTCGCTCGTGCGCTCACCTCCGGCACCGTCAGGTAATACTCGGAGGTGTTGCGGATCGACGTGATGATCAAATACGCGATCGCCGCGACAATCACGCCAACGCCGATAATGAAGCGGGGTTTTATTCGCATAGCCAGATAGCGATCCGCGGAAATTCTCGCAGGCCGCGCCGAGACGCACAACCTCTGGCGAGGGAAGATTTAGTCATCAAGATCGCTGGACCTGCCGTCCTTTGGACCAAATGCAACTCCGCGCTTCGAGGCTCGGATAAAATCGATCATTTCGTTTACTTCGGCGTTCAGCTCGCCCGAATCGATCAGCCGCTCGAGCGCGAGCTTCAGGTTCTGCCGCTTGCCGAAGAGCGCCTCGAACGCTCGGCGCAACGCGGTTATCTGCGCGACTTTGAATCCCGCGCGGCGCAGTCCAATGACGTTGATCGCGCGCAGCGTGTGCGTCCCATCCATCACACAGAAGGGCGGCACGTCGCGGCTCGTGCGGCTGAGCCCGCGCAGCATCGCAAGCCGCCCGATACGGGTGTACTGATGCACGACGCAGTTGCCCGAGACCAGCGCACGGTCGCCCAACTCGGCCCATCCCGCGAGCAGCGCGCCGCCCGCGATTATCGTCGAATTGCCGATGCGGCAATCGTGCGCGACGTGCGAGTTCTGCATCATGAAGTTGTCGTCGCCCATGATCGTCGTCGCACCGCGCTCGCTGCCGCGATGCACCGTCGCGTATTCGCGGAACACATTGCGATTGCCGATTCGTACCGAGCGCGGCACGCCGGTGTAGCTCAGGTCCTGCGGCTCGTCGCCGATCACGACGCCCGGATGCAGCACGTTCTCTTCGCCGAGTTCAGTCTGGCCAAGGATGGTGACGTGACCGATCAGCCGCGTGCCTGGGCCGAGCCTGATCTTTCCGTCGAGCAGGCAGAGCGGTCCGATTTCGACGCCGGGGCCCAGTTCGACCCCGGCGCTAATTACCGATGAAGGATGAATGCGCGGCGAATCCATGCCGTGCTGAGACTAACGCGCGCCGCCTTTCAATGCAGGAGCCTGCCCTTGCGTGGCATGTCGTCGGGATGCTCGTTGCCGGGCTCGGCGGGCTTGTCGGGCACGCGATACTCTTCCGCGGCCCACGTGCCCAGATCGACCATCCGGCAACGCTCGGAACAAAACGGCCGGAAGGCGTTCTTTGGCGAGGCATCAACCGGCTTTCGGCAAATCGGGCAGCGCATCGTCGATAATCAAATGATACTCGCCGCGCATGCGGCGCGCAGCATCCGTCCGCGCGCTACTGCGGCATGCCCTGGCGCGTGACGAAGACGCTGCCCTTGTCGCCGATCCGAACGCAGCTGATGTCGCTGCGATTGAATTGCGGCGTGCAAAGGGGCTTGTCGATGGCCGGGCACTTGTAGAGATTCGCCTCGAGCTGTTGGCACTTGGACAAGTCGAAGTTGGCCTGGGTTACCGGGTCACCGGTTTGAGGGGCCGGAGGCGTGTCGGTCGAGCATCCGGCGAGTCCTGCCAGCATCGCGAACACGCCAACCAATGCGGCCCGCCTAAGCGCGTTTTTCCCTCGTGTCATGCAATTTCCTCCCTGCGAAGTTGGTTGGCGAATAAGCCTGCCGTTTCACGTCATAATTCAAAACACTTCGGAGCCGCAGCGATCGTTGCCCCCCGCCATCCTGAACGTTCCCGACCGATAGTCATATACTATCCGCTCGAAGTAACAATACTCGTGAAGCAGACGCGGACTCTTGTACATCAAGCGGACCTGCACTTGAAGATTTGATTTTCCGGCGACCACGTGCTGATAGGCGTCGGTCGGCAGGTAAGCATACAGATAGTAGGGAACGTTGGGCGGCACGATGCCCGCATCGATCGACGCCATCTCACCGGCGACAGGCTTGACGCGCTTGCCATCGACCAGCGCATAAACAGACGCGATCGCGTCGATCGCGGGAATCTGGCCGAAATTGCGGAAGTCCACCGTGATCGTTGGCCGGGTCGAATCGACGGCCTCGAAGCGCGCCTGCTGCACGCCCAGGAACGGCCGATCCGCGATCAAGAATACCGCGTTGGTGACCTGCGCCGTCCGCCACGTCGCGTAAGCGCTCATCAGCGTCGCGAGCACCATCAGGATCGCCATCAGGTCGGCGAAGCGGAGCATCTCGGAGAGCCGCCGATTCCGCGATTTCTCGCGGCGAATCTCCTGCTCTTCGAGGCGGATCAGATCAAGATCTTCGCGCTCGTGCGGATTCTGCTTCGCCTCATCGCGGCGCCGCGCGCGCGGCTCATGCTCGGCCATCGCCGATCTCTATAGCGCCCGCATCCGCCGATCGCTATCAGCCGTTGGGACCCAAGGAGCATGGTCGCAACCGCTCTTGCAATTTGCGGTCAAGCTTGGCTGATATTTCGGCAGGGGATTTGACTATGAATGCAGACGGAAAGTGGAATGCAATTGCCGACACGCAAATGGGCGAGCAGAAGTTTACGCTGCGCTTCAAGACCAATGGCGGCACCTTTGAAGGTTCGATGCACAGCAATTTCGGAGCGCTGCTGATCTCGGGAATCATCGACGGAGATACGCTCTCATGGTCGATGGTGATGTCTCAGCCAATCGCGATGTCGCTCGACTACAAGGTCCGTGTTGAAGGCGACGAGTTGACGGGCGAGGTCAATGGCGGTGCTTTCGGTAGCGCGCCAATAAGAGGGACTCGTGCTGCCGTCGACGAGGACGAAAGCGCAGCCGCCAACGAGCCGGATCCGCTCGAGGCGGCGAAGGCAGGGCTGGATTTCGATCCCGACGCTTTGCGCGAGAGGTACCGTCAAGAGCGGGACAAGCGCCTGCGTGCCGATGGCGAGGCGCAGTACCTTGAGTTGTCCGGGAAATTTGCCCATTACAATGAGGATGATCCTTACGCGGAGCCAGGCTTCACCCGCGATCCGCTGACCGACGAAATCGACGTCGTGATCATCGGCGGCGGCTTTTCAGGACTGCTCGCGGGCGCCCGCCTCAAGGAAGCCGGTATCGACAACTTCCGGATAATCGAGGCCGGTGGCGACTTCGGCGGCACCTGGTATTGGAATCGTTATCCCGGCGCGCAGTGCGACATCGAGTCCTACTGCTATCTGCCTCTGCTCGAAGAGCTCGCGTACATCCCCAAGGAAAAGTACTCGTACGTGAGCGAGATCTTCGAGCACAGCCAGCGTATCGGCCGCGAATATGGCCTCTACGACATCACCTGTTTTCAGACTCGCGTAAAGTCGATCGACTGGGACGAGAAGATCAAGCGCTGGCATATCAGCACCAACCGCAACGACGATATCAAGGCGCGCTTTGTGATCATGGCCCTGGGAACCGCCTCGCGCGCCAAACTTCCCGGTATCCCCGGAATCGACGAGTTCGGAGGTCACAGCTTTCACACCAGTCGATGGGACTACAACTACACGGGCGGAGACACGACCGGCGGAATGACGAAGCTCGCCGACAAACGCGTCGCGATCATAGGCACCGGTGCGACGGCGATTCAGGCGGTCCCGTTCCTCGGTAAGTATGCGAAGCAGTTGTATGTCTTCCAGCGCACGCCGTCTTCGGTCGATCTGCGCGGCAACAAGCCGACTGATTACACGTGGGCGGAAACGCTCGAGCCCGGATGGCAGCGCAAGCGGCGCGAGAACTTTGCGGCGATCCTGACCGGCCAGCCGTTCGAAGAGGACCTGGTCAACGACGGATGGACTGACATCTTCCGCAACGTGTTGTCGATTCCAAAGTCCGAGAAGCCGATGACGTCTGAACAAATCGGCCAGGTGATGGAAATCGCGGACTTCAAGAAGATGAACGGCATCCGCGCCCGCGTGGACGATACCGTTGAGGACAAGGAAGCGGCCGAAGCTCTCAAGCCCTGGTATCGGCAGTTCTGCAAGCGCCCAACTTTCAACGACGAATTTCTACCCACTTTCAACCGTCCGAACGTCGAGCTGATCGACGTAAGCGCAGCGAAGGGCGTCGAGCGAATCACTAAGAAGGGCGTGGTCGCCAACGGCAAAGAATACGAAGTCGATTGCATCATCTATGCTTCGGGCTTCGAGATCTCGACCGCCTTCAAGCGGCGCGTCGGAATCGAAATCAACGGCGAAGGCGGCAAATCCCTGTTCGATCACTTCGCCGACGGATTCAAAACCCTGCACGGGTTTTCGACCCGCGGCTTCCCAAACTGGTTCTATATCGGTATCTCCCAGAACGCCTTGTCAGTGAATATGACCGCGATGTTCGATGAGCAGGCGAGGCACATCGCCTACATCATCAAGGAGACCCGGAACCGCGGCGGCGTGACCGTACAGCCCCAGCAGGAGGCTCAGGACGCGTGGGTCGATCTGATCAACAAACTTCAGATCAACAATCGCGCGTTCCTCGAAGCCTGCACGCCCGGCTACTACAACAACGAGGGCAGCGCCCGCGCCGGTCTAGGCGCAGGCATCTACACCCCAGGCATCAACGCCTTCAATAAATTGCTCGAAGAATGGCGTGCTAAGGGCGACCTGGAGGGCCTCGAAATTCAGCGCTAGAGAAGTAGTCCTCGTTCGCGAGGGCGGTCACTCAGGCGCCAGGAACCAGAGCACCGAGAGGGCCGGGAGTTCGATCGCGATCGAGTGGCTGAACTGATGCCATTTGATCGGCGCGGCCTCGACACCGCCGCCGTTGCCGATATTGGTGCCGCCGTACGTTTCCGCGTCGGTGTTGAGCACCTCGCGATACCATCCGGGCTTCGGCACGCCGATGCGGAATCCGCTGCGCACCACCGGCGAGAAGTTGCACACGCAAATCAGCGTCCGGCCCGACGAAGGCGCGATACGCATAAACGCGATCACATTGGCGTCGGCGTCGTCTGCCTCGATCCAGCGAAATCCGGAAGGCTCAGTGTCGGCCTCCCACAGCGCGGGTTGCGATCGGTAGATGTGATTCAGATCGCGGACGAGGTTTTGCAGCCCCTGATGCTCCTTATATTGGAGCAGGTCCCAATCGATGCTGGTGTCGTGATTCCATTCGCGGCGCTGCCCGATTTCGGTGCCCATGAAGATGAGCTTCTTGCCAGAGCGCGCCCACATGTAAGCGAACAGCGCGCGCTGGTTGGCGAACTGCTGCCACAAATCGCCGGGCATCTTCGAGAGCAGGTTGCGCTTGCCGTGAACGACTTCGTCGTGGGAAATCGGCAGCACGAAATTCTCGCTCCACGCATAGAGCAGACCGAAAGTAAGGTCGCGATGGTGCCAGCGGCGGTAGATGGGATCGAGCGAGATGTACTCGAGCGTGTCATGCATCCAGCCCATATCCCACTTGAAGCCGAAGCCGAGCCCGCCCATCCAGGTCGGGCGGCTGACTCCACCCCACGCCGTCGATTCCTCGGCGATCATCATGATGCCGGGGTTAAGCCGGTACACGGCTTCGTTCAGCATCTTCACAAATGAGATGGCGTCGAGATTCTCACGGCCGCCGTACGCGTTCGGAACCCATTCGCCCTCGCGCCGCCCGTAGTCGAGATAAATCATCGACGCGACCGCATCGACGCGCAGCCCATCGACGTGAAATTCGCCGAGCCAGTAGAGCGCGCTCGCGATCAGGAAGCTGCGAACCTCGGCGCGGCCATAATTGAAGATGTAAGTGCCCCAATCCGGATGATGCCCCTGGCGCGGATCGGCATGCTCAAAGAGCGCGGTGCCATCGAAGCGCCCGAGGCTGAACTCATCCTTGGGAAAATGGGCCGGCACCCAGTCGAGGATCACGCCGATGCCCCTTCGATGAAGCTCATCGATGAGGTAGCGCAGGTCGTCGGGGTTGCCGTAGCGCGAGGTCGAGGCGAAGTAGCCGCTCACCTGGTAGCCCCACGAGCCGGTGAACGGATGCTCCATCAAGGGCATGAGCTGAACGTGCGTGAAGCCCATCTGCTGGACGTAGTCGCCGAGCTGCGACGCCATCTCGCGATAGGTGAGCGGACGATTGCCGTCCTCCGGCACACGCCGCCACGATCCGAGATGAACCTCGTAGATCAACATCGGACTGCGCACCGCTTCGCGCGCCGCCCGCTGCTGCATCCACTCGTCATCGCGGAACTGGTAACTCGAGTTCCAAACGACCGATGCGGTCGCGGGCGGATTCTCCATCTGCTGCGCGAAGGGATCGGCTTTGAGCAGGAGCGATCCGGCCTGGGTGCGGATCTCGTATTTGTAAGCGGCGCCCGGCTTCACATCGGGGATGAAGATTTCCCACACCCCCGAGCCGCCCAGCACGCGCATCATGTTGAGCCGCCCGTCCCAGGCGTTGAAATCGCCGACCACGCTGACGCCGCGCGCATTCGGCGCCCATACCGCGAACGACACGCCTGCGATGCCGTTCATCTCACGGACGTGCGCGCCGAGCTTGTCGTACGCGCGCTCGTGCTTCTGCTCGCTCCACAGATAAAGGTCGAGCTCGCCGAGGGTGGGCAGGAACGAGTAGGCATCGGCGATCGTGAATGCGGCGCCGCCCGGATACTGAATCTCAAGACGATACGGAAACACTTCGCGGCGACCGTCGACGACGCCCTCGAACAGCCCGCCGTCGTGCGGCGTCATTGCGATCGGCGCCTCGCCGTCGATCAGGATCGAAACGCGCTCCGCTCCAGGCCGAAAGGCACGGATGAAAACGCGATTACCGTCGGGATGAATACCGAGAATCGAATGGGGATCGTGATGCACCAGCGCGAGCAGGCGTTCGACCTCCTCGCGCTTGAGATTTGATTCGAAAGTTTCAGAGCTCATGTTGTTATGTCCAAGGCCGGGCTCCGCGTCGGGACTGTTAAGTCGTCGCAGCCGGCCTGCGCTAAAGTCTAAAGGATAGCGAGGGCCTGCGCGACTCACCTCGCGCGCGAAGGCGCTTTGCTTCACGCGCCCGAAATGCTTGTTTGTTTCGCGAAACGCAGCATTAAGCGCGCAGTAAATCGTGGAGTGAACGTCATATGGCTGAGTCGCCAAATCGGCAGCCCGCGGGCAACGTATCGGCCTTCGATCGCATGATGGGGCAGCTCGAAGTGATCGAGCCGGGCCTCGCGATGTTCCATGGCTTCGCCAATGTTGCGTTCGCATATGGACGCGGCGAGATGCTCGCGGTCGATACCAGCTCGCGACTGATGGGCGCGATGGCGGTGAAGGCGATTCGCGAGGTCACCGACGAGCCGTTCGCGTTCCTGATTTACACTCACGGTCACGCTGATCACGCCTTCGGCACGCGAGCATTCATCGAAGACGCCGCGGCCCGCGGCTATCGCCGTCCCAAAATCTGGGCGCATGGAAATGTCAGCGGCAGATTTCGCCGCTACGCGATGACCAAGGGATGGCAATCGCATATCAATCAGCTTCAGTTCGGCGCGGGTGCGGGCGTTGCGAGCTCGTTCGAAGAAAAGAATTTTCATAGCGCGGACCTCGTTTACCGCGATTACCAGATGCTCGAACTGGTCGGTGAGGCCGTCGAGCTGCATCATGCGATGGGCGAGACCGACGACGCGACGTGGGTCTGGATGCCGCATCGGCGCGCGGCGATGGTCGGCGATCTTGTCGTCTCCTCGATGCCGAATACCGGCAATCCCAACAAGGTGCAGCGCTACACGCTCGAATGGGCCGAGGCGCTCGAGGAAATTGCGCGGCGCAATCCGCGCTACGTTCTGCCGGGGCACGGACCCGTGGTGAATGGCGAGCCGGCGTGCCAGGAACTGCTCGTCGACACGGCACGAGCGCTCAGGTTCGTTCACGATGAAGTTGTGCGGCTGCTCAACGCCGGGCAGTGGCCGGTCGATATCATCGAGGCAAATATCAAGCTGCCCGTGGAGCTGGAATCGAAGCCCTACCTCGCGCCGGTTTACGGATGCGTCCCGTTCGTGGTGCGCGACGTGATTCGCCGCTACGCCGGATGGTGGTCGGGCGAGCCATCGGCAATGTTCCCAGCTTCGCGGCAGGAGCGCGCCGAAGACGTGCTCGCGCTATGCGGCCGCGACGCGATCCTGACGCGCGCCAGATCGCTCCGCGACGAAGGCAAGCTTCAACGGGCGCTCGCGCTCGCGGAAACGGCACTCAACGCCGACAAGAACGATCGCGAAGCAACCGAGCTGAACGCCGAAATCCTGGACAAGCTGGCGGCCGAAGAGCGCTCCTTCATCGCCCGCAACTTCTTCACCGGCGCCGCCCGCCAACTCCGCGAACGATTGAAATAGCAACTGCTGAAATACTAGCGCTTTCCTTTGTGCCTCACGCACGACGATGCCCAGTAGCCTGTCGCGATGTGTATAGATTCAAAGGATACCTTTCGCGTTGGCGTCGCGCATCTCGTTATCGCCGCAATACTCTGACTTCGCTATAGTTTGCGCGTGGATTGGTTCGCGCAGAATTATCATCATCTGCTGTTTACCGATTTCGGCGGATTCGCTTTCGTTCTCGTTCTCTACCTCGTTCTCGGAATCTTCGAGATCACGTTCCCGGCCGAGCCCGGGCAGGCGTTCTCGGGACGCATCACCAACGTCGTCGTCACCGGGATGTTCCTCGGCTTCGGCGGACTCCTCACGAAATGGAGCATCAATGCGCTCGGCGCCGGACCTCGTCGTCTGCTCGATCACGGAATCCTCGTCTCCGTTGCGATTCTGATTGCCTACGGATTCGTGAGCGACCTGTTCTTCTACTGGTATCATCGCGCGCAACACAGGATCGATTTCCTCTGGCCCATCCACGAGCTGCATCACACCGACGGTGCGCTCAACGCAACGACGAGCCTGCGCACCTTCTGGCTGGAGGCGCCGATTCAGAGCCTGATCGTCGCCCTGCCCGCAACCTACATCATCGGATTGGACCATCGCGCGGCTTTTGTGCTGCCGGCACTGTTCACGGGATGGCTATACTTCACACACGCGAACTGGCGGCTGGGCCTGGGTTTTCTGACGCCGCTCATATGCGGTCCGCAGCTGCATCGGATTCATCATTCGAATCTCAGTGAGCATCAGAACAAAAATTTCGCGCAGTACTTTCCTGTTATCGACATGATGTTCGGAACTTACTATGCGCCCCGCCGTGGCGAGTTTCCAACGACCGGGATTCCGAATCGCACCGCGCCCGCGTCTTGGGCGGAGATGACCGTGGGTCCATTTCTGGCCTGGACCGCCGCTATCGATACGCGACTTTCGAGCGAACCCGCGGTAGCGGCGAAGCCCGCGCCTAAACCTGCAGCTGTATCGAAGCCGCAGCCGCGAGCATCGCGACAGCGGCGCCGCGCACGTTAATCTCGCGCATCCGTGCTGGCGTTGAAATGGATCGAACCGCCGCCGTGAAAGCAAATCCGCCAGATTTCGCGGCGATGCCGCGGCGGTTGATAGAATTAAATCAATCTCGCTCCGCCTTCGACGAGGTTGGTCGATGCAACCCCCGCTGCTGCCCGCTCATGTCGATTACTACTCGGCTGCGCTTTTCACCTGGTTGATCAATCTGCTGCGGCGTCTCGCGACCGCGGTGGCGATTCTCATCGTTGGATATCTGATCGCGGCATGGGCGGGACGCGCCTCGCGCTCGATGCTCGCGCGGAGCCAACGTCTGGACGTGACCGTACAGCCGATCGCCGCGGTCGCGATTCGCTACGCGATAATGATCCTCGTGATCGTCGCCGCGCTCGGCCAACTCGGGATCCAGACTGCGTCGCTGCTGGCGGTGCTCGGCGCCGCTGGTCTCGCGATCGGACTCGCGCTGCAAGGCACTCTTACCAACATCGCGGCGGGAATCATGCTGCTGTGGCTCAGGCCGTTTCGGATCGGCGACTACATCGAGGTGCCGACCAACAACATCGCGGGGCGCGTAATCGAGATGGGGCTCTTCGTATGCCATCTCGAGTCTGCTGAGGGCGTCTTCGTCTTCGCACCGAACAGCGCAATCTGGAACGCCGCGCTACGCAATCAGAGTCGCATCGCGGGCCGCCTGATCAGCTTCAGGGTCGCGTTGCCGCCGACGGCGCCGATCGACAAAGCGCGCGGGATTCTGTTCGCGATGCTGAAGGAGGACGCACGCGTCGCGAAAGATCCCGCGCCGGAAGTGTTCCTTGACAGCTTCGATGCGACCGCCGGTGTCACGCTAAACTGCACATTCCACGTGGTGCACGAGCATTCCGCAGAACTTCAGCGCGACATCATCGAGCGCGCCAACCAGCGTCTTGCGCAATCCGAAGTTGGCGCGCCGCGCTCGGTCACGCGCCTGATACCAGCGGTCAGCGACCCCTCGCGACTGATCCTGAGCTGATCAAGAAACTTGGGTCCAAGGGCTTGACATTTTTACCGGCTTCCACAATATTGAGAATCATTCTCAATTTCATGAGGACGCCGATGCCGTCAGCTCAGCCTTCACTCAAATTACTTGCCCTGGCCTCGCTAGTCGCCGTTTGCGCTTTGCCTGCACTCGCGCGCGCCGACGAGACGGAGATTAAATTCGAGAACCATCACTTCACGCCTCAGACTCTGAACCTGACTTCGGGCCAGGCGACCAAAATAAAGGTCGTGAATGCGAGTAACGAAACCATCGAGTTCGAAAGCTTCAAGCTCAATCGCGAACAAGCCGTGCAACCAGGCCAGACGATCACGGTGAATATCCCCGCGCTTAGCCCGGGCAACTACGACTTCTACGACGATTTCCATCAGGACGTTCCGCAGGGAAATATCGTCGCCCGCTGACGCGGGTTCGAAACCCGAACAGTGACAGCTCGCAGGATCGGCATCGCGCTGCTAGCGGCGATCGCCGCGATGATGATGCTCACGCAATTTTTTCGACCCGCGATCGACAATCCCCCTGCAGGCGGCGGCCTCGATGCCCCTCCTGAGATCGCCGCCCTCCTCCGTGGCTCGTGTTACGACTGCCATTCCAACGAAACGCACTGGCCGTTCTACGCGCGAGTCGCGCCTCTCTCATGGCTCGTCGTTCACGATGTCAATCGCGGCCGCCAAGAACTCAACTTCTCCGAATGGAATACGTACTTCCCTCAAACACGGCATCGGAAACTGCAATGGATCGAGCGCTCGCTCACGCAGGAGCACATGCCGCCGCGGATCTATACATTGATGCATCCTGGCAGCCGGCTCAGCGCGGCTGATCGCACAACAATCAACAACTGGATCGAAACTCAACTCGCCGAACCGGGGGCGCCGAGTACGTCAACCCACTGAGGAGCCCTTTCGTGAGACTGACTATCCGCCTATTACTCATCGGCGCTTGCGTCGCCCTTCCGACAATACTCACCGCGCGATCGGCGCAAGCTCAGGTCGATCCCTGGGAATTCGAGGTCTATCCATATCTCACTGAGTCGCGCGGCGTGCTGGAGCTCGAAACCGATAATGCCGTCCCGGTGAAGGGGCATACGCAACCCGGCACTGGTCTCGGCGAGCCTTACTACGCGAGCCAGAGCCAATGGTACAACCAGTATGAGCTCACCTACGGCCTCACCGATAGAATCGAAGCGGCGGCCTACCTGAACCTGGCGCTGCCGCAGGGCGCGGGGATGCAGTACGCCGGATCGAAATATCGCCTGCGTGGCAGGCTCTTCGATCCCGATACGCTGCCTGTTGACCTCGGATGGTATATCGAACTGGAATGGCACAAGACACCGCAGTTCGACGATGATGAGCTCGAGCTCGAGCTGCGCCCGATTATCGAGAAGGATCTCGGCAGCTTCTCGTTTATGGCAAATCCGATCTTTGAGAAGCCGATTTTTATCGGACCTGACAAGAATAAAGGATTCGAATTCGGCTACGCCACGGGCGCTTATTATCGATGGCTGAGGTATATTTCGCCGGGCGTGGAATTCTACGGCGGCGTCGGTTCAATCGACAATACTGATCCGATGCAGCAGCAGAATCACTACATATTCCCCGTTGTGTGGGGTGAGTTGCCGCACGGGATCGAATATAACGTCGGCCCCGGATTCGGCTTGACCCGTGGCTCCGATCAAATCGTTGTGAAATTCAACGTCGAACTCGAGAAGTATATTGGCGCACTATTCGGTCCGTCGTCGGACTCAGGATGGTTTTTCTAAACGCGTGAGGTCGGTTGCAATGGAAGATCGCAAGCAGTGCGAACGACGGCGCCTCGCCGGGGAAAACTCTTTCACCGTCGAGAGCTGCGAGTGCGGCGCGATTCATCTCACGATCGGATTCCTGACGCTGCGGATGGAGCCGTGCGCATACCGTGAATTCGCTCGAATCATCGCGGGCGCGCTGAACGAACTCGATCCCACGATTAGTCTGACTATTCACTGATCAGCACTCGCGTCTGCGCCATTTTGGCCGCCGCTCAGTATTCGAGAAACTGAGTACTTTTACTTAGCGGCGACTCATCGCTTTCCCGATTGTCAGGGCTTCGCATCCTCGTAGCTTGCCGGCGGCACATCGCAAAAAGGGGGGATTCTCATGAGCGTGCAATTGCGTCCTCGCGGGGATGGACAGAAACGCCCACCGCACTTTCGGATCTCACCGCGGCGGTGGAGGATGGCGTGATCTATGTCGTCCGCGGCGATAATGTCGGTACTCCGGCCGCAATCGCAACGCAGGGAGAAGGTTCCGTAGTAGTCGAGAACCGCCGCCAGGGCGACACCTTCATCCTGATCGGCGGTAACAACAGCACCGGCAGCATCGCCGCGAACCAGGCCTTCACCCCGTGAGGTTCGACCGCGAAGGAGCAGAGGCAGAACTCACCACAAAGATCACGAAGTCACCAAGGGGCGGATGCGGGCGGCGCCCTTCAGTTTACTTCGTGTCTTCGTGCCTTTGTGGTGAGAAACTGCCTGTTCTTTTCATCGTTGATATCGATCACTCCTCGCTTTCGACGAATGCTCGCAGGCGGTTGATCACCGCATCCCATTGATTAGAGATCTGTTCGAGGTAGTGCTCCGCGGTGTTAAGGCGTTTCGCGCGAAGCTCCCAGATTCGTTCGCGGCCGGCGCGTGAGCTGCGCGCGAGGCCGACGCCTTCGAGTGCTCGCAGATGTTTCGTGATCGCCTGCCGCGTCACTTTGGCGCCGTCGGCCAGGCGTGAAATCGATTGCGGTCCTTCGCTTGAGAGCCGGGCGATGAGGCGCAAGCGCGTCTGGTCGCCCAGCGCGGCAAATACTGGCGCCACCTCGGCAAGTCTTGCTGATGCGCGCGTCGATGCCATGACGCTCAAGCCGCGAGCGCGAGGTATTTTTCGACGAGCCTCGCCTGATGCGACCATCCGGCTTCGTTGCGCGCAAACGCCGTCGCGCGGCGCGCGAGCGGGATTTGATCGAAGCCAGACTCGGTGATGGTGAGCCTGGTGCCGTCTGCCATCTCCTCGAGTTCGAAGGTGACCAGCGTGGTCGGCTCTTTCGAGTAGTCGATCGCGGGATCGAGCGCGTTCGGATGCCATCGGAACGAAAACAGCCGCATCGGCTCGATGCGATCGATTGAAAACTCGAAGGCCACGCCCGCATGCGACCTCTGCATCGCCGCAACTTCCTCATCGACCTTGGTTCCAACGAGCTTCCCATGCATGCGCGCGCCCGCGACGAACGGGCCATTGAACTTGACGCCGAACCAGGTACCGAACTGCTCCGAATCGCTGATCGCGCGCCACACACGCTCGCGCGGCGCGCGCAGAATCAAGCTTTTCTCGATCCGATCGGTGCTGTGCATATATGCAACCTCCAAGTTGCATAAATGATGACACCAGCCACGATATAGCGCAACCACCCGGTTGCGCAATTCCGATCGCTGCACACGATGCCGCCGCGATCGACAGACAGCTTCAATGCAAACGGTTTCAATGAAGGATCGCGGCCGACGTTCTGCTGCCCTTCCCGTGCGGGAAGGGGTTAGGTCCACCTCCGGATTCTTCCTCCGAGGCCCCGGTTGCGCGGCGCCCAAATGATCGGTACCAATGAAGATTCGCGCGGCCGCCCACCAGCCGCGCTCTCACCGCCTCGCACGGTGGGCAGGTAGCTCAGTCGGTAGAGCAAAGGACTGAAAATCCTTGTGTCGACAGTTCGATTCTGTCCCTGCCCACCAAAAAAGCGCAATAAAACTGACAGTTCAGGCG
>Ga0335073_10003818_pt1 | contig 21037 bp, 11 predicted proteins | sample Lox_Sample_22_FD_207093 | JGI IMG/M metagenome (GOLD analysis project Ga0335073, IMG submission 207093) | Soil microbial communities from Loxahatchee National Wildlife Refuge, Florida, United States - Lox_Sample_2.2 | ecosystem: Environmental > Terrestrial > Soil > Wetlands | place: USA...
CCGTCTGCGACCAACGGCCGTCCTGATCCGCGGCCAGGCTTTGACGCATGATAATGGACGCGGGCGATGGCAGCGCGTTCGTACCGGTTACCTCAATCCACGGCGATCGTTCATCCACAAATAGCAATGATCCATCGTCCGATTTCATCGAAAATGTATAAATGCCTGTGCGCGGAACCTCAATGTAGCCGGAAAATTGAAGACCGACATTGATGTCGCGACTAATCACACTTGTGTCAAAGTTGGCTGCCGTCCCCTCTTTAACCGGCGGGAGACGGTCAAATTCCGGAACCCGGAGCCAATTCCCCTCGTAACAACTATAGGTTACTCCCGGGACCATGCTCACATTGCCGTTTTCCGCAGCCATATGAAATAACGCCGAATCAGGAACCCTCTGCATCGGCACTCCCGGCCCCTGGTAATAAACTTCGAGCCCGTAGGGGAGGAGCCAATTGAACCACAACAGTTCAAACGGATGCTTTCCTGCGCTCAAAAAAATGCCCCCGGATTCTTCGATCATTCCATGAGTATCGTTGTTGTCCACGACAGGAAAATCGCGCAGCACGACGCGATCTCCTTCCACGAGGGCGTTGCCTTCCAGAACGATCTCCTGCCCCGGCAAAACAAATTGGCCGCGCGTCTTCATTTCCAGCAGCACCACGCCCGTTCCATCCGCGACCGCGAATGTGCCCCGAGCCGGGCTTGCCGCCAGCACCTGCCCTTCCAGGCGTGTCACGCAGCGGATGTGCTGGCCTAACGCTCCCATCCGGCGGAGATCGGCGACACTGGTCGCCAGCGGGAGCTGAAATCCGGTAAGAAATTGAATTTGGTCCAGGTTCGAAACCGTCACGGCGCCTTGTGCGGCCGCGCCCGCGGTGTTCAGCCGAATTCGGCTGAACCGCGTCGGGCAATTGCCTTTTGGATGCTGCACCGTGACGTCAATCCGATTCGTACCCGAATTCAATTGCAGTTCCAACTCGCCCGATGGCATCGGCTGAATAAGCTCCACCGTGCCTTCAATTGGTTTGCCGATCGAATGGGAGGACATATCAGATCGCGCCGTCAATGTATTCGCACTGGTAAGAAACACACAAAGTCCCATGAAAATAGTCGCCCAAAGCATCCCCGAAACTGGTTCGCGGCTTGACACAATTCAATGCTAATTGCCGCAACAGTAGCCTCGGCCAAAAGTCGTAGCAAGGAACAATCACCCCAAAACATCTGTGGTTCATCTGTGGCGTCAAAATAGCCGCCTCGTTTCAATGCTTTACTTACCGCCCATTCATCTGAAAAATGTCTAATGCCGATTTCCCGGACGTTCCGATTTGGGTGGCCGTTGTGCTGCATCCTGTTTGCGGCGGGGCGCATGTTTGCGGCCACACCGGATTCTCCGTTCGTCATCGATTCGTGGAGCGCGGAAAAAGGTTTGCCGGATAATGAGGTCTTGTCCGTCATTCAATCCAAAGACGGATATCTATGGATAGGAACGCTCCATGGACTTGTACGCTTTGACGGGAATCTGTTCACCTTGTTCGACGAAATGAAAACGCGCGGGCTCAAAACGGATCGGATCGTATTCCTGTTCGAAGACCGGCAAACGAACCTGTGGTTTGGAACGCAATCTTCCGGCCTGGCAATGATTCAAAATGGCAAAATACGGAATTTCGAATATGACACGGCAGGAATGGGGCCGGTAACGGCTGCGAACGAGGTGGGCGGCGACATTTATTTCTATTCGGAAAGTGGAGTGGCCCAATATCACGCGGGCCAAATGACGTACTACTCCGGAGTCCATTCTCTGCAATTGGAAATTCTTGCCCAGCACTGGATTGTGCCCTCACACGACGGCGGCGTCTGGGAACTGGCGGGCGGCAGGATCAAAAAGGCGGACAGAAACGGAACAGAAAAAGATTTCGGCGCATGGCCATGGGGGCAAACCACTCAAATTAACGCCGCGTGCGAGGACGAAAATGGAGACCTCATCGTCGGCACGTTTGGGGCGGGAATTTTTTGGTTCGATGCCACGGGAAAGTGGCGGCACATTTCAACGGTGGATGGTTTATCGTCTGACCTTGTGCTTTCGCTGTGCCTTGACAGCGAGGGAGGCCTGTGGGTCGGCACTGATGGCGGGGGTCTGGACCGCGTTAAACGAAAAATTTTTGAGTCCCCTGAGAATTTTCATCCCTGGGCCGTGCAGTCGGTCTCCGAGGACGCGCAAGGCGGTTTTTGGGCCGCAATTACATCCCTGGGCGTCTCCTATTGGCAAAACAATGTCACCAGGGTTTTTAAGGTGGGGCAACACGAGGCGTGGACAGTCCTGGTGGACCGTCGAGGGACGGTTTGGGTGGGAACGCGGGACGAAGGCCTATTCGTGCTCCAAACCAATCATTTTTCGCCCGTGTTTCCACCCACAGGAATTCTCGGCAAGGACATATTCGCGCTTTTCCAAAGCCGGGATGGACGGCTTTGGGCCGGGAGCGGGAACGGCCTGGGCTGTTGGGACGGGCAACGTTGGAAACTCTTTACGACCGCCGACGGTCTTTCAGCCAATGATGTGAGCGCGATTGCCGAAGACCGGGCCGGCCATCTATGGATCGGCACCTCGGACAGCGGGTTGAATTATTTCGACGGCAGGAAATTCATTTCGTATGGGACAACAAATGGCCTGCCGGGTGAGGACATATCCTGTCTTTACATTGACAACGACGGCGGCCTGTGGGTTGGGACCTCGGCGCACGGCCTGGCCCAATTCAAAGACGGCCATTGGAAATGTTTTTCCACGGGCGACGGCCTGACCAGCAACAGCATCGGCTACATTCTCGGCGATGACGACGGCTATTTGTGGCTCGGTTCGAATGCCGGGCTGATGCGGATTTCGCGCGAATCATTCGATGGGACGAATTCTTTTTTTTGCCGCGTCTATGGGCGGGCCGATGGACTGCCTACTCGCGAGTGTTCCAGCGGCTCCCAGCCGGCGGCCATTCGTTCGCGCGATGGCAAATTGTGGTTTCCTACGAGTGAAGGCCTGGTATGGGTTGATCCGTCCAGGCTCAGACCCAACCTGCGCCCGCCGCAAGTGCTCATAGAATCCGTTCGAGTCAATGGCCAGGAACAAAACACCAACTCTCTCAATTCCGCCTGGAGTTCCTCCATTATTATTCCGCCGGGCAATAATCAACTGGATATCAACTACACAGCCCTGAATTTTTCCTCGCCACAGGCCGTGCACTTCCGCTATCGCCTCGAAGGGCATGATTGGACCGACGCGGGCGATTCACGAGTCGCGCACTATACGGATTTGCAACCCGGCCACTACACTTTTCAGGTCGTGGCCTGCAATGAAGATGGAAAATGGAGCCAGAACGGCGCCGTGCTGGACATTATGGCCCGTCCGCAATATTGGCAGACAAACGGGTTTCGCGTCACGGCCATCCTCCTGGCGCTTGGCGCGATTGTGGGTATTGTGCGTTATGTTTCCACGCAGAAATTACACCGACAGGTGCAGGTGTTAAAACAGCGGGAGGCCCTGGAACAGGAACGTGGACGGATCGCCCGCGACCTGCACGATCAACTCGGCGCGAACCTGACGCAGGTGGCGCTCCTGGGTGAGATGGCCGAGGCGGACAAGAATTTGCCCGACGAAGTCGAAGAACACAGCCGGCAGATTTCGCAAACCGCGCGCGAAACGACGCGGTCCCTGGATGAAATCGTCTGGGCCGTTAATCCGTCCAATGACACCCTTGAGGGCCTGGCGAATTACGTCTGCAAATACGCGCAGGAATACCTGGCGCTGGCTAATCTTCCGTGCCGGGTAGACGTTCCGGCACAATTGCCCGCCGCGGCCATTCCGCCGGAAGTGCGCCACAACGTTTTTTTGGCTTTCAAGGAGGCCATTCACAACGTCGTGAAACATGCGCAGGCGCATGAGGTCTGGCTGCGATTGTCCCTGCGCCCAAAACAACTTGTCTTGCAGGTCGAAGACAACGGGCGAGGCCTGGACAAACAGGCCGTCTCAAATCGAAACGGCCTCCGCAACATGAAACGGCGAATGGAAGACATTGGGGGCGATTTTTCGATTTCCCCGGGCGCCAACGGGGGAACGCTGGTGCAATTGAACGTGCCGTTGAATGGCGTTGAAGCGTTGAAACGTTGAGGCGCTGCAGCCGGCGCAGTCGTTTTCAATCTGCCGGGCGCGAGATTGAGACTCAAAGCTTCGGCCAAATGGCGCTTTACATCCACGGTGCGAACAATTAGACTTCTTGAATAATTATGGAAGCTAAAGCGAAGACGATTGAGCAGTTCAAGACACACGACGGCGACACAGGGTCGGCGGATGTGCAAATTGCGCTGTTGACACAGCGTATCAACCATTTAACCGAGCATTTGCAGACCAATAAAAAAGACCACAGCTCGCGCCGCGGGCTGCTGATGATGGTCGGCCAGCGCCGGCGTTTGTTGGACTACCTGCAAAGCAAGGATTTGAGCCGCTATCAGGCGGTCACTAAAAAACTGAAACTGCGCCATTAAGGCACTCATTAATTTGCGAGGCGCGGTTTTTGTTTTATATTGACTGCGTCTTGCTTCAAGTTCGGGCTGGAAACGCGACCTGCCCGGCTCTTTTGATTAACACAAATTCGCGAATAAAAAAGCTCCGCTCTGCCGGGAAATTTCAATCAGCTCCGAAAGTCTTTCGGGGTTCACTGAAGTTCCTCTGGCAGCGCGGGAAGGAAATATATGCCAGAGAAAATAACCGCCCAGGTGGGCGACAAAAGTATCACCATTGAATCAGGTAAACTTGCCAAGCAGGCTGACGGATCGGTGACCGTACGGCTCGGCGAAACGATCGTGGTCGTTGCGGCTGTAGCCGCCACAAAAGCCAAAGAAGGCCAGGATTTCTTCCCATTGACTGTTGACTACCGCGAAAAAGCCGCAGCAGCCGGAAAATTTCCGGGCGGTTACTTCAAACGCGAAGGCCGTCCGACGGAAAAGGAAATTTTAACCTCCCGCCTCACAGACCGCCCCATCCGTCCGCTCTTTCCAAAGGGTTGGTACAACGAAGTGCAGGTGCAAAGCATCGTCTTAAGCGCCGACGGTGAAAATGACCCGGACATCCTGAGCATCATCGGCGCAAGCGCGGCGTTGATGGTCAGCGATATTCCGTGGGCCGGACCGCTCGGCGCGGTACGCGTCGGGCGCATCAACGGCAAATTCGTCGCCAATCCCACGCACCAGGACATGGAGGACAGCGATTTGGATTTGGTTTACGTCGGCAATGAAACCGACGTCGTCATGTACGAAGGATCGGCCAAAGAAATTCCTGAATCGGATTTCATTGCCGCCCTGAAATTCGGCCAGGAATGTTGCCTGCCACTGATTGCCGCGCAGAAAGAACTCGCGGCCAAGACCGGTAAAAAGAAACGCGAAATCACCCTCAACATCGTACCGGACGAAATCCTGCAAGAGGCCAAAAACCTGGCGGGAGACCGCTTTGTCCCGGCCCTCCTGACGCCGGGCAAACTCGCGCGCGAATCGGCTGTCAAAGCCATTCAAGACGAAGTCGGCGCGAAGTTGACCGAGAAATTCGGCCCGGAGCGTGTGACGGAATTTGTCGTCAAAGACGCCTTTTATTACATCCAAAAAGAAGCCGTCCGCAATTTGATTTTGAACAGCGGCAAGCGTTTGGACGGCCGCGGATTCGACCACATCCGGCCAATTTCGTCTGAAGTCGGCATTCTGCCGCGCGCGCACGGGTCGGCCCTGTTTGCACGCGGTGAGACGCAGGCCGTCACGCTGGCGACTCTTGGCACGGGCGAGGACGTCCAGGAATTCGACGCCTTTACCGGCGGCGAAACCACCAAGAAATTCATCCTGCACTATAATTTCCCGAACTTTTCCGTGGGCGAAACCGGCCGCATTTCCGGCCCGGGCCGCCGGGAGATCGGTCACGGCGCCCTTGCCGAGCGCAGCATCGAACCGATGATTCCGCTCAAGGATTATCCGTACGCCATTCGCGTGACCAGCGAGATCATGGAATCGAACGGTTCCACCTCGATGGCCACAGTTTGCGGCGGCACATTGGCGCTGATGGATGCCGGCGTTCCCATGATTCGTCCCGTTGCCGGCATTAGTGTCGGCATCTGCACCGAGTACAGTGGCGACAAGATTTCCCGCTACCAATTGCTTACCGACATCATCGGCTGGGAAGACCACTATTGCGACATGGACTGCAAAATCGCCGGTACCGAAAAGGGCATCACCGGCTTTCAACTGGACTTGAAGCTGAAAGGTTTGCCACACGCGATGATGACCGAGGCGATTGAAAAAGCCCGCGCCGCGCGCATGTTCATCCTGGGCGAAATGGCCAAAACGCTGGCCGAACCGCGCAAGGAATTGAGCAAGTACGCGCCGCGCATCGAGGTCATCAAGATCAATCCCGAAAAGATCGGCGCCCTCATTGGTCCTGGTGGAAAGAACATCAAGCGCCTGGTCGAAGAATCCGGTTGCGAAATCAACATCGAAGACGACGGCACGGTGAATATCTTCTCCGTTTCCGCCGACGGCATGAAGATCGCCCGCGATGCGATTGTGGGCATGACGGCCGAAGCGGAAGTGGGCAAGATTTATCGCGGCAAAGTTGTCACGATCAAGGAATTCGGCGCATTTGTCGAATTCCTGCCCGGCAAGGACGGCCTGGTTCACATCAGCGAACTGGCCAATTTCCGAGTCAAGAAAACCGAGGACATCGTCAAAGTGGGCGATGAAATCACCGTAAAATGCCTCGGCGTGGACGAAAAAGGCCGCGTGCGCCTCTCGCGCAAAGCGGCGATGGAAGAGCGTGACCGCGAAATGGCGGAAAAAGCATAATTTCCCATTGCTTCATCAAGCGCGAATGGCGAAAGCTGTTCGCGCTTTTAGTTTTAAACCTCCAAAATCCAGGCACCAACGTCCAAAGAACCTCCAAACTTCGTAGGTTCAGGATTGCGAGCTTGGAGCTTGAACATTCTCTGGCGCTTGGAGGTTGGAATTTGGCGCTTCTATTTGCTGCCAAATAGCATATTCAAGCGTCTGCGTCACTTTCTTCGAAGGAGGCCGCCTATTCTCTCTCTCCAATTTTCCAATATGCCGCAATCGCGCTTAAATCCACTCCCGTTTCAAACGTTCGCAGGCCGTTTTTATTGGGCGTTCCGTCGTCTCCATACGCTTCATGATACGTTCCCCAGCAACCGGCAGTCGGCCCATCCACCAGGGCCTTATAAACCGCGTCTCTTTCAGGATCATCCACGGCCACAAGTCCCCAGAGCAAATAACCCAAATCATGGCCGAGCGATCTTCTGCCGGGAATTCCGGTCACTGGCAGCAACGGTATGGAAGGATTAAAGAACTGCTTCATTGCATCCACGTCGCATTTGGCGCGTTCGGGATATTTCAATGGCGTTCCGTAATAGACCGGGAATAATGTAAAGTTCAGAAGCCGTCCGGAGGGCCATGCTTCATCATCCTTCACACGAAACCAATCGTGAAATCCTTCGGGACAATTCGGCACATTCGTGGTCCAAAAATCTCTTTCCAGCGCATCCTGCAAATGCGCCAGGTCTTCGTATAGATTCAACGTTTCATTGTTCTGGCGATTCAAATAGTGGGACGGATCTTTGCCTTGTGCTTCCAAATACGTGATGTAAAAGTCCAGCGAGGCCGAACAGAGCGCGACCGACGTCATGGACCAATATTGATCCAGTTTTCGGTTAAATCCTTCGTCCCTCAGGCCCGCAACGTCTGAGGCGCCACACAACTCCGTTTCATCGCCGCTGAATTCCAGTCGATAATTATTGGTCATAGCGTAGTTCAACTGCGCGTCCATGGAATAGCTGAGAGACCTGTCAACATTTGTAAGCGTAGCGAGATCGCGGGTGCCGTTGTAATAATCTCTGGCCGCGAGGATATAAAGGGCGGTCACTTCAACGACGGCATTGGCTTCCGGGCAGGTGCGGCCGTTGTTTCCATTTGGATGGGCGTAAGTCAGGCTCCCGCCCGGACCGGCATCGGGGATAACGCCATGGGCGGCGTATTGGCGGTCCAGCCAGTAAATAAACCGGCGTGACTCCTCAAAATGGCCGAAAGCGGTCAGGCCGCGCAGTCCGCAATACGCGTCGCGCACATAGGACATATCCCAACCCCGCTCATTGGCCACGATTCCACCGTCGCGGCACTCATTCATCTTGAGCATTGCCAGTCCTCCCTCGACAAGATTTCGCGCTCGCTCGTCTGCAATGCGAGTCAGTGAGCACTGAGGCGCCGCGGTGTCAAACCAATCCCGCCACCATGCGATGCAGCCCGCGAGGTCCGGTTCCGGGTCTCGACCTTCGTTCTTTTCCATCCAGGACACACCGCCAGAATCCTCATAACTCATGTAATGGTACAGGACGACGTCAGAGGATGCCCGGGGCGCGAGTGTTTCAGGAGCGGCGGCAAAAACGAACATGTCATTGGTCTCAGTGATGGTTTCGGGTGCTTCATCAAAAGTGATCGTCGCATGACGATCGGCCCAGTTTGGGCAAAATTGGCCTTCGCAACATTTGAGCGAGCTATCCAAACTCAATTTCAGGCAGAAGCGCTGGTTGTTGTATCCCGTGACTTCATGGCTTCTTCCAGGACCGGCGATGGGTTCGACGTAAGCACGGACGCTCACGGTGTGTGGATGGCGGCGGGACAAATTTTCTATCCGAACCATTCGCGCAACGCATGGTTCGTCCAGAATGGCATAATCAATCAGCGTTACCTTGAGGTCTCCATTTGTCGTGATCCCATAAAAAACCCCAGTTTTGCGGGCGCGATGCACGTCCATGTCCAATGATTGCTCCGCGCCGTCCGCGACCAATCGGATTTCTTCTCGTTTGAGATAATTGGGGCACGTGTAATCGGGCCCGGCCAAAAAATTCCATGTGCCGTCACCGGAGCCGCCGGCGCCGGCATAACCGTTGCCCATAAAAAAATCTTCGCGCGTATTGAGATAGGGAACTTGCGGCGGCAATGGAGTTTCACCAGCCGATTCTTGTCCCTGGACCTCACGGTGAAGAGAATTGAAGGCGGCAAAAGCAAGAATTAGGGCGGTCAGGCGCAAATACATCCGTCTTCTCTTAAAGGAAAAAGGAAAAGGGAAAAAGGAAAAAGGCGCCGTTTGTGCACGGTTCTGTTGACGTGGCGTTCTCAAATTGCCAACGTTTTGCAACATGCGCTTCATTTGGAAGACAGGATTATTGTTCGTTTGGTTGTTTTTGGTGCCGGCGGTTTTTGCGGCGGGAACAAACGATTTGGCGTTGGTTCCATGGCCGCAACACATTCAGCAAACGGACGGCTCATTTACGCTTGCGCCGCAGACGCGCATTTGCGCCGATTGGGCATCGCGCGGGACGGCCGCATTTTTTGCTGAGCGTCTCGGCCGGTCCGCAGGTTATTCGTTAAAGTCGCATTGGCGAATATCGGCCGGCCCGCCGCCAAATTCCATTTTGTTCACGACCAGGGATGCGAATTCCGGCCTGGGCCCCGAAGGTTACGAACTTGTTATCACTACGAACCGTATTGTCATTCGCGCGCCGACCCAGGCGGGGTTGTTTTACGGAGGACAAACACTGCTGCAATTGTTTTGTCGTGAACCGCGTGGGGCCGGCCTGCCGGTCGGCCAGGACGCACGGCAGCGCGTCCCTGGCGGCCAAACGATGTTCATTGCGCCATGTGTGCGTATCACGGATTGGCCGCGGTTTCCCTGGCGGGGGTTGATGCTGGACGTGAGCCGTCATTTTTTCAATAAGGCCGAAGTGGAAACCATTTTGGATGAGATGGCATTGTACAAGTTGAACCGTTTTCACTGGCATCTCGTGGACGACCATGGCTGGCGCATCGAAGTCCCGAAATACCCCCGGTTGACGGAAGCCGGCGCGTGGCGCAAACACGACGAAATTGAGCCGTCCGAAACCAATGCGCCGTCGGCTGACAAATTCAGGCCCGATGGCCGTTACGGCGGATTTTACACGCGACAGGACATTCGTGAAGTCGTGGCATACGCCGCCGCGCGGCATATCATGGTTGTGCCGGAAATCGAAATGCCCGGCCATTCCGAGGCGGCGCTGTCTGCCTATCCGCAATTCAGTTGTTTTGGCGGACCCTACAGCACTGACAGCGACCTTTCCATTCACGAAGGCATTTATGATCCGTCCAATGAGGGCACGTTCGAGTTTTTGGATAATGTGCTGGATGAAGTGTTCAGGCTGTTCCCGGGTCCGTACGTCCACGTCGGCGGCGATGAGGTGCGCCGGAATTATTGGAACCGGAGCGCGGCCTGCCGGGCGCTGATGAAACGAGAGGGATTGGAGAGCGAGGATGATTTGCAAAGTTATTTTATCAAACGCATGGAACGGTTTGTGAATGCGCACGGCAAAACTCTCATCGGCTGGAGCGAGATATTGAAGGGCGGCCTCGCCACAAACGCCGTGGTCATGGACTGGATTGGCGGCGGCGAACAAGCGGCGGAGACAGGCCATGACGCGATCATGACGCCAATTCCTTACTGTTACCTCGACCATTACCACAAGCCGACGGCGCCGGACATCTATACACCCATTCAGAAAGTTTATTCCTTCGAACCGGTTCCAGCGGGATTGCCGGCGCAGTTTCAACCTCACATTCTGGGCGCGGAGGGGGTTCTGTGGACGGAATACGTGGCCTCGCTGCCGCAGGCACAACGCGTGATTTTCCCGCGGGAATGCGCCATTGCGGAAGTAACCTGGTCGGCAAAAGGCGAACGCGACTGGACCGGTTTTCAGCGGAGGATCGGACACGTCCGGCCGATTGGATGGATCGGAGAATAAAAAAACCGGGCCAGTCAGTCAGGGGGTGACCGAAGGGCCCGGGGAATTGTTGATACGCACATTTGCAGATTTGCGGAGACTTTCAGTTCGGGTCTGTGCCAAACACGAACTAAAATTTTAAATTCAAAGAACGTTTGCAAACCCACTTCGTTTGCATGGCGACAATAAATCATATGTGCTTATTGTTGTCAACGACTTTTTATAAAGTATAAGAATTAGTGATTGATGTCCGGTTTTGTTATTAGCGTGGAAATGTCACCGTCGCGGAGACGGCCGCTGCCATCGAACTTCCGACATCCCGCGGCCACAGAATGTTCAAGCGCCTTCGCATTTATGATTTGCGGTCCAAGCGACACCAGCCCTTCTGCCACGGCAGGCGCGGTTTCCGGAGCGTTTGCCCTCAAGCCCGGGGTGATACATACAAATGAAACAATAACACTTTTACAAACAGGTAACGACGGAGGAACAAAGAGGAAACGATTCAGACTCAGAATGAAATCTCCAAAATCCAATGCCCCAAAAACCAGAGAATCACCAAAGCATCAAGCACGCAACGATTCGATCTTCGAACTTCGGAGCTTCTCTGGATGTTGGTGCCTGAAGCTTGGAGCTTCCGACGGGCAGATGCCCGGAATCCGGCTGTTCTAAAACCGCATGCCGCAATCGCCAAACTCGCAGTGGTCGCCCTCTGGCGCGCCGCAATTTCGTGTTCCGAAAGTGGTATTTTGTCATCAATTTGGACGGTGAATAACTTGGGAATAAGAGCTAACAGTTTATCCTAGAAATGTGGAATGCTTTGCGATAAAACGGTTGCGCAATCGCACGAGTATTTGATCAACCAGGAAGAAGGCGCAATAACGAGGACAGTGACTCTGAGGCGTGTTTCGTAAGTAGCTTATTTTAAACAGGTTAAGCTGTATACTTTTAAGATTCAAACCCGTTGCGCTTTGACAATTCACAGTTGTGGTAAGGGCCGCATTCAGATGGAATTAAATGATTGCGGAGGAACGATAAAAATATCAACTTGAGGGCGGAGTGAATAAATCGCCCTTGAAATCGAGCTTTTTGACAGAGATGCAACTTACGGCGGAAAAAGTTTTGGGCATGGCGCAGGAACATCTTCGTTCCAAGCTCAGGCAGGACACCTATAACATGTGGTTTGCGCCGCTTCAGGCCGCCGACATGGACGGCAATTCGGTCACTTTGGCCGTGGCCAATGAATTCTGTGAAGTCTGGCTTAAGGACAATTACATGGAACTGTTGCAGGACGCAATGGCTGTGGCGGCAGGCCGGCGATTGCAGATAAAATTCAAGGTCAACGGACAGTTGCCATCGCCATCTCCATCGCCTTCAGCGGCGCCCACGCGCGCCTCAAAACATTCCGAGCCGGCGGCAGAACGGTCTTCCAGCCACGGCGATCTTCATTTCAATCCGAAAAACACTTTTGACACGTTTGTGGTAGGCACAAACAACAATTTTGCGTGTGCCGCCGCCAAAGCCGTGGCCGAAGCGCCGGGAAAATCCTATAATCCATTGTTTTTGTATGGCGGGGTAGGATTGGGCAAAACACACCTCCTCCACGCCATCGGTCAGTATGTCGGAAACAACAAGCGAGGCGCGCGCGTAGCGTATCTCTCATCCGAAAAATTCACCAACGAGTACATCGATAGCCTCCAAAATAACAAGCTTGTCAGTTTCCGGAAAAAATATCGGCAAACGGATGTTCTGCTGATAGACGACGTGCAATTTTTGGCGGGCAAGGAACGCATTCAGGAAGAGTTCTTCCACACCTTTAATGCCTTGCATGAAGCACACCGGCAGATCGTGTTGACGTGCGATCGTCCGGCTGCGGAAATTCAAGGGCTCGAAAACCGGCTGGTTTCGCGGTTTGAATGGGGGCTGGTCACAGATTTGCAGCCGCCGGACGTGGAAATGCGGCTGGCGATCCTCAGGAAGAAGGCGCAGATCATGAACGTCACGCTGCCGGACGATGTGCTGAATTTTCTGGCCAACCGCATTCGGACCAACATCCGGCGATTGGAAGGCGCTTTGATCCGCACTGCAGCTTATGCCTCGCTGCACAGCAAGAAGATGACGATCGAAATGGTGGAAACTCTTCTGCGTGAAACGCTTCACGAGGAAGGCCGTTTCACCGTGAGCATCGAGGCCATTCAGAAAAAGGTTGCCGAGCATTTCGACATTCGCCTCGCGGACATGACCAGTAAGCGCCGCCCTGAGAACATTGCGTTCCCGCGGCAGATCGCCATGTATTTTTCCCGGCAATTGACCGATAGCTCCCTCAATGCCATCGGCGAAGCCTTTGGCGGACGCGATCACGGCACTGTCCTGCACGCCTGTCGGCTGGTTAAAAACCGGATGGAAGTGGACGCAAACGTTCGCCAGGTCGTCCATTATCTGGAAAAGCAGTTGATGCGCTAAGAAGCTTTGAATGGGACCTATAGGACGCATAGGGCCTATCCAGAGAAAATTGGGCGATTAGGGTAAACATCCCGCACTTTTTCCTTTTTCCTTTTTCCTTTTTCCCTTTTCCTTACGCCGTGCCTGTCATCGAAGTTAACGGCCTGACGAAATCTTTTAGCACGTACAAAAGACAGCCCGGTTTTGCGGGCGCCGTAAAGGGGCTGTTTCGGCGGCAATACGAGCAGACCGTGGCCGTCAATGATGTCAGCTTTAAAATTGAGCCGGGCGAACTGGTGGGTTTTCTTGGGCCAAATGGCGCGGGTAAGACGACCACGCTCAAAATGCTGGCCGGCCTTCTATATCCCAGCAACGGCCAGGCCAGGGTCCTGGGCTACACGCCGTGGGAGCGTGCCGACGGCTACCGCCGGCAATTCGCGCTGGTCCTTGGGCAAAAAAATCAGCTCTGGTGGGACTTGCCCGCTCGCGAATCGCTGCAATTGAACGCCGAAATTTACGGCATTCCCAAAGACCGATTTGAGGCGACGGTGGGCGAACTGACGGAGTTGCTTGCGGTCCAGCACAAGCTCAATGTAAGCGTCCGGGAGCTTTCATTGGGCGAACGGATGAAAATGGAACTCATCGCGTCGCTCTTGCATCAGCCGAAGGTCCTCTTTTTGGATGAACCGACGATTGGCCTGGACGTAGTATCGCAGAAAACCGTTCGCGAATTCATCCGGCGCCACAATGCAACTCATAAAACGACCATCCTGCTCACGAGCCATTACATGGCTGACATCCAGGAACTCTGCGAACGCGTCATCATCATTGATCACGGGAAAATCTTCTTTGACGGCCGGTTGAGCGAAATCGTCGACCGTTTCGCCGACTTCAAGCTGTTGACCATCCATTGTGAAAATGCCGATCGGTTTTCCAGGGAAGAATTGGCCCGCTATGGCGAAGTGACGGAGCAAAGTTCCGTGGCAATCACGCTGAAGGTCAAACGCGACCGTGTCATCGCGGCATGCAAAGCCCTGCTGGACGATTTACCGGTAACGGATATCGACATCCAGGAAACGCCAATTGAGGAAGTGATTCGGCGGATTTTCACCACATAAATGGGGCTAAACCAGCCGGATTTGACCGTCGCGATGGCAGTGTTTCTGCTTGATACATGCGGAACACGAGGAAAACATGATATTTAAGGTACAATACCTGCCCAAAACAGCCGGGCGGCGGGTGGTGCGGCGGTCGGGAAACTATGCGATTTTTTCACTGATGCTTGCCGGCCAAATCCATTGCCTGGCGCAACTGCCGCTGTCTGGTACGGCCCTCGCCAATGTCAAGGTCGCTGCTGAGGCGGGAGATCCCGCCGCGGAAGATCAACTGGCCTTGCAATTCATGTTACATGGCGACTCAAGCCAGGCTTTGATCTGGTATGGCAAAGCCGCCGAGCATGGCTATGTCCCCGCCCAGGGGAAATTGGGTGATCTGCTCCTTCTCCGCGCGCGTTCAATCGCAGGTACGCAAGGCGACACCAAAACGACGATTGGTTCGCATGCGATCAACTGGCTCATTTTGGCGGCGTATCAGGGTGATACGCTGGCTCAAGCCGACCTGGCGGGCGCCTGCTTGAACGGCGAGTTCGTAACGCAGGACCTGCTTGAAGCCTACAAATGGGGCGATCTGGCCGCGCGTGGCGGGTCGCTTGGCGGTCAATCTATTCGCGACTCTGCCATCCTGAAAATGTCCACGGCGCAACTTGCCGAGGCCAAACAACGTGTCGCTAAATTTATACCCCACCTGCCGGGCCGCACTGAATTCCCGGAACCAGCATGGGTCAAGGAGATCACTCTAACCGGCTTAAGCGGCACGACGAATTGTCCGCTGGCTATTATCAATAGCGTGACCTTTGGCGTGGGCGATTTGAGCGTCATCAAAGTGGCAGGCAAGGCCGTGGCTGTGCGGTGCCTTCAAATTCGCGACAAATCCGTCCTGGTGCAAATTCAAGGCCTCGATATGGCCAGGGAACTGATACTGCAAAATTAAATTGGATTCCCGGAGCGTCGCTTGTATATAAGTCGCACCGATTTATATGGCAAGCCGGCGCGAATTTCTTAAATCTGCCGCTCTTTTGGGCATTGCCAGCGCAGCCGCCCCGGCTGTGGCGCAAACGGTTGGCGGCATCGCTTCGCAGACTCCCTCTCTTTCTTCGACTGCAGCCTTGGTTTTAGGTCGAGCCTACTGGCTGGACGTGATGCATCGGATTGCCAGTCCGGTGCTCGAAAATTTATCGCAGCGGCAATTGAAAAGCCGAATGCCGGTGGAAGCCGCCGATCCGGCCGATCGGCGCAAATATACTCATCTCGAGGCTTTTGGACGATTGATGGCGGGGATTGCTCCCTGGCTGGCGGCAACGGGGCTTGATGCTTCAGAAATCCAGGCGCGAAAAAAATACCTCGGATTGGCGCAGGCGGCCCTGGACGCGGCGACCGACCCGAAGTCGCCGGATTTTATGAATTTCACAAGGGGTGGCCAGCCGCTGGTGGACACGGCGTTTTTAGCTCAGGGCATTTTGCGCGCGCCATCCGTTTTATGGGAACCGTTGGAGAGCCGGGTGCAAAAGCAAATTGTGGCCGCGCTGAAGTCCTCGCGCAGAATCAGGACACCTACGGGAAATAACTGGGTCATGTTCGCGGCGATAGTGGAAATCGCGTTGCACAGGATGGGCGAAACGACAATCAAAGAGCGTCTCGAAGATTGTGTGCAGCATATGCTCGGATGGTACAAAGGCGACGGCGCTTATGGCGACGGCGAAGCTTTTCACTGGGATTATTACAACAGTTTCGTCATCCATCCTATGCTATTGGATACGCTGATGATATTAAGAGATTCGGATCCGGCCACATATGACCCGGTTTATAAAACGGAACTGGCGCGAGCACGACGATATGCGGAAATCCTTGAGCGTCTGATCGCGCCGGACGGGACCTTCCCATCCCTGGGACGGTCGACGACGTATCGTTTCGGAGCGTTGCAGTCGCTGGCGCAGATTGCGTTAATGGAAGAATTACCGCAGCGGATTGGGCCTGCGCAGGTGCGCAGCGCTATGACGGCGGTAATGCGCAGGATGATTGAAGCGCCCGGAACGTTCGACGACAAAGGCTGGCTGCAAATCGGCTTTTGCGGCCATCAGCCGTCGCTCGGAGAAACCTATATTTCGACCGGCAGTCTGTATCTCTGCGCGGCGGCGTTATTGCCACTGGGCCTGCCGCCGACAAGTGAATTCTGGAGCGGACCACCGGCGCAGTGGACGGCCCAGCGGCTTTGGTCGGGAGAAGCACTGCCGAGGGACCATGCGATTGAAAATTAATTGCTTCGGTGCTCCAGGGAACACGCTAAAGCGCGGACACCAAACCAAGGCAAACGCGATCGAGAATTGACGGGGTCAAGCCGCCGCCAGCGTCTCGTCAAGGGCTTCTTCGAGAGCTTCGACTTTTACCGGTTTTGTGAGGTGCGTTTGGAAACCGGTGTCCCGGCTGCGGGCAAGGTCCTCGTCCATTCCATAGCCGCTCAGCGCAATCCCTTTGACGACCGGTAATTTGTCGTGAATTTTCTTAAATAAATCGTAGCCATTGCCGTCGGGCAGGCCGATGTCTGAAATCACAAGGTCAAATTTCGCTTTTTCGGCAATGGCCATGGCTTCGCGGGCGGAAGAGGCAATCACGACCTTGTGGTGACGCCGTTCCAGGATTTGCGCGAGAGTGGACCTCGTGGGCTCGTGGTCTTCCACAAGCAAAATTCTTGCGCGATGCCGATGCCTGGCGCGCTCAGAGCCGAGGCTGTGCCCGTTGGGCGGGGGTGAGAGGGGCGGCAGGTTGAAGACGCTGGCGATCCGATTACAGCCAGTTAGAGGAAGATGAATAGTAAAGGTAGAACCGCGATCCGGGCCGGGGCTGGAGGCCGTGATGGCTCCCGAATGGAGCTCGATAAATTTTTGGCTGATAGCCAACCCGAGGCCGAGGCCTCCAAACCGGCGCGGGTCCCGCGAATGCGCCCCTTGCTTAAAAGCCTGGAAGGCGGTGACCAGCTCATTTGCTGTCATCCCGATGCCTGTATCGGAGATCGAAACGATATACTGGCCGTTTTCAACGCGGGATTTAACGGTAATGCTTCCATGCCGCGGAGTAAATTTAATAGCATTTTTGATAATGTTCCAAAATATCTGCCGCAGCCGGACAGCATCGCCGCAAACGACGCTATCCGCACCCTCCAGGCTTTGCTTGAGCGTGACTTCCTTCTGTTCCATTTCCCGTTGAAAAATTCGGATGGTATCCGAAACAACATCGTGAATGTTGACCTCGTTCTTTTCGATTTTGAGTTTCCCGGTCCGGACGCGTGTCAGGTCCAGCAAATCATCGATCAGGCGGGATTCCAGCTCGACGTTGCGCCGGATGATATCGAAATTGGCCCGGATGCCGGGCGGGAGATCCCAGTTCCCGGCCGATTCGCTGGCCAGGAGCAGGACGGGATTCAATGGCGTGCGCAGTTCATGAGATAACGCAGCCAGGAATTCGTCCTTCGTGCGGTTTGCCTGCTCAGCCTCGTCACGAGCGCGCCTCAATTCGGTTTCCCAGCGTTTTTTTTCGGTAATATCACGGGCGATTTTTGAAGCGCCGATGATCCGGCCTTCAGCGTTGATGATCGGTGAAACGGTGAGAGAAATGTCCACAAAACGTCCGTCCTTGCGAACGCGGACGGTTTCGTAATGGTCAACTCGTTCGCCAGCCCGAATGCGCGCCAAAATTCCGGGTTCTTCCTTCCGCAACTCGGGTGGCATTAAGTCAGTCACGGGTCTGCCAACGATTTCGTCAGAGGCATAGCCGAAAATTCTTTCAGCGCCTTTGTTCCAGGTTTGGATGATCCCATTGAGGTCCTTCACGATAATAGCGTCGTCTGAAGAATCCACGAGGGCTTTGAACAGGGCGGGGATGGTATCGGCGTGTTCCAGTTGCGCTCTTTCGGATTGAGCCGGGCTATTGGCATCTGATCGCGCCCGATCGAACGGTCGAACATGGTCTTTGGCGGTTCCCGATTCGTCCTGTGAAATCGTCTCGGGGTTTTGGAGGGCGGATTCATTGGCGGGTTCCGAACCATGACCTTTTTTGAACCATTTGAATGCGCCAGGCAGGCGAAAAAGGCCCGCTACAAAAACCAAAACGTCGTTCAGGAGCGACTGCATCTCGGGAGGGTTGGCGCGCAAATAGGTTTCATATTCTTCCGGCGACTCAAGATGGAGGGCCGTCATGCGGCGTTTGATTCGTCGCCTCAGAATGGCTTGTTTGTAATGCGTTAAATCGACTCCCGATTGAGCCCGCAGCAGACCCAAAATATTCCCAATAGCTCCTTGTTCCATAAAACCCTTTAGCTTATCAAAATAAATCACATTTTTCACGAGGCGCAACCGACATTTTTCTAATTCCATTGACCGCTTCTGCGTAGCAGCGGACATGAGTCCCCTCTGACCAATTCGCGCCCTAACCGTTGAACATCGCCCGCCGTCCAATCTGTCCAGCCGTCGGCGAACACTTCTCCCTCTCCCAGTCTGTTTTCCGTAGCACCGCGCATTGCGTTTCATTCGTGAATGCAGGGGCTGCCCGATACTTCAGTGGCTTGCGCAGGATCGCTACTGCGGAGGATGGAGGGGAGAGGGCCAGGGTGAGATTTCCCCGAACAAAGTCGCGCATTGAACCCCTGGACCGGGAAGATCGTTCGTCGTACCAAACAATTCGGCGGACAATCTCCCTCTCCCAGCGGGAGAGGGTTGAGGTGACGGAGAGTCGTTCGGGAACGTTCTATCTGAAATGCGTAAGTGCCTGGAAACCAACAACTGCATTTTCGGTTCATGGAAAAGGAGAGTCTTTCGGATTGCGCACCCTGCCCACGAACTGAAGGTGGTCCGGATAGGGGACCGCACCGTCACCGCACATTTCAATGCTCAATGGCCGGCGTTCGGCGTTCGATGTTCGGTTTCCGCATTTAGAACATTTGTTCTATCGTCGAGTGTGAATCCAATCATATAATCCTCCACATGCATTTCCGCCTCAATTTGGCCCTTTTCCTTGTTCCTTTTTTCTTTTTCCCTTCCCGCCCAGCCGGAGGCCAAACAACAGATTCCAGTGACATTTCAAACGCCCAAATCCGCAACGTCATCACGCGCGTTGCAATGCATCAGATTCATTCGTTGGCCGACGGAAAATATCCGGCAGCCACGAATCTGGATGAAGCGACGGCAGCCCTTCCGCCTGCCGGGATTGCATGGAATTATCCCTGGGGCGTTGCGCTTTTTGGCATGGAACGGGTGAGCGAGACGACGGGGGATAACGCGTACGGCGATTTTGTGGTAAAGCACAATTTGATTTGCGCGCGCTATTATCACTGGCTTTTCGGGCTGGAAAATCAGTTTGGCGGCGAGGGAAAGCAATTTGCGCGACGCTCAAGCATCAAAGGGCTCATGACGCTGGGAAATCTGGACAGCTGCGGGTCGATGGGAAATGAAATGCTTGTGAGCATGATGCGATCGCCTGATCAGGTTTCGCCTGACGAACGGGAGGTTGTGGACAGGATTGCCGACTGGGTTGTCAATAAACAGGACCGCTTGCCAGACGGGACGTTATGGCGTTCGGGACGAACGGGTGGCACGGTCTGGCCGGACGACCTCTACATGGGCGGTGTTTTTCTGGTGCGATGGGGAATTTATCGTCATGATCCGAAATTCATCGATGATGCCGCCGAACAAATTATTCATCAGGCGGCGTTGGAGCAGGATACCGATGGTCTTTGGTTTCATGGCTATTTTGTCAGCGAAAAACAACATGCTCCGTTTAAATGGGGTCGCGGCAATGGCTGGGCGACGGTCACCATGGTCGAAACGTTGTCGGCCATGGATCCCCGGGATCCCTTGCGGCACGGGATCCTCGAAATACTCCGCAAGCAGATCGAAGGCTTAAAAGGCGTCCAGGCGCCGGACGGCGCGTGGCGGCAAATTCTCGACAAACCCCAACTGTGGGAAGAAACCAGTTGCACAGCCATGTTTGCCTACGGCATTGCCCGGGCGGTGAACCGTGGCTGGATTCCGCCTGAAAACATGGCCATCGCCCGCAAGGCCTTCGCCGCCGTGGCCCGAAATGTGAATGCCCAGGGCGAAGTCAGCGGGACATGCGAGGGAACAAGCATCGGAACGGACTTGGATTTTTATGTATCGCGGAAACACGGCGCAAATGATCCGCACGGATGGGGCCCGGTAATGCTTGCAGGAACCGAGATTCTTCGCGGAAACAATTGATTAGGCCCTCTGGCTCGTTGTTCCATTCCCGCCTCCAGCACGCGCCGTCCGGCGGCGTTATCTGCAGACATCGTCCATTCCCCCATTAACGATCAACACGCAACCATTTCGACCGTTTGCCGGGAGGCTTGAGATATTCCGGCCAACTGCTCCATCGATACTCCGCCAACCGCTGCTCGCGCGAAAGCAAGCCGGCTCGCACCGGATTTAAATGCACGTAATCACAAACTCTCTTCAAATAACCCTTTCCGCTTCCATATACAATTAACGACTTGTAACGGCCGCTCGTTTAGCTTTTTGCGTACCCCCGATCATTCGAAAAACCCCTGCACACCCCTTTTGATTAAACGAAGCCATCTGGATGTAGGGCAGGCGTCTCGCCTGCCGGTGATCCGGGCATCATTGCCCGGAG
>Ga0335073_10003820_pt1 | contig 21034 bp, 16 predicted proteins | sample Lox_Sample_22_FD_207093 | JGI IMG/M metagenome (GOLD analysis project Ga0335073, IMG submission 207093) | Soil microbial communities from Loxahatchee National Wildlife Refuge, Florida, United States - Lox_Sample_2.2 | ecosystem: Environmental > Terrestrial > Soil > Wetlands | place: USA...
CGATTGCATAATCGCCCGAACGCATTCGCATCCTGACTCGAAACCCCAGCTTCCGTCTGTAGTGTTCCAGCGCTGATTCCAGGTCCACGGCGGGCAGTTCCGGAGCGATCCTCGAAAGTTTCACCACGTCGGTCTCCCTTCTCGCACGGCGGCAGAAACGGATTGAGCCCGGTGAGTGCCCAGAATAGCAGCCCGCTGCGCCAGCAGGAGTGCTCTCCCTCCTGGGTGATCTCGGCTACTCGTGGATTTGGTCCCGGCAATTTTCGAAGATCAGTGAAACATCCGCCGCCCCATACCCGTATGTCTGGTGATGACACACGACCTGCGGTTCGCCCTGCGCATGATTTTTGCCCATCGCTGGTTCTCCGCCGCCGTAGTGGCGACACTGGCTTTGGGCATCGGTCTCAACACCATGGTCTTTACGCTGACCAATGCGGCTTTGTTCAAGCCGGTGCCCGTTCCCGGTGGATCGCGCCTGGTGGCGATCCGCGACCGCAGCCTGACGCGCAGCAACAACAACGCGATGCGCGTCTCCTATCCGGATTTCCGCGATTATCGCGCGCAGTCTTCGTCCTTTGAGGCGCTGGAGGCCGCGAGCGACGAAGAGGGCATTCTGAGCGAGAATGGCGTGCCTCCGCAGGCGTATCAAATGGAACGGGCCTCGTCGGGCATCTTCGAGATGCTGCATATTCCGCCAGTGCTGGGCCGCGGATTCATTCCGGGCGACGACAAGCCCGGCGCTTCGCCCGTTCTCCTGCTCGGATACGGCATCTGGCAAGATCGTTACGCCGGTTCGCCGAAGGTGATCGGCCGGCAGGTGCGCGTGAATGAAAAGCCGGCGACGATTATCGGCGTCATGCCCAAGGGATTTAAGTTTCCCTCCACCATCGACATGTGGATGCCGCTGGTCCCCACACCGGATCTTGAAAAGCGCACCAACCGCCCGCTGCAACTCTTTGCCACGCTCAAGCCGGGTACGTCCATTGCCCAGGCCCGCGCCGATTTGAGTGCAATTGCCGGCCGCCTCGCCGCGCAGTATCCCGATACCGACAAAGACGTCGGCGTCACCGTCCAGACGTTCAACGAGCAATACAATGGCGGCAACATCCGCATGATCTTTCTGCTCATGCAGGCTGCGGTTGGATTCGTGCTGCTCATCGCCTGCGCCAACGTCGCGAACATGATGCTGAGCCGCGCCCTCGGCCGCCAGCGCGAGATGTCGATTCGCGCCGCGCTCGGCGCTGCGCGGTGGCGGATGATTCGCCAGCTGCTGATTGAGAGTGTTCTGCTCAGTGTGCTAGGCGGACTGCTCGGCCTGGTGCTGGCGCTACTAGGGGTTCATTGGTTCGATCTCTCCACGCAAAATGTCGGCAAGCCTTATTGGGTCCAGTTCACGATGGATTACCAGGTCTTCGGCTACTTCGCCGCGCTGTGCATTGTGAGCGGCCTCTTGTTCGGCATGGCTCCGGCGCTGCGCTCTTCCCACGTGGATCTCAATGATGTGCTCAAAGAGGGAGTGCGCAGCGTGGGCAGACATCGTGGCGGCTGGCTCTCTGCCGTGATGGTCGTTTTTCAGTTTGCGCTCACGCTCGTGCTGCTCACCGGGGCAGGCGTTTTTGTCCACAGCCTGTTACGGGCCTTGGCTGCGAATCCTGATGTGCCTGTGCAGCAGATCATGACGGCGCGCATCGATTTTCCTGATGCACGTTATAAAGACGCCGACGCGCGCGAGCGTTTCTACGACCAGCTGTTGCCGCGCCTGAGGACTATGCCTGGCGTGACCCGCGTGGCGCTGGCATCAGACCTGCCCGGCCTGGGAGCAAATACGCGAGCGGTCGAGATCGAGCACGCAACTCCGGTTCCTGACGCGTCGCATCGGCCCGAGGTTGCTTTCGTCCTACAAAGTCCGGGTTATCTCGATGCCATCCACCTGCCTATTCTGACGGGCCGCGACTTCACCGAAATGGATGGCACGGCTAATCACAAAGTGGCCATTCTCACCCGCGAGTGCGCCACCCACTTCTGGCTCAATCAAAGCCCGATCGGGAAGCGGTTCCGTTTCTACGATGACAAAGGCCAGCCGGGCGACTGGATCACGGTAGTTGGTGTCTCGGCGAACATTGTGCAGCAACTGGACGAGAAGGATCCCAAACCGCTTCTCTATGTGCCCTATCGCCAGGAGGGTTGGAACGGTGCGGCGCTGGTCGTGGAGTCCGATGGCAACCCGACATCGGCCGTGCGCGCCGCCGTGCAAAGCCTCGACCAGGACCTGCCCTTGCGCGATGTGTACATGCTGCCGCAGGCGATTGCACATCAGCAGTGGTATCTGCACCTGTTCAGTAAGCTGTTTACCGGATTCGCACTGATCGCCCTGCTCATGGCTGCCGTCGGAATCTACGCCGTCATCGCGCAGGCAACCAGCAGCCGCACACAGGAGATTGGCGTCCGCATGGCTCTGGGCGCGAATGCGCGCAACATCCTCGCTTTGGTGATGAGGCGCGGGGTGGGGCAGATTGTTGTGGGGCTCACGCTGGGGGTGGCCGCGGCTTTTCCCGTGATCCGCATGCTGGCGAGCATGCCTATCGGCGCCCCCGCGTCAGACCCGGTTCTGTTGATGTCGGTCAGCGTCCTGCTGGGGTCGGTAGGCCTCTTCGCCTGTTGGTTGCCGGCGCGCCGGGCTGCGGCGCTCGATCCGGTGAAGGCGATTCGCTACGAGTAGGCGGGCAGAGTGCGTATTTCACCCAGTCGAGGGGACTCCGTTCTATTCTCCCGCAGGTTGAGATTCGGTCCGCTGTGTCTGCTTGAGCACGATGACAATCCCCAGCGCGGCAAGCACGCTGATGAGCGCAAAGAGAAAAACGCTGCTGTAACCAAACCAGCCGATCACCGCACCGGCGATGGGCCCGACCAGGAAGAACGAAACATCGGCGAATGCGGTGAACACGCCCAGCGCGGTGCCGCGGTTATTTTCCGGAACGCGCTTTACTGCTTCCACGCCGATAGCCGGGAAGACCAGCGAAAAGCCAAAGCCGCCGAGGGACGCGCCGGTAAGCGCGACCGACGGCGAGTTGGAGCGCCAGAGCAGAAACAACCCGATGGTCTCGACACAAAGGCAGACAATGGCCACGGGAAATCCGCCATAGGCATTGATGGTCTGGATAAAGAAGAGACGGGCCAGGATAAATGCGACGCCAAAAGCAGTAAGGCACAGTGCGGCGCCGTTCCAGTGGCGCGCGGCATAAAACAGCGTGATGAACGTGGCCAGCACGCTGTAGCAGACGCCGCCCAGCGCCAGTCCCATGCCGTGCGGCGCCACGCGGCCCAGCACATGGGTGAAGGGCAGATGCTCACCCGGTATCACCGGCACGGGATCCTTCCGCATCGCAACCGCCAGGCTGAACGCGCTGATGAAGATGGTGAAGATTCCCAGCGAGGCCAGGCCCCATTGCTGGTCCATGACGACACCCAGCGGCGCACCCAGCGCCATGGCGCCATAGGTGCAGATGCCGTTGTAGGAGATCACCTTGGCGGTCGCCTCCGGCCCGGCGGCGGTGATGCCCCAAAGCGTTGCGCCGGTTGAGCCGAGGCTTTCACCAATGCCCAGGACCAGGCGGCTCAGGATGAGACTCCAGAAGCTGAGCGAGTGGATGTGCATGGAGTAAAGCCCCGCCGCGGCCACGAGAAATGCCGCGCTGATGGTGCAGGCCATCATCCCCCAGATAACGGAGAGCTTTGCACCCTGGCGGTCAGAGATGCGCCCGGCCCAGGGCCGGCTGGCCAGCGTGGCAATGTACTGGATGCTGATGACCAGCCCGGCGAGTACGGCGCTATAGCCCATCCGCAGATGCACATAGGGCGGCAATACCGCCAGGGGCAAGCCGATGGAAAGATAGCAGATGAACGTGAAGTAGACGTAGCCCATAATGCGCCATATCTCGCTTCTGGATGCGGCGCGAGTGCTTGCAGAGAGACTGGCGGCGGAGGAAGAGGGCATGTGCTGGGAAGAGGCTGCGAAGGCGCGTTTAGCCCCTTTTCAAGTATATCGGATGCCTGATTCCCAATCTTGATGCGCGGTATCCCGGTGCGCTACTCCACGATCGTGCCCTGGTGGTAGACGATCTTCCAGCCTTCCCGGGTCCGCTGCCAGATCGTGGTGCGGCGCGTCTTGCGCACATGGTTCTGCACGAGCGTATAGGTCAGCAGATAGAGCGCCGGCTCAAGCTCGCTGCAGCAGAAGTCGCTCGTTTCCCAGATATCTTCGTGAGGACTGGAATAGCGCCTTTCCAGCTCGTCCAGCACATCGGCGCGGCTGTAGCGCCGGCCCGAAGCGCCCGTCTCCCAGAAATCCTCCCGGGTCATGCGTTCAAAGTCGGCCCGCGTCGTGCCGAACTCCGGTCGATGGAAGATCGGTTCGCGATCCATAAGCTCGCGCAGCACTCCCGCGAGTTCCGGGGGCGTGGTACGGTCCGGTTCGTGGCTCGCTTGCATGGCGTGATGATATACGCCCGACATTCGTTCGTGGCATGTGAGCGGGCCGTAAACTAAGAGAGATGCCGGGATTCCACATCGAGCACTTCGGCTGCAGGTCGGCGCGCGCCGATGGCGAGGCGATCGCCGCGCATCTGCGTGGAACGGGCCAGCAAAGTGCAGATCGGACGGCCGAGGCCGACGTGGTGGTTGTCAACACCTGCAGCGTCACGGCAGAGGCGGACCGGCAGGCGCGTGCCTTCATTCGCCGCGCACACCGCGCAAATCCCGCGGCGAAGATTGTGGTCACCGGATGCTATGCCCAGCGCGCCCCGCAGGAACTGGCCGGCATGGCCGGCGTGACTGCGGTCATCGGCAACAGCCACAAAGCCCTGGCGCCGCAGATCATTCTGGATCTCACTCGTGGACCGCTTGCACCGCCACCTGCTCCCGATCAGCTGGTCCGCGTGGAGTCGCTGCTGGCTGCTTCAGCGCCCATATGGGCCGACGATCGTTTCGCGCACTCGTTTCTTGAAGAAGTGCAGATCGCGCCATCCGTACAGACTCGGCCCAATCTCAAGATCCAGGAAGGTTGCGGCAATCGCTGCACGTTCTGTGTCATTCCTCAGACCCGCGGCTCCTCCAGAAGCCTGCCCTACGCCACGGTGATGAAGCAGGTAGAAGGCTTTGTTGCCGCAGGCGGCAATGAGCTGGTGCTGTCGGGAATCAATCTCGGCCGCTGGGGCAGCGACTTGACGCCGCGCGCCACTTTCGCAGGATTGGTGCGCCAGATTCTCACGCAGACCAGCCTGCCGCGGCTGCGGCTCAGCTCGATCGAGCCGATGGATTGGGATGATGAGCTCATTGGCTTGATGGCCGAGTTCGGCGGCACACGTTTGGCGCGTCATGCGCACCTGCCGCTGCAGTCCGGCTCCGATGCAGTGCTCCGCCGCATGCACCGCCGCTACCGGCCTTGGCACTACGCAGACAAAATCGAAGCACTCCTGCGCGCAGTGGGCGCGGAACTCACCATCGGCGCCGATGTGATGGTGGGCTTTCCTGGTGAAACCGATGCGGAGTTCGGGGAGACGCTGGCCTTTGTGCGCGCGCTGCCCTTCGGCTATCTGCATCTGTTTCCGTTTTCGCCGCGTCCCGGCACGCGTGGATGGACTTTGCATACGCAGTCTCCCGTCGCGGCAGCCGTGGTGGATGAGCGCATGTCCGCGCTTCGCGTGCTGGCGACCGAAAAAACCGAAATGCATAGGCGCAACTTCATCGGCCGCACACTGCAGGCGATTACGCTTCATACACCCGCCGCGCTCGCCGCACGCAATCGCACTGCCGCCCTGACAGAAAACTTTCTTCCTGTGGAGATGGAAGGTAGTGTGTCCGCAAATCACTGCGTATCACAGTGCGACATCTCAATCGCGCGCTGGCGCTGGAAGCAGCGCCGCTTCTTTGATTTCCGTGCGGTTTGCATGCGGATGTTCCTCACGCATTCTGCGCCGCAATGGTAAAGAATGCGTTTCTTCGATGCGTTGAAAGCGCGTGTTTGCGGGGTTTTTCTTGACAATGCCTCTGAATGAGCACATCATAAAAGTAAATCCACGATCACACGTTTCCAGCCAGTGAGCGAATTCTTCGCTCTGCTCATCTGCCACCGGCGGCTACGTACGCGATCCAGCTCTTGTGCTGACCTTATTCCGGCGTGTTGTGCGCGGAGGCAAGTCATGTTGGTCAGAGTTCAATCGAGCGGACGCAAAACTCTTGGTTTAGTTTTGCGCGACGCCGACGTCCACGATTATTTTCCTGAGCGAGTCCCTTCGGTCGAACTGCGGCTTGGCGAGTTGCGCATCAACTGCGAGCTGAAACCCGAATTTTGGAACTTCCGGCCCGTGATTTGCGACCGCCGGCTCAGCGATTGGCTGAATGCCAAGGTCTTTCATGACCGGGCATGCAGGATGTCTCCGTCCCTTGAGATGACTCCCTGCGGAAAGAATTCCTTTACATTAAGCGCACCGCGCAGCTGTGATGTTTCGACATGCATGTGGCCTCCTGAAGTTACGGCCTCGTGCATTGCCGGATTAGTGCCCATTCCCCAACATGGCTCAAATCAGCCACACCATTCGGAACAGCGGCCGGGCTTCGGAGCATTGCTCGGCACGGTAGCAGCCGCGGCAAGGACCGGCAATCCGGATGGAGCAGCTCGGAGAATGCGATGAAAAAGAATGGTTCAAAAGTGTTGGTGGAATTGCAGGCAGCCGGTGCGCTCAAAGCAGTGCTTCAGCAGGTTTCAGGCGTGAGGCTGCGCGAGATCAAGCTGGAACCGTTTCGCCCGGGACATCAGCGCGAGATTGTGGCATCGATTGACGTGTTCGGCCGCCAGCGGACGCTCACTTGCGCCGTTGCCTCCGATGCAACCGAACCGCAGATCAGCAAGGCTCTGCTCGATCTGCGCCGCAATGCCACGCCCGGTCCCGGAGGCACGACCTTTGTGCTGATCGCCCCGCAAATGCCGTCGGCCTCGGCAATCTATGATGCGAACAAAGTGGGCTTCGTTGACTTTCAGGGTAATGCGCACCTGAATCTGGGTGAGGCCTTCATCTGGAAGCACACCGTGCCATTCCAGGACGTGCATCCATCTTGAGGCTGCCCGTGCGTCACGGCCTATCCTGATCAGACCATTACCCTCGTTACCCGCCTGCATCGCGGCCAGCCGAGCCAATGCTATACTCAGTGTGCGCCCGTGGGCTCGGGCGGCGCCCGGGACCTTCCCTGGGCTCTTGAAGCGAGCACAGCGCCTGGAGGAGCACCATCGCACTCGATAAACGTTCGGCCAAGTCCTTTATCCGCATCAACGATCGAATTCGCGCGCGAGAGATTCGCGTAATCGACGAAAACGGAGAGCAGCTCGGTATTCTGCCGCCATTTGAGGCGCTCAAAATCGCCCGCGAGCGGGGCTTGGACCTGGTTGAGGTTTCACCCAATGCAGTGCCGCCGGTCTGCCGCATCCAGGACTACGGCCGCTATCTTTACGAGAAAGAAAAGAGTGAACGCGCTGCCCGCAAACGGCAGAAGGTCATTGTCGTCAAGGAAGTCAAGTTCTCCGTCACCGTGGATGAGCACGATTACCAGACCAAAAAGAACCAGGCAGTCCGCTTTCTGAATGAAGGCGACAAGGTCAAAGCGAGCCTGCGCTTCCGCGGTCGCCAGATGGCCCACCGGGAACTCGGTTACAACATCATCAACCGGCTCATTCAGGACGTAGGCGACGCCGGGATCGTCGAGTTCATGCCGCGCATGGAAGGCACCATCCTGCACGCCATTCTCGCCCCGTCCAAAAAAGAAGGCGCCGCCCGGCCAAAGCCCGCGCAGCCGCAGCAGACAGCCGTCCCACGCCCGCCCGTAGCGCAAGCGTAAACAAATTGATCCGGAGCGGTGTCGCAATCCCCCGAGTGAGCGGAGTTGTGTCTCTGCCGCGCTAGAATCTACCTATGTCCGCCGCGGTATCGATCTCTCCTGACGTTCTGGCCAAATACGAGCCGGTGATCGGCCTTGAAGTGCACGTGCAGCTGCTCACGGCCTCCAAGATCTTTTGCGGCTGCGCCAACAAATTCGGATCGGCTCCGAATACGAACGTCTGTCCGGTGTGCCTCGGTTTGCCCGGAGCTCTGCCGGTCCTCAATGAGAAAGCGGTGGAATTCGCTACGCTGGCGGCGCTGGCGCTGCACTGCACGGTAAACGAGCGGTCGATCTTCGCGCGCAAGAATTACTTCTATCCCGATCTGCCCAAGGGCTACCAGATCTCGCAGTTCGACAAGCCGATCGCCGAGCACGGCTGGATTGAAGTTCCAACTGCGGATGGCCGAACGAAGCGCATCGGCATTACGCGCCTGCACATGGAAGAGGACGCGGGCAAAAGCCTGCACGAAGGCTTTGCCGACTCCGCCACGCGCACCTATCTCGACCTGAACCGCTGCGGCACGCCGCTCGCCGAGATTGTGAGCGAGCCCGACATCCGCACTCCCGACGAAGCCTTCGAATACCTCACGCGGCTCAAAGAGATCCTGCTCTACACCGGCGTCTCGGACTGCAACATGGAAGAAGGATCGCTTCGCTGCGACGCCAATGTGAGCGTGCGTCTCAAAGGCGCGGAGCGCTTCGGCACAAAGGCTGAGGTGAAAAACGTCAACAGCTTTCGCTTCATCCGCGCGGCGCTCGAGTACGAGATCGAGCGCCAGGTCGAGATCATCGAATCAGGCGGCCGCGTGGTGCAGGAGACGCGGCTATGGAATGCGAACGAGGGCCGCACCTATTCGATGCGCTCCAAAGAGCAGGCCCACGATTACCGCTATTTCCCCGAACCCGATCTGCCGCCGCTGATTGTTTCGGCGGAGTTCTTGTCCGAGATCAAGAGAAAACTTCCGGAGCTGCCCGAGGCGCGCCGTGCGCGCATGATCGCTGAGTACGATCTCAATGCCAAAGATGCGCAGACGCTCACTGCCTCGCGCGAATTCGCCGACCGCTTCGAGACGGCTGCGAAAACGGCAAAGAATCCGCGCCGTGTCGCCAATGTGCTGCTGAGTGAGGTAGGCGGGCGTCTCAATGCGCTGGGCCTCGATCACGCCCAGTCACCTGTGTCGATGGCTGGCATCGTTCTCGCCGCGGACCTGCTCGACGAAGGCACAATCAGCTCCAAGCAGATGAAGCAGCTCTTCGATATCGCCTTTGAAAAGGGTGAAGACTTCAGCGTGGTGTACGAGCGCGAAAAGCCGCAGCAGATCACGGATGCGTCGGCGCTCGAAAAACTCATCGACGAAGTGATCGCGGCAAACCCCAAGCAGGTGGAGCAGTACCGTGCCGGCAAGAAGACGATGGCTGGATTCTTTGTGGGGCAGGTGATGCGGGCGTCGAAGGGACAGGCAAATCCCGCGCTGCTGAATGAGCTGGTAACGAGGAAACTCGAAGGATAAGGCGCTCTATTTAAGCTTCAGATCCGAGATGAAATCCTTGCGTGCGTCCCACGAGCTTACCGTCTTTACGGCGCTCTTTTTGCCGCCTTTTTCCGCCCAAAGGTCGAAGTCCTCAGCCATGTTCACTTGTGCGAAATGAAAGTGGCCGTCCGCTGTGGAAGTGTAACTGCGGATGGATTTGTTTTTCTCGTTTTGCAGAAAGACCGTGGCCCCGGCCACGGGAGCAGAAGCCCCATTCAGCACCGTACCGGAAACGGTGCGCTCGCCGATGTTCTGGGCCTGCGCCGCCGGCGCAATCAGTGAATCATTCGGACTAAAGCAAACAATTCCCGCCGACAGGAGAGCGGCTGCCGCCAGCAACCTGAACCTTTGGCGTGTCACTCTTCCTCCTCGTCTTCTTCGTAGGCTTCATCTTCTTCTTCGAGTTCTTCTTCCAGTCGCGCCAGCTCCAATGGCTCAACGCCCACCACTTCGAACTCCGTCCCGCACTCTTCGCAGGCAACCACGTCGCCTTCTTCCACTTCGTCTACTTCAATATCCAGTTCGTTCTCACATTCAGGGCAGCTGGGCATGGCAGCCTCCTCTCTCTCCATTTAATCAAACTTCAAGGTTACGGTACCGGGCGCCTCGAAACCTGATGGGCATCGGCGCCTGCTGCTGCTTTCCTCCACGCAGCGTTCGCCGGCCCCAGTGAGAAGAACGGTTCCAGGGAATTCCAGTGAAAAGGAAAATAGCAATCGAAACGAGTTTGCCTCCAGCGTGCACAGACACTGGTTCCGCTATAGTTTTAGGGACGACCCGGCCTCAGGTCAAGGCCCCGCGGCTTCCGCATGAATCCAAAGATTCGAGGACTGTTCATGAATTTCGCTCTAGGCCTGCTGCTCAGCGGATTGGTGCTGGCAGCGCCCCTCATTGCGGCGCAGCAGCCCGATTTCTCGCTCGGCGGCGGGCCCGCCGCTCCGGCTGCACCGGATCCGGCGATTGCGCGCGCTCTTACAAGCATTCAAGCCGCGCGTATACAACAGACGATCGATACCCTCGTAAGGTTTGGTACCCGCAACACGCTTTCCAGCATGGAGACGGATCTGCCGCCGGGGCAGGGCATCCAACCGGCGGCAGACTGGATCGCCGCGCAATTTGACGCCATCTCGAAGGACTGCGGCGGCTGCCTGGAAGTGCACCGGGATGTGTTCACTGCCGATCCGGCGGCGGGCGGCCCATGGGCGGGCCGCATTCCGCGGCCAACGCAATTGACGAACGTTTATGCCATTCTGCGCGGAACCGATCCAGTGCAGGCGAAACGGATGTACCTCGTCACCGGGCATTACGATTCCCGCAATACCGACGTGCTGGATGATCACGGCGCGGCCCCCGGCGCCAACGACGACGCCTCCGGCGTAGCTGTCTCGCTCGAGTGTGCGCGGGCCCTCAGCAAGCTGCATTTTCCTGCAACTCTCGTCTTCGTCGCAGTCGCAGGTGAAGAGCAGGGCCTGGTGGGCTCCGCACATCTGGCGCATCTGGCGCGCGAACAAAACTGGCAGCTTGAAGCGGTGCTGAACAACGACATCGTAGGCGGAAATACCACGCCCGGCGACACGCTGCAGTTGAAGGACCGCGTGCGGGTGTTTTCCGAAGGCGTCCGGTCGACCGCGACTCCGGCCCAGCTCAAGCGTGTTCTCGCGCTCGGCGAGGAGAGCGATTCCCCCAGCCGCGAACTGGCGCGGATGGTTGCCGACGTGGCGCGCAGCTACTTCCCTGGAACCAGCGGCAAAAAAGGCGCCTCGCCGTTCTCCGCCTTCCTGGTCTTCCGGCCGGACCGCTATCTGCGCGGCGGCGATCACAGCTCCTTCAACCACGAAGGGTTTCCCGCTGTGCGCTTCACGGAGTGGCGCGAGGACTTCAATCACCAGCACCAGAATGTCGTCTTGCCGCCGCCCGGCTCCGATGCACCCATCAAGGGCGATTTGACCCAGTTTGTCGACTTTGACTATGTAGCGCACGTCGCGCGCTTGAACGCGGCCACTCTGGCTACGCTCGCCAGCGCCCCTGGAGGGCCTCAGAACGTGGGGATCGATGCCCATAAGCTCGAAAATGGCACCACACTGCACTGGGACGCTCCGCAGGGAGCCGATAACGACGTGCGCTATGAGATTCTGTGGCGGCAGACTACCGCGTCCGACTGGCAGTACCAGCTTGCCGCCCGGCCGACTATGACAGGAGCGCAAATGCAGCTTACCGTTCCGGTGTCCAAGGACAATGTGGTCTTCGGCGTGCGCGCAGTCGATGCCGCCGGCCACCGGAGCCTGGTAACGGTACCTTGACCGGCCCACCATGACACCCGGCACACTTTACGTTTAACCTGTTTCTTACGATGCCCAGGATCGGCTCCAGCCCGTTCGCCTTCCCAGACTTCAAAGGCGCCACGCGCCGCCTGATTCTTCTCAACCTGGCGACGTATTTTGCGCTACTTGTCATGGGTTTTGCCTTCCGGGAGCAGGTCGGCGGACTGATCCTTGAACTAAGCCTGGTACCCAGTCTCTTTGTCCATGGCAGCATCTGGCAGCCGCTTACCTACAGTCTGGTTCACCCCGGCCTGCTGGGTACGCTGATTGAATTGCTCTCACTCTGGTTCCTGGCTGGATTTTTTGAGATGCAGGGGCACAGCGCCAGCTGGGTCACCGGCCTTTACGCTGTTTCCGTGCTGGGCACAGCAGCGGCGGCGCTCGCCATTTTCGGCGTCAGCGCCACACTGCACCTTGATCTGCAGACGATTCCGCTTTACGGCTGTTTTGGCGGCATCTTCGGCCTGCTCGCGGCCATCGGCTTTCTGTACGGCGACGTGCAATTCATGCTGTTCCCGCTGCCCATCGGTATCAAAGCGCGCTATCTGGCCATTATCTACGCGCTGATCTCGATCGCCATGCTCTTCGGCGAACAGCGCATGTACGCCTTTGCCGAATTGGGCGGGGCGCTGGCCGGACTGCTCTGGGTGCGCATGGCGCCCCGCCGCGGCATGTCCTTCATGCTCAGCGAAAGCTGGTACGGCATGCGCAACCGGTATTACCGCTGGAAGCGCCGCCGCGCCGCGCGCAAATTTGAGGTCTACATGCGGTCGCAGGGTCGCACGGTCCGCTTCGATGGCCAGGGCCGGCAGATCGACGAAGACTCCGACGACAAAAAGCGCTGGAACTGAAGGCCGCCCCCGCCGATAGCAGCCCGTGGCTCCGTTGACCGTACGCGTTGCGGGCGACCGTACGCGTTGCGGGCGAGGCCCAATCCGCCTCTCCTGGCGCCCATCGGATCCATGGGCATGTTACCTGTCGCCATCACGCAAAAGCGGTATTGAGGCATGCCGGGAAACCGGTCACACTGTGACGCAAGTACCCTTGTCTCCTTTCCAGACGCCCTGATGGTTCTGTAATAACGCATTCACAATCGGAGCCAATCAACAGAGTCCTCGTAGTGTTCTTATCACCGGTGATGCAGAGGTTTGTTCGTGAAGCTTAGGTTGCTCTCATTGGCAGTTTTCCTTTGCGCGGCGTTCGCGATACCTGTGCGCGGTATGGCAGGTGTCCTGAATGCGCCGCAAAGGCCTCCTGTCACGAGCACACTCGTCTCCCGCCTGGGCGCAATGGATCTCGGTGTGTGGCGGGAAGAGGACGTCGGAAGCCTGCACCACTGGAGGATCGCCGGCGAAGTCTTTGCGCTTTTATTGTGCGCTGCATTCGGCCTGCTGACGTTGAAGCTGTACTATCGCGCTCGGCGCGAAACGCGGCAGCGGCAGGACGCCGAGGATGAGCTGAATCGGGCCCGTCACGCGCTGGAAATGCGCGTGCAGGAACGAACCCGCGAGTTGAGCCTCGAAGTGGAAGAGCGGCGAAGAGCCGAGGAACTGAATCGTGGGCAAAAACAGGTCCTGGAGATGCTGGCGACGCACCGCGAGCAACAGACCGAGGACATCCTGCATGTTCTTGCCGAAACTGTTGCTTCCCAGCGCCGCAGCTGGGACTGTTCACTGCACCTGGTCGATCCCACACGGAAATCCCTTCAGCTGGCGGCCCTATCCGGAGGCAACGAGAAGCTCAGGCGGTATCTGGTCAGCATCAGCGCCGATTTCCCTGACGCCCCGGAGAGCCAGGCTTGTGCGACCGGGAAGCCGTGCATCGTGGAAAAGATGACCGATGTGCGGCGTCCGTGGAGCGAACTGCTGGTGGCCAATGGCATCCACTCCGCATTCTCCGTCCCGTTTCGCATCGCCGGCTCTGACGATACCGCTGGAACGCTCACCGTGTACGCCCGGCTGCAAAGCGGCCCCAGCGCCCGCGATCTGGAACTGCTGGAGTCCGCCGCAGGGCTGGCGGCGCTGGTCATCGAGCACCGGCGCATTCACGCCGAGCTTCTGCACAATGCCTACCAGGACCCGCTGACCGGCCTTCCCAACCGCCGCGCGGGCGAACAGGCCCTCGAAGTGGCCATCGATACGGCCGGCCACCACTGCGAGCCGCTCGCCGTGCTCTGGATCGATCTGGACCGCTTCAAACGCATTAACGATCAGTTTGGTCATGGCGCCGGCGACCGCGTCCTGCGCACGGTCGCGGACCGTTTGCGTGCCAATCCATTACTGACCGGCGGTGTGATGCGCATGGGCGGGGATGAGTTCCTGGCGCTGATACCGGGCAGGGCTGCATCCATGGAAGCCAGCCTGATTGCCGGGCAGCTGGGCAAGGCGATTGCCGAACCCATCTCGGTAGGCTCGACGACGGTTTCCATCTCCGCCAGTATCGGCGTCTCGCTGTATCCCCGCGATGGCGCGTCGCTCGACATGCTGCAGCGCAATGCGGATTTCGCCATGTATCGCGCGAAGAGCGCCGGTGCCGGAATGTGCGTTTACTCTCCGGACATGAGTGCAGAGACCGGAGCGTCTCTCGAGCTGGAACAGGCGCTGAGTGTCGCTCTCGAGAACAACTATCTGCGCGTGGTGTATCAGCCGATCTACGCGCAAGACGGCCAACTGAGCGGCTTCGAGGCTCTGCTGCGCTTCCACCATCCGCGGCTCGGCGAAATCTCGCCGGCGCGCTTCGTTCCCATCGCCGAAGAGATGCGGCTGATTGTGCCCATCGGCAACTGGGTGTTGCGCCAGGCCTGCCGGCAACTCCAGTCATGGATGGAAGCCGGGCTTCCGCGCGCGCGTATGAGCGTGAACATCTCGGCGCTACAGTTTGCCCAGGAAGAGTTTGCGGGAACCGTTGCCGACATCCTGTGCGAGTGCGCGGTCCCGCCCGAGAATCTGTTGCTGGAACTTACGGAAACCGTCGTCATGGGCGACTTCGGAGCCGTCGTGCGGCAGATGAACCTTCTCAAAGACTGCGGCGTTCGCATCGCCATGGATGACTTCGGTACGGGCTACTCGTCGCTGAGCTATATCCACAAGCTGCCGATTGACGTGCTTAAGATCGACCGTTCCTTTATCGAGCGGCTCGATGAGACCGAAAGCACCCGGCCGATTGTGGAGGCTGTGATCTCCATGGCAACACGGCTTGGCCTCATGGTAATTGCCGAGGGTGTTGAGACCGAGCGGCAGCGCCGCACTCTGCAGGAAGCTGGCTGTCACGCGTTCCAGGGCTATCTCTTTGCACGCCCTTTGCCGCCGGAAGAGGCTGGCCAGCGCCTCTCCGCGAGTCGGTCAAAGCGCGCCATCAACCCTCAGCGCGCCGCCGCGTGCGCCGTTACGATGCCATAACTTGCATCGAGCTGCGTCGAACTCACATCTGGACTATGCATTTTCTGAGTAACGATATCCGCGAGCCGGGAGGTCGGGTCGACGCGACCGATCATTTGATCGGCGAACCCTTCACTGACTGAAAAGGACGCAGTCACTCAGATAATGCCGTTGCACGATAGAATGACCTTGCATGTCGACCCAGATCGCTTTTCTCTTTCCCGGCCAGGGCTCGCAAGCCGTCGGCATGGGCCGCGACCTCGCCGAGCATTTCCCCGTTGCAGCAGAGACCTTCGCGCAGGCCGATGAGGCTCTTGGCCTCTCTCTTTCGCGCCTATGCTTCGACGGCCCCGAAGAAGACTTGAAGCTCACCGAAAACACGCAGCCCGCGATTCTCACAGTCAGCATAGCCGCAGCGCGCGTTCTTGCCGAGCGCGGCATGCAACCGTCGCTTGCCGCGGGACACTCATTGGGCGAGTGGTCCGCACACGTCATCGCTGGAACGCTCAGCTTTGCGGACGCAGTGCGCGCCGTGAAGGCGCGCGGCCGCGCCATGCAGCAGGCCGTTCCGCCGGGCCAGGGCGGCATGGCGGCAGTGCTCTCGTTGGACGCGGCGCAAGTAGCCGAAGCGTGCGCTGAGGCTGCGCAGGAGACCGGCCTCACGGTGCAGGCGGCGAATCTGAACTCGCCCGCGCAGACTGTCATCTCCGGCGCGCTAGCTGCGGTCGAAAAGGCCGTGGCCCTGTGCAAGCAAAAAGGCGCGCGCCGTGCCGTGATGCTTCCGGTGAGCGCGCCTTTCCACTGCGCGCTGATGCAGCCGGCGCAGGAAGAAGTGGCTCGTGTGCTCGCGGGACTCTCAATGAACAACCCAAGCATTCTCGTAGCTGCGAATGTGACCGGCGGCCTCGTTACCACAGCCGATGCTGCGCGCGATGCGCTCGTGCGGCAGGTCACCGGCACCGTCCGCTGGGTGGATTGCGTGCAGGCGCTCAAGGCCGCGGGTGCCGACACATTTATCGAAGTAGGACCGGGTAAGGTGCTGTGCGGTCTGCTGAAGCAGATCGATCCTGCGCTGAAGTCGCTGAACGTGGAAGATTCGGCAAGCCTGGAAAAGACCCTGGCGGACCCGGGAATCGCAGCGTGAGCTACACGATTCCCAACTCCCGCAGCACAAACGCGTAATCCATCGCGATCTCTTTGAGATAATCGTAGCGGCCGCTCGCGCCTCCGTGGCCCGCCTGCATATTGGTCACCAGCAGCAGAGGATTCGCGTCCGTCTTCAGCGTGCGCAGCTTTGCGACATACTTCGCCGGCTCCCAGTACATTACCTGGCTGTCGTGCAGCGAGGTCTTCACCAGCATGGGCGGATAGCTCCCGGCGTGCAGGTTGTCGTACGGCGAGTAGCTCAGCATGTAGCGGAAATATTCTTCCTCGTTCGGATCGCCCCACTCTTCGTACTCCGGCACCGTGAGCGGCAAAGACGCGTCGAGCATCGTATTCATCACATCCACAAACGGCACATGCGAGACGACGGCGCGGAACAGTTCGGGGCGCATGTTCGCCACCGCGCCCATCAGCAATCCACCCGCAGAGCCGCCTTCTATCGCCACGCGCTGCGGATCGCCGTACCCGTTCGCAGTCAAGTACTCCACCGCCGCAATAAAATCCGTGAAGGTGTTCCGCTTCACCAGCATCTTGCCGGCATCGTGCCATGGCTTGCCCAGGTCGCCGCCCCCACGAATATGCGCATAAGCCATCACAATGCCGCGATCGAGCAGACTGAGCCGGTTCGAGTTGAATCCCAGCGGCAGCGAATATCCATACGAGCCGTAGCCGTAGACGTAGAGCGGATTCTTTCCAGCCCTTCGCTTGTCCTTGCGATACACGATTGAGACAGGCACTTCCACTCCATCCGGCGCCTTTGCATGCACGCGCTCGCCCGCGTAGAGCGTTCGGTCAAAGCCGCCGGGAATCTCCAGTTGCTTGAGCAGCAGGGACGCGCCCGTCGCCAGGTCATACTCGTACACCGAGCTCGGCGTCACCAGAGATTGATAGCCGTAGCGGAAGGTCTTTGTCTCGAAGATGCGATTGATGTGCGGATGGGCGCTGTAGGCCGATTCGGGAAACGCAATCTCATCGGCGGGCGCTGCCTCCGGGCTATCACTCGAGAAACTCCACAGCCGCAGCCGCGGCAGGCCGTCCTCGCGCTCGCAGGCAACGAAGAAATCCGCAAACAGATCGATCTCTTCGAGCATGATGTCGTCGCGGTGATGAATCAGCTCGGTCCAATGTTCGCGTCCCGGTGTTGCTTCCGGCGCGGTCACCAGCCGGAAGTTACGTCCGCGATCATTCGTGCGGATAAACCAGTGGCCCTTGCGGTGATCGATGTAATACTCGTGTTCGTCCTCGCGTGGAAGAACCAGCGTGAACTTCCCCGCTGGATGATCGGCTCGCAGCACATGGCACTCAGTCGTCGTGTGGCTGGCAGACTCAAACACGAGGAACTCACCGTCTCGCGTGCGGCCGACGCCCAGGTTGAAGCGCTCGTCGTCGTCCTGATACACGAGCACATCGTTGCTGTGCGGAGTTCCGCTCGCGTGCCGCCACAACTGGTACTGCCGCTTCTGCTGCTCGTCCTCGACGGTATAGAACAGCGTGCGGTTATCGGCCGCCCACGCAAGCGAGCCCACGCGCTCCACTTCTCCAGGCAGAGCCTCTCCGGTCTCCAGGTTCTTGACGTGCAGCGTGTACTGGCGAAAGCCTTTGGTGTCGGTGGAATACGCCAGCCAGCGCCCGTCGTCGCTGATGTCGGTGTTGCCTATCGCGAAATAGGGAACGTCCCGGCCCAGGAGATTGCCGTCCAGGATCACTTCTTCCTGCGCGTCTGCATCGGGACCGCTAGCGCCTCCCCGTTGGCGGCAGTGAATGGCATATTGCAGGCCCTCCTCGGTCCGGGTGTAATACCACCACGCGCCGTCGCGATAGGCCACCGAAATGTCGGTCTGCTTCACGTGGCTGAGCATCTCGTGATAAAGCTCGTCCCGCAGCGAGGCGAGCGGCGCCATCTGCGCCTCAGCGTAGGCGTTTTCCGCTTCGAGATACTCGGTAACCTCGGGATTCTCCTTTTCGCGCAGCCATGCGTAATCGTCCGTGAGCGCGACGCCATGCAGACGGTTTTGCGTGGGGTGTTTCCGCGCGATGGGAGGCGAAGGCAGTGCGTCTTGATTCGTCACTCCTCCAGTGTATAGCGCACAGAAAAATCCGTACCGCCGCCGGGGTACAACCGATCTCATAAATGCCCACGCGGCTCATTGCGCAGGTATGGGACCCAACAACAAGGTGGGTCCCAGGTGCCCGGCGAGTTAATGAACATCGTTTATGCGACCGGTTTTAATCTCCGGCGGCGGTCGTGCTTACTTCAGCCCATAGACATCAATCTCGCCCTGCGGGTTTGCGGCAGTAGTGAGGTCGTGCCCCGTTGAGATATACACCTTGCCGTTGGCGACTACGGGCGAGCTGAACTTGATGCCGTAGCCCGGTGCGTCGCCTGGGTTGGCGTTGCTGTTGTAGATCTCAGTGGGGAAGTTGGCTGCGTCGTAAGCACGCAGGGTCGCGCTGGTTGGCGTGGCCTGATTCGAATTCTGCAGTGGATTACCCTGATCGATCATCCACACGATGCCGTAGCCAGTTCCGTTGGCAGAGATGAATGGGCTGGTTCCCCGTGCGCCTTGCTGCTGGAACTCCGATGTATCGTCGAAGGGTGTCAGAGTCGAAGAGTACTCGAATTGCCGAATCCCTCCAGGTGCATTTGAAGAGGTCGGTGTAACTCCCAGGTAGGTGTAGTTGTTGAAATAGGCGGATGTCCCGAAGATTTCGTACGATGTGATGCTCGCGGTGTTGTTCCCGGTGCTGTCCTGGCAACTGTCGGGGTAAGTATTGCCGCCGGCTAGGCCCGCGCCCCATACCTGTTCCTGGATCGCACCGGCATCGTTCGCGGATTCGTGCCCCATGTTCGTGCTGTTTACCAGGTACATCGTGCCTGTCTTGCCGCCGGCCACAAGCGTCGTCGTGCCCGGAATAAGCAGTAGTCCGCCTGAGGCCAGATCCGCGTCATCGCAATCCATGTACTGGTAGATACTGGGCGTGAAGTAGTCGATCGGCTGCATGGTTCCGTTCGCGCCTGCCACCGGAGTGGGGCCGAACTTCAGCACGGAATCAGCGAAAGCCGTTTGTCCATCCCAGGGACCATTTCCGGTGGTGATGTAAATGTTCCCCTGGCTATCGGCAACCGGTCCGCCGCCACCCATCCACACGCCGCCGGCGCTGGCGTAGGTGCCTTCTCCATTCAGCTTCGTGCTGGAGTTGAACACCCCCACCTGTTGCAGCGTCGAGGCATTGTAGGCCACCAGCCATCCGGAGTGGCAACCTCCAAAGCCCATGTAGATGTTGCCGTTCGCCAGCAGTAGCGCAGCCCGCTGGATGCACGACGTGTCGAGCGTCTGCACGCCGTTGACCGAAGCAGAGTTCGTAGCCGGAACGGAGACATTGAGCGTCACCGGCGCGCCGAACTTCTGCGCCCCCGTCGTGATATCGAGCGCATTCAGCCGGAACGTGCCGCCGGTACTGGCCGAAGTTTGCGCCGAAACCACGTAGAGAGTGTTCGTGCTCGGATCGATCACCGGCGTGGAGGTGACTCCTTCGTAGGGTTGAATCGGCCCGTCGGTGATCGGGGTCTCTCCGGTCTGCAGCAGGGAGACTTGCCACAGCGGGGCGCCAGTTCCGTAGTTGTCCGCGTCGAAGGCGTAGACACTGTCGTGCTCGGTCGCCACGTACACCACGTTATGCGTAGCGCCGTTGATCTTCACGTTCGACATGATGAGCGGAGAGCCGTACACATACCCGTCCACCGCGTAGGAGAAGAGCTTGCCGAACGATGCCGGCGTTACGTTCGAAGGCGTCAACGTCTGCTCGTTCGAATTCACTCCGCTGCGGTTCGTGTCCACGTGCCACGTCGTGATGTTCACGCCGGCCGCCTGAGGCAGCGTGACGGTGGCCGGGGCGGAGCCGCTGATCTGATCAACAGAAGCCGAGATCGTTGTGGAGCCGGAAGCCATGCCCGTGGCAAGGCCGCCTGAGTCGATTGTTGCCACGGAGGTATTGGACGAAGCCCACGTTGCGCTCGACGTCACATTTGCCGTTGAGCCGTCGCTGTAGGTTGCCGTGGCTGTAAATTGCTGCGTAGATCCTGCGACAAAGGTTGCGTTTTGTGGCGTGACGGCGATTGACTTCAACGCCTTTTGCACAGTGAGTGCAGCGGTCGCTGTGAGTCCGTTTGCAGCAGCGGTAATGGTCGCTGTTCCCGGGGCAACGGCCGTTGCCAGGCCGGAGGCATTCACCGTCGCAACCGTCGTGCTCGAAGAGCTCCAGGTTACGCCTGTCGTGAGGGTGCCGGTCGTCCCATTGCTGTACGTCGCGGTGACGGAAAACTGCTGCGTGGCTCCCACCGTGAGAGTTGCGCTGGGAGGTGTCACTGCGATTGCCGTCACAGTCGGCGCAGCAGGCGTTACGGTCAAGGCTGCGGTGGACGTCACTCCGCTCGCCGAAGCGGTGATGGTCGCCGAGCCTGCGGCGGCCGCCGTCGCCAGGCCGGAGGCGCTAATGGTGGCGACAGCCGTGCTCGAAGAACTCCAGGTGACACCCGAGGTAAGCGGGCCGGTCGTCCCATTGCTGTACGTCGCGGTGACGGAAAACTGCTGCGTGGCTCCAGCTGTAAGCGTCGCGCTCGGCGGCGTGACCGCGATCGACTTCACCGTGACAGGCGCCGCTGTTACGGTCAGAGCTGCAGTTCCGCTCACGCCGTTTAACGATGCCGAAA
>Ga0335073_10003821_pt1 | contig 21031 bp, 16 predicted proteins | sample Lox_Sample_22_FD_207093 | JGI IMG/M metagenome (GOLD analysis project Ga0335073, IMG submission 207093) | Soil microbial communities from Loxahatchee National Wildlife Refuge, Florida, United States - Lox_Sample_2.2 | ecosystem: Environmental > Terrestrial > Soil > Wetlands | place: USA...
ACCTCGACCGGAGAACCATGGGCCTTCGCCCAGGGAGGCGCGAGCTGCTGTTTCTTGCTGTCGCAGATGATTTTCGAGAAAGCGTACCCATCCGTCGAGTGGATCGACGGGCCATCACTCCTCTTTCGAAATTCCGGATTGCCGGGCACGCGAGACAACAAGCATTCCCTTGCGGCTTGACAAGAAATCCGCGCGCCGACGATAGTGCAATCTTCGGTAGTGAGGAGATGTGTGATGCTGACCAGACGGGAAGCCATAGTTGGACTCGCGGGCGTCCTGGCCCAGACTGCGCAGCAGTTGCCGGCCAACCGGAATGTGAAATGGGCGCTTGGTTCCAACCTGTGGAACTCTTTTCCTGGGGCCCGGTTTACCGACATCCTGGATGTAATGCACGACACCGGATTCATTGGACTTCGCCTCACGCAATATCCGCAGATTCTCACCAAATACAACGTCACGCCGGAGCAGATGGAGCGGGAGCTTTCCCGGCGCGATCTTCATATCATCACGATTTCCTTTAACGGCGCGGCGGACGATCCGGCAAAGCATGCGGAGATTCTGGCCAACGCGCGGAATGCGATGACATTCCTGAAGCGCTTCGGAGCAGACCAGCTGGTGGTCTTCTCTCCTACGCGCGGCAAACCGGATTCTGCCTTTGCGGTCATGTGCCGCTTCTACAATCAACTCGGCGAAACGGCTGGGGAAATGGGATTCAAGGCCGGCTTGCACAATCATCTGGGGCAGATGGTGCAAACTCCGGAAGAGATCGACCGCTGCATGGCACTGACGGATCCCAGGTTGTTCTACCTGGCTCCGGACACGGCTCACGTCTATCTCGGCGGGGGCGATCCGCCGGCCATCATGGAGAAGTACAAACAGCGGTTAATGATGGCCGACTACAAAGACGCAAAACGGGCCGGCTTGACGACAAAGTACCTGACGAACACGTACGATCTTGGGGATGGCGAGATCGACTTTCCGGCCTGCCACCGCGTACTGCGCAGCATCCGCTACCACGGTTGGCTCTGTGTAGATCTTGACATTGCCAGAAACGGCCCACGCACCAGCTACGAACGCTGCGGAGGCTACGTGGTGAAGGTCCTGGAACCCATTTATGTCTGAAATCACCCGGCGGAAAATGATAAAGATGACAGCCGCTGCTACGGTGTCAAACTATCGCATCCTGGATCCTCACGTACATGTCTGGAAACATGACCTGCAGTTTCCCTTTGCTCCCGGAGCAAAGGTCCCAGATTACGACGCGACTCCGGAGATGCTGCTGGCGCTGATGAAGGCAAATGGCGTGCAGAAGACAGTGATCATCCAGGTCATCCATTACCGCTACGACAACAGCTACCTGGCGGCCGTGCTTAAGCAATATCCGCAATTTTTTCAGGGCGTTTGCCGGGTGGATCCGCTGGATCCCGCGGCGCCCGATCATCTCTCGCAGATATCCGCGCAACCAGGTTTTCGCGGAGTGCGTTTGAGTCCGGCAGGGGATGCCGGGGGAGATTGGATCCGCAGTCCGTTGATGCCGCCTCTCTGGAAGCGCTGCGATCAACTCAAAGTTCCCATGACCCTGCTGATGCCGATCGGCCGTGTACCGGACGCGCAGAGGCTGATCGAGACATATCCCGATTTGACGGTGGTGATCGACCACATGGCAGATTGCCCTGTAGACCACCCGGAACAACTGGAGGCCCTGGTCGCGCTGGTTCGTTATCCCAGGGTATTCGTGAAAATCTCGCACACCTGGTCGCTATCCAGGCAGGAGTATCCCTGGCTCGACTCCCAAAAATTGGTGAAGCGCCTGTACGACACCTTTGGCCCGCAGCGTCTGATGTGGGCAACAGATTGGCCCATTGCGAAAGAGAAGGCCAGCTACGCGCAAAGACTGACCGTGGTGCGCGACGATATGAAATTCTTGAATGCCGAAGACAAGAGCTGGCTGCTCAGCAAAACGATAGAGCGCGTATGGCGGTTTCCCTGAGCTTTTAACTTGTCCCAGGGCAAATCAAAAGCAGGGTGTGTTTTTCAACCAGAATGCAGCGAAGTGGGGAGCTCTGCGGTTTCTCTTCTGGCAAACCTGTTTGCTCATTAGCCTCGCCTAAGAGCTGAAGAGCTTGATCATCTTGTCCCGGGAAGCATCCACGTGGGTCTGCATGGCTTGGCGGGCTTCGACCGGCTCCCTTCGTTCGATGGCCCGGAGAATGTCTGAGTGCCCAATCCAGCCGGGTACGGTTTGGGTGCACAGAGTATCGAGGCGGGTTACGTAGCTGAGGGTCAAGCCGAGTTGGCTGGTGACTCTTTGGTTGCCGGCCAATTCGCTCAGGCGCAAATGAAAGGCCTGATTGGCCTGCAGGATTTGCTCCAGGCTGGCAGCGGGGTTCTTCTCCGGCTCGACGATCGCACTCAGCTCCTTGATCTGCTCGTGGCTGGCGGTCTGGGCCAGCTTTTCCGCTGCGTAGGATTCCAGAAGCTTGCGGTACTCATACATGTCCACGATGTCGCGCACCGAAATGGGCGTTACCATGAAGCCTTTACGGCGAATGCGGGTCAACCAGTGGTCCTGCATCAGGCGGGTGCAGGCTTCCCGTACCGGAGTCCTGCTGGTGCCGCAGCGCTCGGCGAGGTCGGCCTCGGACAGGAATTCTCCGGGCGGAAGCTTGGCGGTGATAAGCCACTCCCGCAGCAGACGATAGACGCGCTCTACTTCTCCCAGTTTGTCGGCTTTGGCTCGGGCTGGCTTGGTCAATCCGCGGTCACCCGCGTCTCTTCATATTCGGATTTTTTTTCAATCTTCTCTCTCCGCAGCATCGTCGTTACCTTGGCCTGCGTCTGTCATCATAAAGACGAAGGCACGTTCACAGGAGTTGCTGATGGTGATTCCAGCAATCGAGCGATTTCGCAGGCAGTTTCGACAGCTCAGCCTGCTTTGTCTTACTTTAGCCGCGTCCGTGGCGATTGCGATGGATCAGTCCAAGCCCGCCCATCCGCCCATCCCGCTCGATCGCTTCATCGACACCTATGAAATCTACTCGCTCCTGATGCCCGGGCAGGTTTTCAGCGACATGGACGCCGGTCAGCCCTGGGCCATCAACGACACTACCGTAAATGAAGACGACATGGACCCGAAGCTGGCCCCGGATGCAACACTGCAGCCGCCGGCAGACAATCCGCGCGCATTCAAGGAAGCGCTGAGCGATTACTACCAACGCAGGAAAGAGCGTTTTATCCTGACTCGCCACTTTCAACTGAACCGCCCTTACGTCCTGCTCAAGCCGGACGATGCGGCGCAGATGAAAGCAGCCAAGGGCTCCGTCAATGCCAGCTCCGAAGTGCAATCGGCTTTCCGGGATTACCTCGGCATCACGTATTTCAGCGAAGTCTACTTTAACCAGCAGCAGAATGCCGCCCTGGTCTATATCCTTGACTGGTGCGGCAACCTCTGCTCCCAATCGCAATGGGTTTATCTGGAAAAGCAAAACGGCGTCTGGGTACGCCGGTCCGGCAAGGCTCCCGCGCAGACATAAAATTCCGGAGGACCCAATGCGGTTTGCAGCATTCGTGATGGCCTGCATGGTTTGCGGCAGCGCCTTTGCTCAGAAACCACCCATACGAGTCGCTGTCGTTGGCCTGGAGCACGGCCATATAGCCGGCTTCCTGAAGCAGTTCCCAACCCAGCATGAAGTAGAACTCGTGGGCATCGCCGATGCAGACCAGGCACTGTGTCACCGGTATCAGCAGCAGTTTCATCTGGACCCGAAGCTTTTCTACACGCAGCTGGATGCGATGGTCGCCGCGGTTCATCCCCAGGCGCTGCTGGTCTACACCTCGGTAGGGAAGCATCGCGAGGTCATTGAAGCCGCGGCAGAGCATGGGCTGAGCGTCATGGTGGAAAAGCCGCTCACGATGTCCCTTGAGGACGCGCTGGCCATTCGCCGCGCCGCCCGGGAACATCACATCCAGGTCCTCGTGAATTATGAGACGACGTGGTACGCGAGCAACCGCGCCGCTTACGATGAGGTTGCGAAAGGCGCCCTGGGCGACATTCGCCGTATAGTCGCGCACGACGGTCACCAGGGACCCAAGGAGATTGGCGTGCCGCCCGAGTTCCTCAAGTGGCTGGAGGATCCGGCGCAGAATGGCGACGGAGCTCTCTATGATTTTGGCTGTTACGGCGCCGACCTGGCCACCTGGCTCATGCACGGAGAGTCCCCGCTGAGTGTTACCGCGGTGACCCAGACGGATAAGCCCGAAATCTATCCGCGCGTAGCGGATGAGGCCACGGTGATCATCCGTTATCCGAAAGCGCAGGCGGTCCTTATGGCCTCCTGGAACTGGCCGTTCAGCCGCAAGGATATGGAGGTGTACGGGGCGACCGGCTACGCCATCACGGTGGCTTCGGACAAACTCCGCCTTCGGACCAAGGGGGAGAATGAGGAGACGCTGGAGACTGCGCCGCCGCTGACGCCCCCCAATGACGGTTCGCTGCATTACCTGGCGGCAGTCCTTAACGGGACCCTTAAACCCGAGGGGGACCTGACGGCGCTCGATACCAACGTGGTCGTAATGCAGATTCTGGATGCGGCCCGTCAGTCTGCCCGGGAGGGCAGAACCATCAAGCTCGCGCCCTTGCCGCAATAGCCAGCGCCCGATGTGCGTTCAGGTGAGCGGATGCCGGCCCCCGTCGTCCTGCTCGCCGAATCGCGTCGTGGGGTCTGCCGTGCATCACCTCTGAGGGCCGATATTTCCGCTTCTCTCCGCACAGGGTGCAGACTACGCAGACCGTGTTGGCGGGGAAGCCGTTCGTTCCGGCTGGGACATCGTGGCCGCATTTCTTGCAGCAAACCCCACAGCATTTGGGGAAACTAAGAGCACGCATGCCATCCAATATAGGGTAATAAAAGGAGAAGATCAAGCGGAGGAGTGTGGGGGGCGGGCGGGTCGCGCATAGGGTCTCGCGCGGCCAGCGCTAAATCGCCGCATTTGTGAGCTCGCTTTCCCCGCAGAAATCCGGGGGCTCCCTCCCGATCACGATTTAAAGCCCAGCTCGAAGCGTCTTCGGATTTGTTCCTGTGTCCGGATCAGAACCCTAAACCAGTTTTCGCGTCAGACTTTGACTTCTGTGCTTTGATCCAGCTTTCGGTGCGCGCATCCAGCATATCCAGGGGCAACACGCCGCCGTTCAACATCTCGTCATGGAACGTCCGGAGGTCGAAATTGGTTCCCAGCTCCTTGCGGGCGCGCTCCCGCAACTCTGTGAATTTCAACTGGCCCAGCTTGTAGCTGAGCGCCTGCGCAGGCCAGGCGATATAGCGGTCCGTTTCGGACTGGATCATCGGTTCATCCACGGTGTGGGATTTGCGAAAGAAATCCACCACCTGATCGCGGGTCCAGCCTTGCGAATGGATTCCGGTGTCGACCACCAGCCGTACCGCCCGGAATCGCTCGCTGGCAAGCCGGCCGTAATCCGAGACGGGATCCTGGTAGAACCCGACTTCCTTGCCGAGCTGCTCGGCGTAGAGCGCCCAGCCTTCGATATATCCGGAATTAAAAGCGTGCTGGCGGAACTTGGGAAGGCCGGTCATCTGCTGCGCGACCGAGAGCTGCATGTGATGCCCAGGGATACCCTCGTGGTAGGCTGTGGCTTCATCGTCGATGAGGGTGCGATGGGCAAAGTCCGAAGTGGCGACGACCACCCGGCCGGGCCGCTTCCCGTCCGGAGTTCCTGTCTGATAGTGAGTGGCCATCGCCGATTGAAACGATGGGATAGCCTCCACGGTGACCGGGGAACCCGGAATATAGGTAAAGAGCTGCGGCAGCTTTGCCTGCATCTGGGCAAGATAGCGGCGGTAATCGTCGAGAATCTGTTCGGCCGAGGTCGGAATGTATTTTGGATTCTTCTTGAGCGAGGCATCGAAGGAAGCAATGTCGGGGAATCCCTCCTGATGCGCAATCGCCAGCATCTGCGCCCCGATTCTATCCATCTCTCGCAGCCCGAGCTCATGGATCTGGCCGGGAGTCATATCGCTGACGGTGGTGCGCACACGGATGTAATGCAGGTATCTTTCCTCGCCTCCCGGTAGTGAGGTTACGGAAAGCGTCGTGCGGCCGTGAGGAGCATACTCCGTGGCTACAAAATTTCCGAATGCCTTGTACGCCGGCAGCACCTCGTTGTTGACGACTTCGGTGATCTCCCGCGTGAGCCGCTCCTGATCCGCGGCCGAGATGCTGCCGGGGAACTTCTTGGTCGGCCGCAGGAAAGGATCATCCGCGATAATCCCCTGGCATTGGCCGGGGACTTTCTCCAGCAGAAACCGAACCGGCATCAGGTGATCTTTTTCGCCCTGACGAAGTACCTCCTCTGTCTGAGTGAAGACGCGCGGAATCTGGTGCAGGCGTGAGATGTAGTCTTCGTAGTATTCGACGCTGCTGAACGGAGAGGAAAGGGGTAGATCCGCCAATTCCGTGTGCGGCCCGCTCATCTGGGACAGAGGCATCTCAAAATCTTTGAATGCGTATTGCTCGTTGCGCCGCTCAAGGATCCGGATCATGAGCTGATGGGAGAGGAAGTCCTGCTCCGGGAAGCCGTCAGTCGAGATTGCCTTCAGGCGGGTAAGGAACTGCTCGTCGGTGGCATGCTCGTGTGCGGCTTCGGCCAGGGAAACGTCGTCCAGGCGGTCGTTATATCGATAGTCGCCATAGGCGGTCGCGGTTTGCGGCGAGGCCTTGAGGTCGGACTGATACTGCTCTTCAAACAGCGAATTCTGTGCCGCAATGCGGGAGGCGACGGAGGCAGGAGGAGCGGCCATGGAAGGAATAGAGGGGCAGAGCAGGGCCGCAGCAAGGGCGACCTCTAAAAGATTCGTACGCATGTAGAGAAGAGACTAGCAGTTCAGCAAAATGTCAACCTGGATTGAGCGGGAATCCGTTGCGACGGTCAGGGGCATATCGGCCTAGCCGTTTCGGACCCCTCTGGGCCTGAAGGCTACGGAAGTTGCACCGCGAAAATGTCCGGGCTGAAGTCGTGCCCTGATAGAAACCCGAATTTTCACGCAGATTCTAAAGCCCTGATCTGCCAATCGCGATTTATTTCAGGGGCGGCCGGAGGAATCCGAGGTACAGCGGGCAAGAACGATGGTAATATCGTCCGGCTGTTCGGCAGTGCCGATCCAGTCTGCCACTGCGCCGGCGACAATCTCCGTGATGCGCGATAGCGGTTTGTTCCGGTGCTCCCGGATCAACTCAATCAGCCGGTCTTCCCCGAATTCGCCGAATTCGTTCTCCGGCTCGGTGACACCATCGCTGTAGGCGACAAAGATGTCCCCCGGCTGCATCACCAGCGTCGACTCGTCGTAGGTGACGCCGTTGAACAGGCCCACCACAGTACCGTTGACCGTTAGTGGCGTGACCTCGCCCGAAGCGCGCAAAATCAGCGGGGGCAGATGTCCGGCGTTGCAGTAAGTCAGTACTCGCGACTTGGCATCGTAGCAGCCGAGAAACAGCGTTGCGTATTTTGCCGCCGGGGTGCTGCGATACAACTGGTAATTCAGCGTGGTCATGAGCGTGGCCGGCGACATTTGCCCGTCTCCGGCATCGCCGCGATCATACAATCGCGAATCTTCCCGCGCTCCATAGGCCAGCGAAGCAGGAATTAATGCCATTTCGGGCTCTACAGAATAGGCGCGCACGAAAGCATGCACGGTGGCCATCAGGAGGGCCGCCGAAATGCCCTTTCCGCTGATGTCTCCCACGGCAAGAACCAGCCGGTCCGAGCCCAGGGGAATAAAGTCGTAATAGTCGCCGCTAACCGTGCGCGCGGGAACACAAACCCCATGGACCTCCAGGGTGGGCAAATTGGTGACCCGGCCGGGGAATAGCAGCTCCTGCACTTCGTAGGCGATGGTGAGTTCGTTCTCCAGCCGCTGTTTCTCTTTCTGCTCATCGATCAGTTTGGCCAGCGATGTGGTCATGGAGTTAAATGAATGGCCAAGGGAAGCCATCTGGTCGCGGCCCCGGAGCGCGACACGATGGGTGAGGTCGCCGCGGTTCACGTGTTCCGTTGCACGATAGAGCTCTGCCACAGAAGCCGTCATGCTGCGCGAGAGACGAATGCCGATGTAGAGCGCAACAATTTCGATGACCCCGAAGAACACCGCTATGGTGAACAAGATATCGCGAGCGGCCAGGAAGCGATCGCCCATCGTGGCAAATAAGGTGGCGTAGAGCACGGAGGGCCGGGTGACGACTCCGATTCCACCGGTTTGCTTCGCCCCGGTTTGCCAGTCGATCACACTGAAGAGTGTGCCGAAGCGTAATGGCAGATCGAACCAATGAGAGCGCGCCGGTACGAACCCCGCATCCACCTGCTTGTGCGCGTGGCCATCGTCATCAGACAGGGGAAGAAGACTCACTGCTCCCAAGCGATCGGAGGTTGGTTGAAGCAGTTCGGGAGTGATGGGGATATCCGAGACAACTGCCAACGCGCGTTCGCCCATGTATTGAAGCTTCACCGCGCGTAAATGCAATTCGTCCTTGTCGACCACGAATCCGGTGAAATCACCGCTGATAAACGGCGGCAATTTTTCAGGCCTGGCCGCAAGTGGAGCTCCTCCGGTTGAGAGCACGAACCCCTCTTCACCCCTCCAAACCGTGACCGTTCGCCGCGGAAATCGCTCGTCCGATGCCCGGATGAGCTCTCCGGCGATCGATTCCGAAAGTTTTCCGCTGCGCTCCAGGGGGAAGATCTGGGCCGTCAGCGCATCATTCGCCGCTTGCAGGTGCAGCAATTCCGAATTCAGGTCCGAGATGGCGACATAGGTTGCAAATTGGCCTGCGAACAGGTACCCGGCAATGCCGCCCATCAGCAATAACAGCAGAATCGGCATCACGCCGATAAACAGGTAGGTGACGATCAGGCGGTTGCGCAGCCGCCACATGAGCGGCCGGTAACCCCACCTGCAGAGCATCAACAGCGCAAAAAACCAAAAGACAATGGTGGAGAATGCCGCCCAGCCGCCCACCCTGGCTCCGAGCACATCCGCCACCCAGAGCAGCAGGGTCAGGACACCGAGCCAAAGGGTTGTGCGGCCCCATTTCGTCACAGGGCGCAGCATGCGCATCATCCCGGTCCTGAACTCTCTGGTTGGCAGATGGCTCGCCATTCAACTTTGCACAAGGACAAATGCTTTAGTCCTTAGTTTCCTCGTAGTATAGGCCAGTCGCAGGACCGGCTTTTTATTTGCGATGATGAAGAGATGTTGGTGAAAGAACAGTCTCGGGTTCTGGCTCTGATTGAAAGCGGCTTTGGATCAAAGCGCATCCTGGTGATCGGCGATGTCATGCTCGACCGCTCTACCTGGGGCGAGGTGGATCGAATCTCGCCTGAGGCCCCGGTCCCGGTGCTGCGCTCGGTACGCACCACCAGCGCGCCCGGTGGTGCGGCTAACGTCGCCATGAACCTGGTTGGCCTGGGAGTCAAGGTCACGCAGGCAGGCTTTTGGGGTAATGATGCAGAAATGCGGGAACTGAGTGCCACCCTCGGTTCGGCAGGCGTGGATGCTTCAGGCATGATTGCCTCCGGCCACTCGACGATTTCGAAAACCCGCATTGTCTCTCGCAATCAGCAACTGTTGCGGCTCGATGTGGAGAGCGCCGCGCCTCATCCGGAAGAAGAGCATGAGGCACTCCTCCAGCGTTCGCTCGAACTGACGCGCACGGCCGACGCGGTCGTGCTTTCCGACTACGACAAAGGCGCCTTGAGCGGACGACTTTGCCAAGCGGTGATCGCACTGGCCCGGGAAAGGCGGATTGCCGTCCTTGTCGATCCCAAGGGACGGGACTTCACCAAGTACACCGGCGCCACCACCATTTGCCCGAACCTCCAAGAACTCGGTCTGGTCACCGGCATCAACAGCCGTGATGTTACAGAGCTGCTGGCTGCAGCGCAGAGACTGGTCCGTGATCTGGGCATCGATTACATGACCGTTACCATGAGTGAAAAGGGCATTCGTGTTCAGTACGCCGATGCCTTCTTCCATTCTCCGACCCGCGCGCGGGAAGTCTTTGACGTGACCGGCGCCGGCGATACGGTCATCGCGACTCTGGCGGCATCGCTGGCCGGAGGACTTGACCCGGAGACAGCAGTCACGCTGGCGAACGTGGCCGCGGGCATCGTCGTGGGCAAGAGGGGGACCGCACCCATCTCGCGCAATGAACTGGTCGCCGAGTTCACCACGTCTTCGCAGATGAAGGGACGGGACAAAATTCTCGACCTGGAGCACCTGTTGGTTCGCCTCGCGGAATGGCGCGCCACCGGCAATCGCATTGTATTCACCAACGGCTGCTTCGACATCCTGCACGTGGGACACATCACGCTGCTCGAGCAGTGCCGCGATTTCGGCGATAAGGTGGTCGTTGGCGTTAATAGCGATATCTCCGTAAGAGGACTCAAAGGGCCCAGCCGGCCCGTGGTCGGCGAAAAGGAACGGGCGCGTGTGTTGGCTGCGCTCGGCGCAACCGACGCGGTCATCATCTTTGACCAGCCCACGCCTCTTGAGCTGGTCCGCTCCCTCCGTCCCGACGTCCTGGTAAAGGGCGGCGACTACACAAACGAAACTATCGTTGGTGCAGAAGACGTGACCACCTGGGGCGGCCGGGTGGAAATTGTGCCCACCGTAAATGGAGTGAGCACAACCAACACCATCCGCAAAATGACAACCAACCACTAGGCTTCACCAGGGAAGCTCAGGGGCTATTGATGTCTGCAAACTAATGTCCCCTCAGTCTGTTTCGAGGCAACTCCAAAAAACGCTTTGTATCAGGGCACGACTTCAGTCCCGCAAAAGGCCAGAATGATGAGGGCTTTCGCCCCTGTGGGCACACTTTTCGCTCTCCAGTCGCCTTCGAGCAGCGTTCACCGTATCAACCCGCCAATCGAACATTACATCGCAGCGTTCAATAAGCCGCTTCTCGCTGGCAGAAGATCCTTTCCTTATTCATTCCTCATCGTATCCATCGGATCCACACCGGCGGCTCTCCTTGCCGGAACCCACGCCGCGAACAAAGCAAGCAGGAGCATGACGGTGGGCACAGCACAGAATGTCACCGGATCGAGAACGCCGACGCCGAACAAGAAGCTGCGCAGGAATTGCGCCAGCAGGCCTGCCGCCACCAAGCCGGCCACGGATCCTCCCAGAGCGAGCAACAGGCTGTGCTTCATGATGCCGCTCACAATTTGCCAGCGGGTAGCGCCCAGCGCCAGGCGGATGCCGATCTCCCGCGTGCGCCAGCTCACCACGTAAGCAATCAGGCTGTAGACGCCCACGCCACCGATCAGCAGCGCCAAACCTCCGAACGAAAGCAGAAGCATGGCCAGCGATCGAGGAGCGGAAACCGACGCCGACACCACTTCGTTGAGGCTCCGGACGCGGGTCACCGGCACCAGCGGATCTACCTCCTGCACCAGTTGGCGCAGTTGGGCTGCGGCTTCTGAAGCGCCGGCACGGGTGCGAAGGAGGACATACATCACCGGTTGCTCGCGAGTCGAGGTCATGGGTAGATACACCTGATCACCAAAACGGCCTGCGAGATTGCTGCCGTGCGTGTTGCTGACCACTCCGACCACCACGGCAGCAGCGTTGCTGTTCCAGACCGCAGGAGTCGGCTCGTCAGATACGTCAAGAATGTGCCTGCCAATGGGGTCCTGGTTTGGCCACAGCCGTTCCGCCATGCTTTGGTTGATCACGACAGCGTGGCTTGATCCGGATTCATCCTGCTCCGCCAGCAAGCGCCCGCGCATCAACGGAATGCCCAACGTCGAGAAGTAGTCTGGGGATACCGTTCTTCCGGTTGCCATCAAGGCCCCCTGACGCGGATCGCGCGGATGACCTTCAGCGTCGTAAACGTAGTTGTCATCCCATCCGCTCAGAGGCAGGGAATCCGTGAGGGCAATGGCTTCCATGCCCGCGAGACCGTGGGCGCGATTTAGCAGGGTGGCAAAGAATGCGTGGCAGCGTCCCTTTTCCTGGCATGCCGAGGCATCCAGCGAGACCTCCGCGGTAAGGATGCGGTTCGTGCGAAAACCCGGATCCACCCTGGTCAACCTGTAGAGGCTGTGCACCAACAATCCGGCCGCAGTAATCACGACCACTGACAAGGCAATCTGTCCTATAACCAGCGCGGTTGAGAGCCTGAACTGCGATGCTTTTCCGGCCACGCCGCGGCTGGCCGCGCGCAACGCCTCCTGTAGGTCAGTCGTTGCCATTTTGCGCGCCGGAATCAACCCGAAAAGTAAGCCGGTCAGCAACGAGGCACCGGCTGCAAACACAAACGTTTGCCCGTCGAGAGAGATCTCCTGGATCCGCGGCGTGTCGGGCGGAAGCAGAGAGACCAAACCCCGCAGGCTGGCCGACGCGGCCAGAAAACCGGCAACCCCAGCCAGGGCGCCCACCAGGAGACTCTCCGCAAGCAATTGCCGCATCAGTCGAGCCGAAGAGGCACCGAGCGCCCCACGAATTGCCATTTCCCGCTCGCGCCCAGCAGCTCGTGCAAGCATCAGGTTGGCCACATTGGCGCAGGCGATCAGCAGGATGAGCCCTACAGCGGCAAACAAGAGAAGAAGCCGCGGGCGAGTCGCCCCAACCTCCGACTCGAGCAATGGGACCACCGTCATATCGGAGGCCCAGATATCCGGCATCCGCCATGGAAACAAGGGCAACAGAGCCGCGTGCAACCGGTGCAATTCCGACTGGGCTTGGGCCGGCGTCACCCCATCCTTCAGCCGCCCAAAGATACGAAGGTCGAAGCTGCGCCACGGGTCGGTCGGATCACCACCCTTGAAGGCGACTGGAATTACAAACTGGGTGTCGCTATAGGGAAATCGCACCCCGGCGGGCATCACGCCGATGATCCGGCGGGAGATGCCGTCAATGCGCACCGTCTGTCCAGGCACGCTCGGATCTTGTCCGAAGCGCTGCTGCCAATAGCCATAACTCAGAACCACAACCTGGTCGCGTCCGGTTATCCCATCCGCAGGGGAAAAGAAAGTGCCGAGGGCGGGGCGAATTCTGAGCGTGTCGAACGCGTTCACCATCACTTCAGCGCCAAACACGCGGTCGGACGAGTCGCCCGCAGCCACATTCGATTCCACATCGGCGCCAAACCCGCTGATAGCGGCGAAAGAATCGGAATGTTCGCCCAGGGCCCGGATCCAGCCCTTGGGAAAGAAGCTGGTTTGGCCGGTGCCATACTCGACTCGGACCAACCGATTCTGTTGCGGAAATGGCAGCGGGCGCAGCATGATGGAGTTCACCAGCGAGAAGATCGCAATGTTGGCGCCAATCCCCAACGCCAGGGTCAGCACCGCGGTGAGGGTGAATCCGGGCGACTTCCTCAATTGCCGCAACGCGAATTTCAGATCATTCAGCATATGGCGTGGGGAATTGCATGCCGTCTGCCAATCGCAAACTGCCGAAAATGAATAGCTAAGGCAGCGGCGCGCGCGTAGCGGTTGTCCACAAGCGCGACTCTTTGTCCGAAAGTGAACACTAGCGGGCGATTAGGCTGGTGATGCGGGAGCGGTATCCTCGACTGACGGGGAGTTTGTGCCCATCGGACATGGTGACAAAGCACTCACCGTCGTTTCCGTCCGTGCGGAATTCCTTGACGTGCTGCAGATTCACGATTGCCGAGCGATGAATGCGCAGGAAGATCTCGGGGTCGAGTTTGGTTTCGAAATTGGCCATGGTATTGCGGAGCATGTGGCTTTCTTTGCCGGCGCAGATCCTGACGTAATTTTCTTCTGCCCCTATCCAGCGGATCTCCGCAATGGGCAGGAAGAGAATTCGCCCTTTGGACCGGAACACCAGCCTGTTCGTGTATTCCTTTTTTTGTGAGGACCTGGTGGTCACGCTGGTGCGCCGGCGCTCCCGTTGTTCACGAGCATGTTCCAGCGCAATCCTCAGGCGCTCCCGCGTAAACGGCTTGAGCAGGTAATCTGCCGCATGCACCTCAAAGGCTTTCAGAGCGTACTGATCGTGTGCGGTGGTGAAGATGATGCTGGGAAGGTCGATCCCAGAGGAATCAGTCAACGCGGAGATAACGTCGAAGCCATCCATGCCCGGCATGCGAATATCGAGAAGTAATACGTCGGGATGCGTGAGGTGAACCAGGTCGATCGTTTCCGCGGCATTGGCTCCCTCTCCCACCACTTCAATGTCGGGCTCCTCGCGTAACAGCCGCAGCAGCTTCTGCCGGGCGAGAACTTCATCATCCGCGATCACTACCTGAAGCGGCATACAGGGACTCCACGTGTTCACTGCCTGGACTCTTGTCGATCTCCAAAGGGAGTGTGAAGGCGGCGGTGACTTCCCCGGGAGCGACCTCACGAATGGAGAAGCTCTGCCGGCTCCCATAGTGCAATTGCAGGCGAGCTTTGACATTCGCAATGCCAAGCCCGCCCTCTTTCCCCGGCGTGTGCTTTAGGCACCCTGGAACACAGCCGGAATTGCGAATGTCCATGCAAAGTGTATCCCCTTGAATACCAGCATGGATGGCGATCGTTCCTTTACCATTGGATTTCGAGATTCCATGCACATATGCATTTTCAACAATCGGCTGCAGAATCATTGTGGGTACAAGGGCATCCCAGGCTTCCGGTGCAACTTCAATGCTGTGGGATACTCGATCACCGAAGCGGAACTGCTGAATCGATACATAGAGCTGAACCACATCCATCTCTTCCTGTAAGCGAACCTTTTGTTCGTGACCTTTTGCCAATGTCATACGCAACAAACTGCTAAGCCGTTCCAGCATTTCGTCGGCCACGTCAGGGTCGGAGCGCATCAGGCTCGATACGCTGTTCAGGGTGTTGAAGAGAAAATGCGGGTTGAGCTGCATCTGTAAGGCTTGCAACCGGGCTTCGACCAACTGGGCTTCGAGGCGCGAAGCCGTTTGCTCCCGTTCACGAAACCGCTGGTAGTACCCAATGCTGCGGAAAAGAAAAAATCCGATCCAGAAAATGGCTACGTCCGTGATCAGCTCAGACGACAGATTGCGTTCGACACGCGTGAGAAAGTGATAGTGCCTGCCCGGAGGCTGGTAGGGAAAGATTGCGATGTAGAGCACTTCGACGGTAGCCCCGACGAGAATGCTCAAAGGCAGATAGTGCAAGAGCATCTGTCGAGGGGAAGCGCTTTGTATGCTTGCACGCAGGAAGCGCCACATGCCCAGGAAGATCAGACCCCACAACAGAAAATCAAGCGCCCAGGAGGCGAGCGGCAGCCAAAGCGGAATCTTCCATTCGCCAAAAGACATTTCCATGAGGTCCTGGAAGCCGAACAGCAGTCCCATGGCGATCCAACCCGACAGGAAAACCGCCGGGCGCATGAAAAAGGGGCGGCCTGGGTCGGCTGCCTGTTTAGTTGGGCTGTTCGGTTTGATGGCCGGCTTCATGACCTACTTTCGGATCTTGCCCAGCAGAATACACCTCCTGAATAGGGAAGTATTTTGGGTTCATTTCGCCGGTGAAAAGAAACAGGTCGTGATTAGGATGCGCTTGCATCCACTCCGCTACTTCATGCTCCGCGGCTGCGGTATCACTTACAGACCGAGCGATGCGCAGGAGTTCGCGATGCAGATATTTCCCTGCCGGAACCCCACCCTGCAACACTGCGATGCGGAACCAACGATATGCCGCGGTTTGATCCTTAGGCAAAAGCTTTCCATCGCGCGCCAGCATCCCCAGCACCGCAGACGATTGCCAGGAGCCGGCGCCGGCAGCGGACAGCAGCAGGCTGGTGGCTTCCTGCGGAGCCTGCGGCAGTTCCGGATGGTTCACCAACAACAGCCCCAGACCATGGATCGCGGGCACGTAACCACTGGAAGCGGAAAGCCTCAGAAGCCTGGCTTCATTTGCTGGATCGGCCACGCGGCCAGGTTCCTTTTCGTCCATGACTACCAGGAAAAACTCCGCCTCCGGGTCGAGCAATTTGGCGCCCGCCTTGAACCACGCTTGCGCGGCTGCATGGTCCACAGGAACGCCGGATCCCAGATAACTCGCCAACCCCAGATATGCATCCGCTCGTCCGTCCCGCTGGGAGGCAGCGGATCGCAACAGTCGCAGTCCCTCCTGAGCATCCTGCCTGACGCCGTCCCCTCTCATGTAGAGCGCTGCCAGATTCACCTTGGCTTCCGGAAGGCCGGCTAAGGCGGCCCGCCCGTACCAGCGAAGCGCCTGCACCTGGTCACGGGGAACGCCCAGCCCGGCGATATAGAGATAGCCGAGGTAGTTCTGCGCCGCGGGATTGCCGTGGTCCGCCGCCTTGCGATACCAGTATGCCGCCTGCACCAGATCCTTCGGCACTCCTCTTCCGGCGAAGTAGTCAGCCGCAAGTTCCAGCTCCTGCTTGACGAATCCCTGCGCCGCTTTGACCTGTAGGGTTGCCAAGCTGGCGGGCTGTTGGTCCGGCACGCTATCGCGGGTCGCGTGCAGAAGAGGAGCCACCATAAGGAATGGGAGCAAAGCAGAACGGCGGACGAGCCATGCAGGTAAGGGCATTGCGACACCTCACACTGCCATCCTTACTGATCCGGTAAGGCCTCCTGAGACCGTATATTGCCAATTGTTGCGCGAGATACGCGGCAAGGCGGTCACTTATCCCAGCCTCGGCGCCGCTCGTCACATATCGGGATGACTTTCTATTTTCTGCGGCGAATCATCACCGCGGCCGCAGAACTGAGCAGAGACACGGTCACGACGATGCGAAGAGCGCGCCTGGCATGAGGAAGCTTCGGCGGCTCGAATTCTGCTCCCATCAGCGGCGCCGCGACGCGCTCACCGTCATAGCTATTCTCGCCCCCGAGTCGAACACGCAAGGCGCCGGCCATAGCGCTTTCCGGTTGTCCCGCGTTAGGGCTTTTGTGCTTGTTTCTGTCACGCATCCAGGTGCGAAAGGCCGAGCGGCTGTCCCGGCCGGCTGCCAACACGATGGCGAGCGCGGTCAGGCGCGAGGGCAGGTAATTTGCTGCGTCGTCGAGGCGGGCCGCTGCTTTGCCGAAGTAGAAATAGCGACGGTCCGCATGGCCGATCATGGAGTCCAGAGTATTCACCGCCTTGTAGGCCATCGCCCACGGCACCCCGCCAATCGCCATATAGGCGAGCGGAGCAACAATACCATCGCAGGCGCTCTCCGCCAGCGTCTCGATCAAAGCGCGACACACTTCTGTATTGCTCAGGGAATGTGTGTCGCGACCCACAATCCTTGCCAGCCGTTGCCGGGCCTGGGGTGGTTGATGAATTGTGTTGAGGACAGCCCGGCTCTCATCCGCGAGATTCCGCGAAGCCAGGCAGGTCCAGCCCAGCAGGATCTCGGCTGCTGTACCCCAGCCCCGGCCATGTGCCCATGAGATCACTTTGTATGTAATCAGGTATGTTCCGGCCACAATGCCGGTAGTGAGCACGGCGCCGGCAATCAGTTCCTCTCTGTCACTCTGACCTGGCCGGCGGAGCAGTCTTTCGGCTAATAGCGCAGAGCGTCCTATCAATCTGACCGGATGTGGAAGCCATTCGGGATCGCCGGCAATCCAATCGAGAAGGCTCGCCGCGGCAATGACAGTCATTCGTAGCGCAGCCCCACCCAGGCAAAGATGCTCCGCATATCGAGGGCTGCGCTCACCTCCCGCGCGAGGCGGTCGAGCGACTCTTCACGCTGCGCCTTCCAGGGAGCGAGGGATGCCGGAGCTACGAGACCGCAGTGGCTTCTCGCTATAGATAGAAACTGATGACGAAAGCCATCCTCGTCAAAGATCCCGTGCAGGTAGGTGCCGAACACACACCGATCGGCGCTGACGCACCCGTCGGGCTCTCCGTTATCCAGTGTGGCGAAGGGCTCTGCTGAGTCCAGATACGAAGTCCGGCCGACATGAATCTCGTAACCGGCAACGCGACCGTCCTGCAGCGTGTGGCCGAACAGAGCCCGGTCTCGCACGGAGCCCGTACGTAAGCAGGTTACCTTTTGTGAGTCCATGCTTGTTGTAATCGGTAGCAGCCCGAGTCCTTCCATGCGGCCCGGTTGCTCGACTCCCTCAGGATCGTCGATCTCCTGGCCGAGCATTTGCATACCGCCACAGATACCAATCACCAAGCCGGCTTGGGCGTGTTGGCGTATAGCGCCGTCGAAGCCATGAATACTCAGCCACCTGCGGTCGCTCATCGTTTGCTTGCTACCGGGAAGAATGACGACGTCGGCGTGGGCAAGAAGCTCTGGAGAGCGACAGAACAGCAAATCAACGGAAGACTCGGCCCGCAGCGAATCAAAATCTGTGAAGTTGGAGAAGGACGGCAGGGCCACGACGGCAATGCGCAGTGCGCGGTCAGGTCTGTTCGCGGCTGCCGGCCAGCCGGCGCGAGCGAGCGATGGAAAACCGACGCTGTCTTCCTCGTCCAACACAAGGTTAGGCAAATACGGCACGACGCCAAGACACGGCTTTTCCAGGCGGGCCTCCATCATGCGTACGCCGGGTTCCAGCAGCGAACGGTCACCGCGAAATTTGTTAATACAAAAACCGCGAACACGATCCCGCTCCTCTGGATCCAGCAGGGAAAACGTTCCCAGCAGGGAAGCAAAGACTCCACCGCGATCGATGTCACCCACCAGAACGCATTGGGCGTCTGCGAGTTCCGCCATGCGCATATTGGCAATGTCGTGCCGCTTCAGGTTGATTTCAGCGGGAGAGCCGGCTCCCTCGAGAACGATCACGTCAAAGTTGGACGCCAGTGTTTGGTAGCTTTCGCGCACCATGGGCAGCAGCTCTTCCACTCGCCGCTGGTGGTAGTCAGCGGCGGAGACTTGCCCCCAGATCTTGCCTCGCACCACGACCTGAGACGAGCAATCGCCGGAAGGTTTGATGAGCACCGGATTCATGTGCACCGAGGGCGCAACTCCAGCGGCTTCCGCCTGGAGTGCTTGGGCACGTCCGATCTCCAGCCCTTCAAACGTCGCGGCCGAGTTCAGAGACATATTCTGCGACTTGAAGGGAGCAACACGGTATCGCTTCTGCGCAAAGATGCGGCAAAGCGCCGCCGTCAGCAACGATTTGCCGACGTGGGAACCAGTACCGAGCACCATGATCGCGCGGGCTTGGCTCACACGATCTCCGTTCCAAGGCTTCGAAAATGAAATGTCATCGCGACCGAAGCGTAGCGTCGTGGAGAGCCTGTCCTGAGCCAAGTCGAAGGAGACCTGCTGTTTTTTTGACCAGCACCACTCTCACCAGGCCCGAGACCACTTCGGCCCGGGTTTTGTATCATCGCGAAGCCGAGCATCGACCCCGGCATTCACTTCAATCAACCGGCCAAACAGCCAGATCAGATCTGAGAGGCGATTGAGATACGCCAACACTTCCGGCTTGACCTCCTGCCCGCTCTCCGCCAGCCGCACCGCGTTGCGCTCGGCCCGACGGCACACTGTACGCGCAACTTCGTACGCAGCAGACTCGGTATGGGCGCCAGGCAGAGACCAGTCGGCAAGAATTCCTTCCGTAGCCTCAATCTGGTAGACGAGGTTTGTGAGGAACTCCACATCCTCAGCCGCAATAAACGGCTGCGGCTTCCGGCTCTCGGGAGGTGTGGCCAATGCGGACCCGAGGCGGAAAAGGGTCTTTTGAATCTGTTCCGTCCAGCCGGTAATCTCATGGTTATGACAGATGCTGCGAGCGAAACCGAGCACGGTGTTCAGTTCGTCGACGGAGCCGTACGCTTCCACCCGCAGATCCGCCTTCGAGATGCGAATTCCGCCGGCAAGCCCGGTCTGTCCTCCATCGCCGTGTTTGGTGGCAATACTCATGTGGTTTCTCCTTTCGCCTCATAGCGCATAACGCAGCAATGCGGCCGCGTTTGCTGCCAGGCGTCCTGCTCCGAAAATCCGCACAGACGTTGCAAAACTATCCGCAACACGCCGGCATGCGTGACGACGGCAATCGGGCCCGGTTCATTTTTTACAAGCTGGCCTATTTCTGCGATGACGCGGGCCTCAAAAGCCGTGTAGGTCTCCCCGCCCGGCGCCGGAAGGTGTGGGTAAGCAGCCATCCACTTCTGCGCATATTGCGGATCCAATTGCTCTATCTGCTCCCATCTCAGGCCTTCCCACTCGCCGAAATGGATCTCCCGCAGAGCCGGCCGCGACACCTGCGGAATCGATTGATCCTCCGCGATTGCGCGGGCGGTGCTTTGAGCACGGCGCAGGTCACTGCTGTAAACCGCGGTGAACGAATCTCCCGAGAGCTGCTGCACCAAATGTGGGAGCTGCGCCCGGCCCCAATCGTTAAGATCCGGATCCGAATGGCCGCAATAGTGGCCAGCCATCCCGGTCTCCGCGTGGCGAATGAGAACAAGGCGGCTCACGGCTTCCAGACTCCGCAAAGATATACAGCGATCTCGGTGATCTGAGTAGTGGCGCCGAAACAATCTCCGGTGATACCGTCGAATTTGCGCATATACAGCATGCCGCTAAGGCAAGACACAGCGACGGCGACAATCAGCGGAGTGATCGAGGCGCTACGGAGCGCGAAAACGACAATCGCGAGAGACAATGCGGACCCAAAGACGAGCGAGGACGCGTTTGTCAACCTGGCAATACGCGCACCCTGGCCGTCGCTTCCTCGCGCCGGCGGAAGATAGTAGCTGAGAGGAAGCGCCGACCAGCGGCTCAGCACGTGCGCCGAGACAAGGTAAGCCATGAAATGTTGGAGTGGCAATTCCGCCAGCAGCACAGCGCGGCCAATCAGTGCGAGAGCCAACGCCGCCACCCCGTAACTTCCGATGTGGCTGTCTTGCAGGATCGCCAGGCGTCGCTCACGGGTCCATCCACCGAAGCTGTCGGCGACATCGGCAAGACCGTCTTCATGGAGGCAGCCGGTGATCAGCACCAGGTAGAGCAGAACGATCACCGCGGAGACCTGCCGGTCCAGATGTGGCGCAAGCGCCTTCTCAAGCAGCGCCGCCCCCAAACCAATCAACAAGCCAACCAAC
>Ga0335073_10003822_pt1 | contig 21031 bp, 18 predicted proteins | sample Lox_Sample_22_FD_207093 | JGI IMG/M metagenome (GOLD analysis project Ga0335073, IMG submission 207093) | Soil microbial communities from Loxahatchee National Wildlife Refuge, Florida, United States - Lox_Sample_2.2 | ecosystem: Environmental > Terrestrial > Soil > Wetlands | place: USA...
CCGAACGATTGGTGGTATCTGCCCGTTCCGAAGACCGCTCTGGCTCGCGGCGTGGGAAGCAGGGGTGCCATGGCCGAGTCCAGGGTCTTGGCCGCGGTCCGGCCGTGGATGCCCAGCACGATCAGGTAGACGCCGTAGATCATGCTGTACAGGCCGAACAGCAGGGCCAGGGTGACGGCGCCGACCCTTGGTGTGGACAACCACGTCGTTGTCGTCGGGGGACCAGCGCGTTGCGGTCCAGCGCGTCCTGCACCGCGACGGTCACGTTCAACGGGTCGGCGTCCGAGGAAATCTCGATTTCGTCCCTGATGTTCCGCACCCCGGGCAGTGTCGCCACGGTCGCCTCGGCTGCGGCCCGCTGATGCCCGTAGAGCACTGTGCCGGTCAGGATGACGTTCCCGTTATGCGCCTCGGCCTCCACGGTGTCTGGCACGGTGAGGTTCACCCCTAGGGCGTTGTTGGCCGCGGTAGTGAGCATGGGGTCGTCACGGTAGCCGTCCGGCGGCAGCGCCACTTCCAGATGGTTGTGCACGCTGGTCGCCGCCCATGTTCTGCACCCGGATGTCGGAGGAGTCCACCCGCGGATCGAAGAGCAGCTCGTCTTCTACCGCCTTGCGGATGTCTTTGGTCTTGGTCATTGTCTGCGTCCTCTCGTGGCCGGCCAGGCACCGAACTGTTCTCCTCATCCAAGGTTCACCGGCCCCATGTGCGGCGGCAAAGCGACAGCGGCTGTCGCGCCATAGGTCCGCGCTATAACCGCCGGAGGCGATCGCATCACACGATTTGTGATGCACGCGGCCGAAGCCGGGCGGGAGGATGAACTAGCCGCCCAGTGAACACGGTCACCAGCCGCATGCGCCATCTGTACATCAAGCTCGGCGTCCACCGCCGCCACGAGGCCGTGCACCGGGCGCGCGTCCTCGGCCTGCTCGCCCCCGCCCCACGCGTCGGCTAGGGCGCGCGACAATGGGTGCCATGGCGTCGACCAACGAGGAAGTCGCGGCGCTGCTGCGGGAGTACGCGGAACTGCTCGAGATCACCGGCGGGGACCAGTTCCGTGCGCGGAACTACGAGAAGGCCGCCAAGTCGGTCGCGGGGTACCCCGAGGATCTCGCCGCGCTGCCCGACGCCGCGCTCACGAAGATCGGCGGCGTCGGATCGTCGATCGCCGCGAAGATCGCCGAATACCGCCGGACCGGGACCATCGCCGCGCTCGACGAACTGCGGGCCAAGGTACCTCCGGGTACCCTGCAGCTCGCGAAGGTCCCCGGTGTCGGGCCGAAGCGTGCCGTCCAGCTAGCCCGCGAGCTTGGCATCGGCAGCCTCGACGAGCTTGACGAGGCGGTCAGGGCCGGCCGGCTGCGCGGGCTCGCCGGGTTCGGGCCCAAGAGCGAGGAGCGCATTCTCCGCGGCATCGGCGTGGCGGCCGGCGACACGTCGCTGCGCGACGCACTGCGCGCACTCCCGTCCGACGCCACCGAAGACGACATCTACGCCGTGCTCGCCGCCCGCGTATCCGGAGCCGCCGCCGCTGACCCGCCAGGGGGGCGTGACCACCCGCTCATCAGGACCACCGACATCCGCGGAGACCTGCACACGCACACCGACCTCACTGACGGCATCGTCTCGCTGTCTGGCATGCTCGCGGCCGCCGAGGCACGCGGTTATGCGTACTACGCGGTCACCGACCACGCGCCGAACCTCGTCATGCAGCGGATGACCGGCGAGAAGATGCTCGCCCAGCGAGCCGAACTGCGCGCGCTCGCGGACACGTCCCGCATGGCGCTGCTGCACGGCACCGAGCTGAACATCGCCGCCGACGGGAGCGTGGACTGGGACAAGGACTTCCTGCGCGGCTTCGACATCTGCGTCGCGTCGATTCACTCCTCGTTTGAGCAGGACCGGGAGACGATGACGAAGCGGTTCATCACCGCCGTGGAGAATCCGGCCGTCAACATCATCGGCCATCCGCTGACCCGCAAGGTCGGCCGCCGCCCGCCCGTCCAGGTCGACCTCGACGCGCTGTACGCGGCCTGCGCCCGCACCGGGACGGCGCTTGAGATCAACGCCTCACCGGACCGGATGGACCTGCCCCCCGAGCACATCGCGGCTGCCCGGCAGGCGGGCGTGAAGTTCGCTGTCGACACCGACGCGCACTCCCTGGTGGATCTGACGAACATGCGCTACGGCGTCGCCGCCGCCCGCTTCGGCGGGCTCACCCCAGACGATGTGATCAACGCCTGGCCGCTGGAGGCGCTGGAAGCCTTTCTGCGCAAGGGCCGTTAGCCCTGAAGGTTACTGATCAGTAGCATTTTAGGTTACTGACGAGTAGCCTGGACTCCAGGCATCGCAACTGACACTCCCGCGCGCCCGGCACGATGACGCTCTTTTGCCATCGGGCGCGCACCGGGGTACGGGGTATCCCCCCGGAAGATAGGAGCCACATGAAGGCACGTGAGGTGGTCTTCGTCGACGGCGTCCGTACGCCGTTCGGAAAGTCGGGGCCGAAGGGCATCTACGCGGAGACCCGCGCGGACGACCTGGTGGTCCGGGTCATCAGGGAACTGCTCCGGCGTAACCCGTCGCTGCCGCCCGAGCGCGTCGGCGAGGTCGCGGTCGCCGCCACTACCCAGATCGGCGACCAGGGGCTGACGATCGGCCGGTCCGCCGCGATTCTCGCCGGGCTGCCGGTGACCGTGCCCGGCTACGCCATCGACCGGATGTGCGCGGGCGCGATGACCGCGGTCACCACGACGGCCGGGGAGGTGGCGCTCGGTGCCGCGGACATCGCGATCGCCGGCGGTGTCGAGCACATGGGACGCCATCCGATGGGGGAGCAGGTCGACCCGAACCCCCGGTTCGTGTCGGAGAAGATCGTGGACGAGTCGGCGCTCTTCATGGGGATGACCGCGGAGAACCTGCACGACCGGTTCCCCGCCATCACCAGGGAGCGGGCCGACGCCTACGCCCTCGGCAGCCAGCGCAAGGTCGCCGCCGCCTACGCGGCGGGCAAGCTCCAGCCCGACCTGGTCCCGATGGCGATCCGTACCAAGGAACTTGGCTGGGGCTGGGCCTCCGTGGACGAGCCGCCCCGGCCCGAGACCACCCTCGAGGGCCTCGCGGGGCTCAAGACCCCGTTCCGCCCGCACGGCCGGGTCACCGCCGGGAACTCGAGCGGCATCAACGACGGCGCCACCGGCTGCGTCATCGCCGCTGAGCAGGTCGCGGCCGAACTCGGCCTCACCGCCAAGATGCGCCTGGTCGACTTCTCCTTCGCCGGCGTCGAGCCCGAGGTGATGGGCATCGGCCCGGTCCCGGCCACGGAAAAGCTGCTCGCGCGCAACGACCTCACCATGGACGACATCGGCCTCATCGAGGTCAACGAGGCGTTCGCGGTCCAGGTGCTCGCCTTCCTCGACCACTTCAAGATCGCCGACGACGACCCCCGGGTGAACCCGTGGGGCGGCGCGATCGCGATCGGCCACCCCCTGGCCTCATCCGGGGTCCGGCTGATGATCCAGCTAGCCCGCCAGTTCGCCGAGCACCCCGAGGTCCGCTACGGCCTCACCACCATGTGCGTCGGCATGGGCATGGGCGGCACGGTGCTCTGGGAGAGGATCTGACGATGATCAGAGGAACGGTTGCGCGGTTCCCCGCACCGTCGGCAACTTGCGAGGCAGGAGCGGCGCGATGACAAGTAACGCGAACCCGGCAGGCGCCCAGCTTGACGCCGCCGCCTTCCCCGGCGAGGTGGTGACGCGGGCGATCGTCCGTGACGTCGACCTCGGGCCAGGAGCCGGCCTGCTCGCCTTGATCACGCTGGACAACGGGCACGACCACACCAAGCCGAACACCTTCGGCCCCCAGGGCCTGCTGTCGCTGGCCGGGGCTCTGGACAGCGTCGCGGCGCGGGCCGCGGCCGGCCAGATCGCCGCGGTCGGCGTCACCGGCAAGCCGTTTATCCTGGCCGCCGGCGCGGACCTGGACGGCGCGGCCGCCGCCATCACCGCCACCGGGCTCGACCCGGAGGCGGCCCGCGAGCGGGCTCTCGGAGTGGCCCGGCTCGGGCACGCCACCTTCCGCCGGCTCGGTGAGCTGCCAGTGCCGTCGTTCTGCTTCGTCAACGGCGTCGCGCTTGGCGGCGGCCTGGAGATCGCGCTGCACTGTACCTACCGGACGATCTCCTCCGGGGTGCCGATGGTCGCCTTCCCCGAGTGCTTCCTCGGTCTTGTGCCCGGCTGGGGCGGTGCCTACCTGCTGCCCCGGCTGATCGGGCCGGCCAGGGCGCTGAAGCTGATCGTCGAGAACCCGCTGTCGCAGAACAAGATGGTCAGCGGCCCCGAGGCGTTCGATCTCGGCATCGCGGACGCGATGTTCGAGCCCGCCGACTTCCTCGAAGAGTCGCTGCGCTGGGCGGCCCGCGTGCTGACCGGTTCGGTCACCGTGTCGCGCCCGGCCGGGCCGGACGCAGTGGATCCCGACGCACTGGGTCTTGAAGCACGGGCCGCGGGGACCGGGGAAGAGTGGGCCCAGGCGGTCACCGCAGCCCGTTTCTTCACCGACGGCAAGCTGCACGGTGCCGCACCCGCACCGTACCGGGCCCTGGACCTGGTCGAGGCGGCGCGCACCGCCTCCCGAGACGAGGCGTTCGCCGCCGAGGACGAGGCCCTGGCCGACCTGCTGCAGTCGGACGAACTGCGGGCCGGCCTGTACGCGTTCGACCTCGTGCAGAAGCGCGCGCGCAGGCCCGCGGGCGCACCGGACAAATCCCTGGCCCGCCCCGTGACCAAGGTCGGCATCGTCGGCGCGGGCCTGATGGCGGCGCAGATCGCGCTGCTATTCGTCAGGCGGCTGCAGGTCCCGGTGGTGATGACCGACCTCGACCAGGCGCGGGTCGATTCCGGTGTCGGCTACGTGCACGCGGAGATCGATAAGCAGCTGTCCCGCGGCCGGATCTCGTCCGACGCGGCCGGCCGGCAGAAGGCGCTCATCAGCGGGTCCGTATCCAAGGACGGGTTCGCCGACGCCGACTTCGTCATCGAGGCGGTCTTCGAGGAACTGAACATCAAGCGGCAGGTGTTCGCCGAGGTCGAGGCGGTCGTGCCGGAGACGTGCGTGCTCGCGACCAACACCTCCTCGCTGTCGGTGACCGCGATGGCCTCCGGTCTCGCGCACCCGGAGCGGGTCGTCGGCTTCCACTTCTTCAACCCGGTCGCCGTGCTGCCGCTGGTTGAGGTCGTGCGCGGGACCGCGACCGACGACGCGGCGCTGGCGACGGCGCTCGCGGTCGGCAAGAACCTCAAGAAGAACTGCGTGATCGTCGCCGACCGTCCCGCGTTCGTGGTTAACCGGCTGCTCACCCGGTTCCTCGGCGAGATCACCCGCACCGTCGACGAGGGCACGCCGTTCGAGGTCGCCGAGCACGCCGCGGACCCGCTCGGGCTGCCGATGACCCCGTTCCTGCTGCTGCAGCTGGTCGGGCCGAGGATCGCGCTGCACGTGGCCGAGACCCTGCACGAGGCGTTCGGCGACCGGTTCGGCGTCTCGCCGAAGCTGCGCGCGCTCGCCGAGTCGGGCAAGACCTCGGTGTACCAGCCGGACTTCTCGGTCGATCCTGAGGTGATCGCGCTGCTGGCGGGCGGCGACCAGCCGTCCGCGGGCCCGGAGGTTCTGGCGCGTGCGCTCGAGGGCCTGGCCCAGGAGATCAGGCTCATGCTCGACGAGGGCGTGGTCGCCGCTCCCGAGGACATCGACCTGTGCATGATCCTCGGCGCGGGCTGGCCGTTCCACCTCGGCGGCATCACGCCCTACCTGGACCGCACCGGAATCGCCGCCAAGGTGAACGGCGCGCCGTTCCGCGGTTAGCCGCAATGCCCGGCCGGGCGCTTTCACCCGGCATCTTCTTCGGCGGCCGCTCTCGTTCACCCGGGAGCGGCCGCCGCTGTTTCCCCAGGGATCCTTGAGGCTGACGTGGCTCGATAAATGGCCGAGTATGGTTCCCGTCGTCATGATCAGGAAAGATTTTTTCATAGCGTAAGAAAGGTATCGAATAGGTGCACTAAACCTTCCTGAAGAAAAAAAGCTTCCTGATCATTGGCCCCGGTCCCCTGACCTCGTGGCCGGAGCCTTGTGGTTGGCGCCGTTGACACCGCCTCGGGGGGCGAGAACGATTCGCCTGTGGGAAGGAGCCCTTCGATGTCGCAGGACAGGCATGTCCAGACGGTGCTCGGGCCGGTGGCGGCCGCCGGCCTGGGCCGGGTACTGATGCACGAGCATGTCTTCGTGCTGACCGCCGACGTGCAGCAGAACTATCCAGACGAGTGGGGCGACGAGGACGAGCGTGTCGCCGACGCCGTCCGCCGCCTGCGGGGACTGCCCGGCCAGGGCATCTCTACGATCGTTGACGTCACGGTCGTCGGCCAGGGCAGGAACATCGCCAGGATCAAGCGGATCGCCGAGCAGGTCCCCGGGCTCAACATAGTCGTCGCGACGGGCATCTACACGTTCGACGCGGTGCCGCTGTACTTCTCGCGCAGGCCGCGGGCCGCTATGACCGAGTTCTTCATCCGCGATATCACCGAGGGCATCACGGATACCGGCGTCAAGGCCGGCATGCTCAAGTGCGCGGTGGACGAGAACGGACTGACCGAGGGCGTGGAGAAGGTGCTGCGCTCGGTGGTCCAAGCCCACGTCGCGACCGGCGGTACGCCGGTCACCATCCACACGCACGCCGCGGGCAGGCACGGCCCCGCGATCGTCGAGGTGCTCAAGGAGGAGGGCGCCGACCTCAGCCGGGTCGTCCTCGGCCACTCGGGGGACGCGGTCCGCGATCCGGACTACCTGGCGGCGATGGCGGATACCGGCCTCACCCTGGGCATGGACCGCTTCGGCATTGACCACTTCGCAACCTTCCAGCAGCGGTCCGACCTCGTGGTCGAGATGTGCCGCCGCGGCTACGCCGACCGCATGGTCCTCGCCCACGACACCTGCTGCTACATCGACTGGTTCGGCCCGGGCACCCTCGACGACCTCAAGGACTGGCACTACCTGCACGTCAGCCAGGACGTGCTGCCCTACCTGCGCGAGCACGGCGTCCCCGAGTCCGACATCGACGCGATGCTGGTCGCGAACCCGGTCCGCATCCTCGCCGGATAATAGCAACCGCTGAATGACGCGAACCGGCCCGGCTATGAGGTGAACGGCTGTGCGTTCTGCTGGCAGACTGTGCCCGCTGGCGGCAGGGCTCCGGTCAGGAAGTAACTCGTCTCGTAGTCGCTGGCGCAGGTGCTTGGGTTCAGGAACTCGGTGTGGCCGTAGCCGTCAACGACCAGCAGCCGCGCGTCAGCGAGTAGGTGAGACATCGCGATGGAGTTCTGCAGCGGGGTGGACGGGTCAACCGTGTTGCCGATCACGAGAACGGGGCTGGTAGCGGCGTTCCACGGGCCGCGATAGGTGTCGAGCTGGGTTACCGGCCAGGTTGCACAGGGCTCGTCCGCCCACAGGTCCGGCAGGCCGACGACACCTCCGCTGGCGAGCACGCGGTTTTGCAGGCGGGGATACGCGCTCGCGGGCGGGCTTGGGGCGTCCCCGCACTCGACCGCAAGGGCCTGCTCGGGACCGGCGTAGCTCTGCAGCGCAGGGGACGCGGGCTGTGCTGGGCCGGGGCTGGTACTCGCCTTGGCGTTGCCCGCGTCCCATAGTTCTTGCAGTGCCGCGGCAGCCCCGGACCAGCCCTGGATACTGCCGCCGGTCACGGGCGAGGAATGCGGCTGGACGATGTCGAGCGCGTCGCCGATGTCGTCAAGCAGGCCGGCGTAGGTGACGGGCGTGCCGTTCAGGGTGACGGGCTTTTCCTTTAGCCGGGCCAGCAGAGCGTCCCATTTGGCCGTTGTCCTGGCGGGAGTGCCGGCCGAGAACGCGCACTGGCTTGTGCCGCGCTCGCCGCAGATGCTCAGGAACGCCGTCAGCGCCTTGGCCACCGCGGTGGTGCTGCCGATGCGCATCGAAATGCTGTGGGCTGGCTTCGGCTGTGCTCCGTTCGTCCAGGCGGTGGGCGCCACGTTTCCGTCAAGTACCATCCTGCCGACCCGGCCGGGGAACAGGTTGGCGTACGTGGCACCCAGGTACGTGCCGTAAGACAGGCCGATGTAGTTCAGTTTCGCCTGGCCGAGCGCCTGGCGCAGCAGATTCAGGTCACGGGCCGTGTCCGCGGTCGAGACATGCTCGAGGAGGTTGCCGTTCCGCGCGTCGCATGCCTTACCGAACTCGGCCCACCGCGCGATATAGCCTCCCTGCTGGCTCGCGCTGGCAGGGAAGTTGGCGTACTGGCCGAGGAACGCCGCCTCGTCTGCGGCGCTCGGGAAGCACTGGACGGCGGTGCTTTCGCCGACGCCCCGCGGGTCCCAGCTCACGATGTCGTAGTCGCTCAGCAGGGTGCCGGGCATGAATCCGATCCACGCGGGGATCTGTACCGTGCCCTCGCCCCCGGGACCGCCCGGGTTGATGAAGATCACTCCGCGGTGGACGGACCCGGTAGCGGCGTGCCGCACCACGGCCAGCTTGATCCGCGGTCCGCCTGGATCCTTATAGTCCAGCGGGACGAGGACCGTCGCGCAGGTGAACCCGCCCGCCTCGGCTGCCGCGCTGCCCGCGGGACATCGCTGCCAGGCAATCCGCGGAACCAGGGCCACCGGGGCTGGCACGGCCGCGCTAACGCTGCCGGCCAAGAAGACAACCGGGAACGTGACCGCGGCCACGATCGCGGCGGCGGCGAAACGGAACCGGCTTCTTATGCCGTGCATAATCCCCCATCCGGTGAATAGAACAGCAGCGGCGCCAGGCCGCCGCCGGCAAGCCTCCGCAGGGACTGCGAGGCTTCCAGGCAAAGGTGCGGCCGGAACGAACGACAGGCATCACCCTTGGCGAATGAACAAGCGACACCGCGCGGCTGAAATCAATGCCTATTCGGGATAATTCGCCCGCTGACCGGACAGCGGCGGCGGCCTCGTAACTGCTTGTACATAAGGTGAAGAGTGCCCGCGCCCTAGATGCCTGGGCGGCCCGACGCGGCAGCGCGGCCGCCAGTTTGACCAGGACCACCGCCCACAACGGCAACAGGAGCAGCGAGCCGAAAGGCACGGCAGGCCCGCAACCTCCGCGATAACAGCAAGCAGCGCGCAGCGCTACCGCTCGTCGCGGATCTCCGTGCAGTCCCCGGCCGTTGGCGCCGTGCATTCCCCGGCCGGGGGCGCTGTGCAGCCGCCGGGCTCGCATGCAGGGGCAAGCCCGCTGACGGCGCGGGTCAGCAGATCGTGCAGGGCGGCACGCTCCGCCGCGGTCAGCGCCTTGAACAGGTCGTCCTCGACCGGGCCGAGCTTGTCGTAGGTCTGATCCAGTTCGCCGGAACCGGCCGCGGACAGTTCGACGATGTGGCGCCGGCGGTCGGCGGGGTCGCGGCGGCGGGTGATCAGGCCGCGCTCCTCAAGCTCATTGAGCAGGCCGACGACGTTGCTCGGGTCAAGGCTGAGCGCCGCGCCGACCGCATGCTGGCTCATGGGGCCATGTTCGCCGAGCAGCTTGAGCGCGATGAGGTGCCGCGAGCGCAGGCAGCCGGACATGCACGCGTCGGCGGTGCGGCGGCCGACCCGGGCCAGGTGCTCGATGAGGGGCAGGATCTGCTGGCCCCCCGCCGCCGTCGCTTCCGCCATGCTGTAAAGAGTACCGTTTACAGTCAATAGTTTGCGATGCACCAATGATTTGTGTTAGACATGGCATTGAGGCGGACGCGTTCCGCCCGGCCGTCTCGCCCTTCGTCGTGTCTGAACAGGGAGCGTCAATGTCGAAACTGCTGGTCATCATCGGAAGCACGCGCCCCACGCGTTCCGCTGATTTCGTCCTGCCGTGGCTGACCGGCAAGGTGTCGGAGCACGAGGCCTTCGACGCGGAGATCGTCGACCTGCGGGACTGGCCGCTGCCGATCTTCGCCGAGCACTTCGGCACGATCGGGGACTTCAGCGACCCGACCTACTCCGACCCGATCGTGAAGGCCTGGAACAGCAAGATCAAGAGCGCGGACGCCTACGTGATCGTCACACCGGAGTACAACCACAGCGTCCCCGGCGGCCTGAAGAACGCGATCGACAGCGTGTGGGTCTCGTTCGGCTTCAGGAACAAGCCGGTCGCCTTCGTCAGCTACGCCGGCGGCCAGACCGGCGGCGTGCGGGCCATCGAGCACCTCGCCCACGTGTTCGTTGAGGCAGAGGCGGCGCCGATGCGCAACAGCGTGGTCATCCCCTTCGTCCGCGAAGCCTTCGATGAGCAGGGTCAGCCGAAGAACCCGGCCGCGAACGCCGCCGCCGACGTCATGCTCGACGACCTCGCCTGGTGGTCGGCCGCACTGGAGAAGGCGCGAGCGGAGGGCGAGCTTGCGCCTGGCAGCTTCCGGCTCCGGGCAGCGACGGCCAGCAAGTAACCACCTGAGTCGGCGCACCGGAATATCCGGTCGGTATCGTTCCGCCCGCCACACCCTGGCGGGCACAACCTTCCTTGATAACAGCAAGGAGCGCGGCGCTAGCCTGCGCCCCGCGTGCGGTGCCGGGCCGAGACGGGCGCGAGCGCCGCGGTCAGGCGCTCGCCTGGGCCGGCCCTTCGCGGGTCCAGCCGGGGGCCACGACCCGGACTTCCAGGTCATGGGGGTAGATCTCCTCGCCGCAGTGACGGCAGACGACCGCGGGGTCGAGTTCGTGCCCGCACACGTGGTCGAACACGGTTGGCGGCGAGTCGACCATCCACTTGTCGCCCCAGCCGCGAAGCGCCGTGAGCACGCCGCGCAGTTCCTGGCCCGCCTCGGTGAGTTCGTACTCGTAGCGCGGCGGGTGCTCGCTGTACTGGCGCCGCGCCAGCACGCCCCCTGCCTCCAGAGCCCGCAGCCGCGCGGCGAGGCGGTCGCGGGGCGCGCCGGTGTTCCGCGCGATCGCGTCGAACCGCTTGTTGCCGAAGGCGATCTCGCGCACGGCGAGCAGCGCCCACTTCTCGCCGATCAGGTTCAGTGCGGCTGCCACCGAGCAGGGGCGGCCGGGTAGTTCCTCGCGCATGCCAGTAAGACTACCTTAGTTGCGTAATCAAACCCACTCGGGCTACGCTCACGTCAACGGCAACAGGTTGTGTTTTCAAACCAACCGTGACCCCATGAGGTGGCACGTGACGGAGAGCGTGGCGGGCGGCGGAGCCGGCGAAATCGCCGAGGAAGTGCCAGAAACCAGGATGGTGACCGTGACGGGCGCCCAGGCGGTGGCCGGGCTGGAGGCCAGGCGCGTGCGGCCGGCCCGGTACGGCGCGGTATTCGCGGTGGTGTGCGCCGGGATCGTCTGCGTGAACCTGGACATGTTCATCGTCAACGTGGCGATCCCGTCCATCGGCCGCAGCTTCGGCGGCGCGAACCTGGCGAACCTGTCTTGGGTGCTCAACGCCTACGCGATCGTTTTCGCCGCGCTGCTCGTCCCGGCCGGCCGCGCGGCCGACCTGATCGGCCGCCGCGCCGCGTTTCTCACCGGCATGGTCGTGTTCGGCGTCGCCTCCGCCGCGTGCGCGGTCGCGCCGGACGTGTGGGTGCTGGTCGGCGCCCGCGTCGTCCAGGCGGCTGGCGGCGCCCTGCTCATGCCGGCCTCGCTCGGCCTGCTGCTCGCCGCCGCCCGGCCGGAAAGGCGGACCGGCACGATCAGGGCCTGGACCTCGGTTGGCGGCGCAGCGGCCGCGCTCGGCCCGGTGATCGGCGGCGCCCTGGTCGCCGCCAGCTGGCACTGGGTGTTCCTGGTCAACGTGCCCATCGTCGCGATCGCCGTAATCGCCGGGCTCCGCCTGCTCACACCGGACTCGGCGGCCGCCGCCCGCGTGGGCCTGACGGCCCAGCGCACGGAGGCGCTCCCCGACACGCTCGGCGCGGCCGTCTTCACCGTCGCGATCGGCGCACTCGCCCTGGCGCTGGTCAAGTCCGATGACTGGGGCTGGGCCTCGCCCGCGACGATCGGACTGATCGTGGCGGCCGTCATCCTCGTGGCGCTGTTCATCCGCCGGTCCGCCACCCACCCGTCGCCGGTCATCGAGCTGCACCTGCTGCGACGCCCCATCTTCGCCACAGCCACGGCGGCGAACGTGGTATTCGGTACCGCCTTCGGCGCGATGCTGCTGCTCGTCACCCTCTGGTGCCAGGACGTCTGGGGCTGGTCGGCACTGCGCACCGGACTCGGCGTGGCGCCAGGACCGCTGCTGGTGCCGTTCTGGTCGATCGCGGCGGGCCCGCTGGCCAGGAAGATCGGACCCGGCCCGGTGGCCGCCGTCGGCTGTGCCATCTACGCGGCCGGCTGCGTGTTCTGGCGGCTGAACCTTTCGCTCACTCCCGACTACCCGGCCCACATGCTGCCCGGCATGTTGCTGACCGGCACCGGAGTCGGCCTCACGCTGCCGACCCTGGTCAGCGCGGCGGTCTCGGCCGTGCCGCCGAACCGCTTCGCCACCGGCTCCGGCATCGTCACCATGGCCAGGCAGGTCGGCATCGTCCTCGGCGTCTCGGTGCTTGTCACGGTGCTTGGGCACCCCGCGGGCGCTGGGGCGCTGCCCGCCTTCCAGCGCGCCACGGTGGTCCTGGCCGTCACCGCGTTCGCCGCGGGCCTCGTTGACCTGCTGCTCATCCCAGCCCGCCGCCGCGAGCAGGCCCTAGCGTCCAGCCACGCGGAGGCCGTCGGGGCGACAGCAGCCTAGCTAAGCGGGGACGGCGGGTCGGTGTCGGCCACGCGGCCGGTGCGCTCCAGGCGCAGCCAGCGGGTAACACCGATGGACAGCAGGAACGGCACGTCGTGGCTCACCACGATGAGCGCGCCCTGGTAGCAGGACAGCGCCTGGGACAACTGCCGTGCCGAGGCCATGTCGAGGTTGTTGGTCGGCTCGTCGAGCAGCAGTAGTTGCGGCGGCGGGTCCGCGAGCAGCAGCGCCGCGAGCACCGCGCGGAACCGCTCGCCGCCGGACAATGACCCGGCCAGCTGATCCGCCCGCACGCCGCGGAACAGGAACCGCGCAAGCCCCGCCCGCACCTGGTTGACGGTCGCCCGGGGCGCGACCGCCCGCACGTTATCCACTACCGTCATCGCGTCGTGGAGGATGTCGAGTCGCTGCGGCAGGTACCCGAACGCCCCGTTCCGCCGGACGGTCACCCCGCGCCGCACCCCGGCGATCCCGACCCCGCCCTCGTCGTATGGCTCGATCCCGGCGGCGAGCACCGTCACCGCCCCGTCTGGCTTATCGACCCCGCCAGGTCCGCCGCCTGCCGCTTCCGGTCGGTCGAGTCCGGCGAGCGCGCGCAGCAGCGTGGTCTTGCCCGCGCCGTTCGGTCCGGTGAGCGCGACGCGCTCCGGCCCGCGGACGATCAGTTCCGCGAGCCGTCCCGCGTCGCCGGCTTCGTCGGCCCGGGCCAGCGAACCGCCGTTCGCCCGTGCCGGGTCTCCGCTGTTCTCCCGTGACGTGACGCCGTCCGCCCGGGCCGGGTCGCCGCCCTCCGCCCGGTGCCACGGAGCCCAAAGGCCATCGAGCCCGCGCACCGTGAGCACGGTCCGCCCGGCCGGCACCGCGGTGCCGGGCAGCGAGATCCTGATGGAGTCCTCGTCGCGGAGGGCCTCCTCCGCGTCCGCGAGCCGGTCCTTCGCGTCGGCGATCCGCGCGAGCGCGATCTCCCGCCCCTTGCCCGCCGAGACCTGCGCGGCGCGCTTGCGCCCGCCGGCCACGATCCGGGGAAGGGAGCCCGACGCGGCCAGCGCGCGCCCCTGCCGGTCGCGTCTGGCCTGCTTGACCTGCGTCTCCAGCAGGTCACGCTTCTCCCGCCGCACGTCCGCCTCGGCCGAGGTGACCGCACGCAGCGCCGCCGCCTGGTCGGTGGCGACCATCGCCTCGTATGCCTCCAGGTTTCCGCCGTACATGCGCAGCGCTTTCCCCGACAGGTCGGCGACGTGGTCCACCAGCGAGAGCAGGGCACGGTCATGGCTGACGATCACCATCACCCCGGGCCAGGCCTGCACCGCCGCGTACAGCCGCCGCCTGGCGTCCAGGTCGAGGTTGTTGGTCGGCTCGTCCAGCAGCAGCACCGCCGGCCGCCGCAGGAACTGCGCCGACAGCGCGGTCAGCACCGTCTCACCGCCGGACAGCAGCCTGACGGGAGCGTCAAGCCCGACGTGCGCGAGCCCAAGCCGCGCGAGCCACTCCCGCGCCCGGTCCTCAATGTCCCAGTTATCACCGACCGCGTCGAACGCCGCGGGGTCGACGCTGCCCGCCTCGATCGCGCGGATCGCCGCCCTGGCCCGGGCGATACCGAGCAGCGACGCCACCGAGGCATCGACGTCAAGCGTGAGGTTCTGCGGCAGGTACCCGATCTCCCCGGCCACGGTCACCGACCCGGACGTCGGCCGCAGTTCGCCGGCGATCAGCCGCAGCAGGGTGGACTTCCCTGACCCGTTCACGCCGATCAGCCCGGTCCGCCCGGGATTGAAAGACGCGCTGACGTTGGACAGCAGCACGCGCCCGTTCGGGAAGGAAAAAGACAAGTCGCTGAGGACAATAGACATGTGGCAGCTCCACAGGAGAGGTCGCGGGCACACGCCACCACGGCGTGGCACTGGGGGTCGACCTCAGAGCTTCAAGCCACACTCCGTCCGCCGGGAACAAGACACGATCATTATGCGGGCGCCTGCGGCGCCAGGCAAAAGCTTTTCCGCCCGTGATCGCTCACCCGCCGTGCACCGGCGCGACGAGGGGCTGCAGTGCTGCGGCCTCACACCGGGCAGGAGGTCATCCGGTGGCCTCGATGAGTTCAACGACGCCCGCCGGGTAGAGCGGCGGGTCGCTAGTCCCTGCCGGGCGCCACATCACGCGGTCGCCGGGGTGGGGTTTGTCCCGTATCGGCTGCTGTTCGATGTCGTAGCCGGCCGGGTCGGCGAAGGCGGCGCGGAATACGAACACGACCTCGTGCTGATCCACGCCCTGCCACTGAAAGATGTTTTCAATGACGCCGAGCAACCGCACATCCGTGAGCTGCTGCCCGATTTCCTCCCCGAATTCGCGATGAATCGTGTCGATCGCGTACTCCCCGAACTCGACATGGCCGCCGAGCGGGCGATGGAAGGGTCTTGGCCCATTGGTCGTGGACACAAGCAGCGCGTTGTCCCGGCGGCGCTGTATGACAGCCATCGCCTTAATGATCTGGTGTGGCACCAGCCAGTCGTATCACACCCTGTGCCGCGGCCGCCCCGCCACGCAGCGCGCCGTGCCATGCACCCGCGCTCTGCGGCGAGGCCTTGCCCCAGCGTGCTGATCGCTAGTTCTTCATGCAAGCGCCGTCGGCCACGGCCGCGTGAACTTGGCCGCCTCGGCCCGCTTCCCGCTGCCCGACGAGGCCGGCCGCATGACGCGTTCAAGTACGCGCCCAAGGCCCGCCGGGTCGCCGTCTCCCGCCTGCCACGTGGGGATCGGCGACAACCCGGTCATCACCAGTCGGCCGCCGTGCAGGCGCGCTTCCCCGGTAGCGGCGGCCAGCACCTGCTGCGCCTCCGCCGACCAGGACAGCAGCCCGGTGAAGTCCACCAGGACGTCCGGTCGCAGGCCGGACGTCAGCCGGGACAGCCCCGCCCGGAACTGCGCGATAGTGCTCCAGTCGATGATCCCTGTCACGAACAGCACCGCTGTTGACGATCCGACGAGACCAGTTTCCAAATTCAGGCGCATAGCCTGACCTCAAGACTGCCGGCCTACCAGGACCAGCGCAGAAGCTGCAACGAGCAGCTATGACCAATGTAACACTCACCCCCGCGCCGACGTCTGCGGCGATCCGACGTCCGGCGCGAGCGGGTTCCCCCCAGCTAAGTTCTGGCGAGCAAGGCGGTCACTAGTGGTAAGCGCGGCCGGCGGATGGTGGTGCGCAACGGGACCGCCCAGCCGGGGACGGTGCTGACGAGCGCAGGCGCGGTGGAGGTGACCGCCGGGCAGTGCCCGGCGGGATCGGCGCGCTGGCCGAGGTGCGGCGCATGCTCGGCTACAAGACCAGCTGGTACGGTCAACGGCGCTCGGCGCCGTCGGCTCGCTGGCTGCTGAGCGTCGGCGCCGAGGAGCGAGCGGCGACATGCGGCGAGCGATAGGCGAGGCCGACGACACCCACGGACATCATGATGAGTCCGACTGCCTCGGCTGCGATAGCGCCGGGGCTGCTGGCGAGCTGCTCGTTCAGCCAGAGAATGCCGATGCCGATGGCTACCAGTGGGTCCGTGACGGTTCGGATTGCCAGGACCGGGGCTATGAGGGAACTCTCCTGGAAGGCGTCCTGGTTGAGCAGGAAACCGAGCGGCTCGGCGACGATGAACGCATAGAGCGGCCACTGCTGTGATGGCGGGTTGAATCCCAGGCCGATGGTCTGCGTTACCTCCTTGAGCAGGAATGCCGTGACTCCGAAGATTGCCCCGCAGGCGAATGCGGTGGCCAGCGGCAGGAACGTCCGCGGGCTGACACGCCACGCGATCAGGCAAAGGACGATGGTTGCCGCTACGCCGATGCCTATCGGCACCAGGATTGTCGGCGCGACGCTGACCGCAGGGGACGTCGGTCTGGCTACAGCCAGGAACAGCGCTACGCCGCCGGTGCAACAGAGGACCCCGGCGCCCATGACCCGGTCAGGCCGCCGGCGGGCCAGGACAGCAGTGAACACGACGGCGAACAGCAGATCCAAGACAAGGATCGGCTGCACCAGGGCCAGCGATCCGAAGTGCAGAGCGACGGCCTGCATCGCGGAAGCGGTGATGTCGACCGTGATCCCGATCAGCCAAAGCCGGTTGGCCGCCAGGTCAGCGAAGAGCTTAAAGTCTAGCGGAGGCCGCTTCGCCACCTTGTGCGTGGCGCGCTGCTCGATGACATCGGACGCGCCAAACGTGATAGCGGCCGCCATCGCGACCAGGACAGCCACCAGCTCATTCACAACAGACTCATTCCGCGTCCACCACGCGCCCACCGAGCAGGACGCAATCATCGGAATACGGTTGTTCTCGCCGATGCCTCACGATCAAGGCCGGCAAGCTGCCACACGCAAGAGACCCGGTGCTGCACCGCCCCGAGCAGGCTGCGGGACAACCCCCCTGCTCGGGCGTGCGACTCGGTACGCCGTCGACGGGCCTCCAACCAGGGGCTTACCCAGCCAACATCCCGCCGCAACCGAGACGGACGCCCGGCGGCGGCGCCGCGGATGCGGCTTTGTTTCCCCTGGCGGGGTCTGCCGGGATCTCGGCCCGGCGGGGAGACTGGGTACATGCCGGACGATGGTGCCCGCGGTCGGCGGGCCACCACGGGACTGCTGGCCGGGGTACCGCTGGGGGTGAGGCTGGTGGCCCTGGCCTGCTCCCTGGCGGCTGCCGGCGCCGCGATCATTGGCCTGGCCAGCAGCCTGGCCGCGAGGGACAGCCTGACGCGGCAGGCGGGCCAGGAGCTGGGCGCCTACGCCGGTTTCCTCGTCAGCCGCCCGTTCACCGCCATGCCCGTCGGCCCTGCTCCCGGGGGGGCCGCGAGCAGTGCGTTCGTCATCGAGGTAGTGTCCGGCGGCCGAGTGGTGATGCGGACGGGCACAGATGCCCGGCCCGGCCCGGCGGCCGCGGGAATCCCGGTCCGCGCGGGCCGGCCCGCCACGGTCCCGGCCGGCAGCGGCGGCGGGAGCTGGCTCGTGGTCGCCGAGCCGGTCCACTACAGCGCCGAACGCATCCTGTTCACCTACGGCTCCGACGACTTCTCCCTGGACGTCACAAGCACCGCGCGGCCCGGCACCGACGGCACGCTGGTGGTCTGCCTGGACCTTGGCAGCACCAGCCAGGCCGTCAGCAAGATCAGCGCAGGCTACGCCGCGGTCGCAAGCGCCGCGGTCCTGGGCGTCGCCATCCTCGGTCTCGCGTTGACCCGCGCCGTCCTGCGGCCCCTTGGCGTGATGGAGAAGACCGCAGCCGGCCACACCGCGCACGGGCTCGCCGGTCAGGCGTCCGGCGGCGATCCCCGCGACCAGGATGAGTGCCTCGCCCGGTCCCTCGCCGTGATGCGGACACGAGCCGGGCACGCCCGCGCGTCCGCGGACGCAGCCCGCGGCTCCAGCGAGCGGATGCGCGCCGCGCTGGCGGGCACCTGCCGTGAGCTGCGGCAGCCGGTCAGCGTCATCCGCGGCTTCACCGAGTATTACCGCCACCGCGGACCGCTGACCGCCGGCGAGCTCGACCGCATGATGTCCCGTGTGGCGGAGGAAGCCGCGCGTATCGGCGCACTTATTGACGAACTGGCCGGCACCGGGCCCGGTCACGTCCAGCCGCGCGGAAACGACGGCAGGACGCGCGGCCAGGATCGTGAAACCGACGCCCCCCGCCGAGGCGGGCACCGCGCACCCTTACCGCCCGGCTGCACGGCGGACACGCTAGTCCGCGATCACCTCCGGCCGGCAACTTCGCGCATGAGGGGCCCGAAATACGTGACGATGATGAATGACGTATGCATAATTGAATCGAACACGGGATCTATCAACAGACAGGGAAGGCTATGAAGGCTATGGTCAAGACATCCAAGGCGCGGCGGGCCGGCATGGTGCGTGTGACCTTTACGCTTCCCGCGGAGGAGCCGGCCGCCGCCGTCTCCGTGGTGGGTGACTTCAACGACTGGGATCCGTACGCGCACCCGCTGCGGGTCCGGTCGAACCGGACGCGGACGCGAAGCGCCTCGGTCACGGTCCCGTCGGGCAGCACGCTCCGGTTCCGCTACCTGGCCGAGGGCGGTCGCTGGTTCGACGACGACACCCTGTCTCCCGGCAAGGGCGAGGACGCCATCATCGCCGTGTTATTACTATCTCTTCCCGTGGGTCCAGAACTGATCGAGCGTGCCATGCAGCTGCGTGAGGGTCTCGGCGCCGCCGGAGGACTGAGCGCCGTTGAGCGGTTCATCGGCACGCGGCGCGGGCTAAGCCGTGCCGACCGTGACCTCGTGCTCGACTGGGCAGGCAACAACGTGCGAGGTGTCTTCGAAGTCCGCGGGATCGCGCGACGGGACAGCGCGGGCGAGGCCGTGATCGCACTGAACCTGGTCGACGATCTCGACTACCGGGTCTACGGCCGCGCCGCCGCGGCGGAGCCCGGCGGCTTCTTCGCGGGGACTGTGCTTCCGCTGACGGACGACGACTCGGCGTGGCTCGCCGCCGGTGACGAGATCGACTACCCGAAGGCCGACTCGCGCCGGGTCGCCCGGCTGGCGATCGACCTGGCCACCCGCGAACCTGATCTCGTCTTCCGCAACCAGGACAAGGCCACCCAGGGGTGGTCCTACATGCGCCGCGACCGGGAGGAGTTCGTTGCGTTCTTCGGCGGCGACGAACTCGTGCTGCCAACCCTGGAAGCCGAGGGCAGGCTCAACGCCTATTACAAGATGCGCCGCGACTCCGCCCTCGCCGCGCGCGGCCGGCACCGGGCGGTAAGCGACACGGGCGAGACCACGTTCGTGATGCCGGAAGGGTTCTTCGAGTTCGACACGGTGGGCATCATCTACGACGAACTCGACGGTTTCGTCGTCGTGCCGGAGTACGGGATGCTGCGGGAACTGTTCGCCGACCCGGCGCTCGCCGCGGACCCGCTGCACGGCAACGTGCTGCGGGCGTACCTGCGCGAGGACAGCATCCCGCCGCTGCCGCTGCGCCGGATGGCGGCGGCCTTCCCTGGCAACGTCGACGCGGTCTTCCGCCGCGTGCTCGGGAACAGGAACTTCACCTGGACGAAGAACGGAGTCGCATTGCTCACGAAGCGCAAGCCCGGATACTACGAGGCGGAGCCGACGCCGGGCGTGGCGGTGCTGAGCGACCGCGTCATGGCCCTGGCCAGGGGCACCGCGTAGAGCGCATGGCTACCTGGATCAGGCCGACGGCGGCGTGAAGTCCGGGTCGAGTTCCATGAAGGCGTCGACCACGCCGAGGTAGGCCAGCGAGACGAGGGTCCACTGCGCTTGCTTGCCGTCGAGGCCCGGCCCGGGGAGCGGACCGTTCAGCAGGCAGTTCACGGCGCTACCCAAGGCCTCAAGGCTGGCAGCGTCTGGGACGGCACCGTCCGGGCTGATGCTGCCCGGGCCGCTGCCGTCGAAGCCGGCGCTCGCCGCCGCCCCTTGGGCGGCCTGAACCTGGACGTTGCGCAGCGCCATGGACTGGATGAGCAGTCCGCCGGCCATCTGCATGTGCTCAAGCGTGTAGGACGGATCGCGCGAGCGCAGCCCGATGACCTGCGCCAGCTGCCCGAAGACCGCGACCATCGACTCCCGCGACTTGCGCTGCGAGTCCTCAAGCGCGGCCGCGATCAGCCTGCGCGCCTCGCCGCTGCGGGTGGAGCCGAGCGTCGCCATGAGCGCCACGTGCAGGCGCCATGGCCCGGACTCGGTCAGCGCCGCGTAGTTCCTTGGCACGGCTAGCCGGACCACCTCGCACAGCAGCGCCCGGCGGCCGTCGGGCGTTGCCAGCAGGTGCATGTTTTCCGCGAGGACCTTGCCGATGATGGTGATCGTCTCGGGGTCGAAGGCCACCCGGTCGCTGAACACGCTTCCCGAGCCGGCCAGGTAACAGAGCAGGTCATCGATGTAGTCCTCGCGGTAGGGCCACATCCGGTACACAGAACTGCGCGGTACCCTGGCCCGCTGGATGACCTCCTCCAGGCGCAGGTGCTCGATCGTGAGCGCCGCGCCGGCCGCAAGAGCCAGTTCGCGCCCCGCGTCGAGCATCCGCCGCCTGACCTCTTCCGCCGCCACCCGCTCCGGCCGGGTCGTCATGGCCGTGCTTCACCCCCGCCGCATATGTGAGATCAGCATCTCGCTGCAAAATTACCGCAAGGAGTCGCCCCGTATGAGACATTAGACTCAGTGTCTCAATTGAGCCTGCGGACGGGGCACCACGGGCGGCCCTTTTGAGGGGGAGGGCCGGGACCGGCCGGGCGCGGCGATCGCCGCGCCCGGC
>Ga0335073_10003823_pt1 | contig 21027 bp, 17 predicted proteins | sample Lox_Sample_22_FD_207093 | JGI IMG/M metagenome (GOLD analysis project Ga0335073, IMG submission 207093) | Soil microbial communities from Loxahatchee National Wildlife Refuge, Florida, United States - Lox_Sample_2.2 | ecosystem: Environmental > Terrestrial > Soil > Wetlands | place: USA...
AGCCACCGAACGAGCCGGGTGCCGCGCCGGCGTTGTCGCCGTACTGGCGGCCGTTCGTGCCGGTGGCGTACAGCGAGACCGCGCCGCCGCGGACCAGCCCGGCCAGGTCGCCGGCGACGCGCCCGCCGAGCGTGGCGCCGCGGCTGAACGCGCCGTACGCCGCGCTCTGCCACCGGGCGCGGACCGCCCCGCCGCGGCCCAGCGCGTAGACCGACACCGTGCCGTTCGCGCCGGGCAGGGCCACCGGGGTGCCGGTCAGGCCGCCGTTGCTGGTCAGCCTCGTCGGCCCCACGAACACGCCGCCCGGCTTGCGCTGCTCGTAGCCGTACAGCCGCCCGTTCGTGCCGATCGCGTACACCGCGATCGCGCCGTCGCCGGTGACGACCGCGGCCGGGTTCCCGCCGAGGTGGCCGCCCAGGCTGGCGGCCTTGGTGACCGCGCCGCCGGCCGCGGACTGCCACACGGCCCGCACCCCTCCGGCGGTGGTCCGGGAGTAGACGGAGATCACGCCCTTGGCGGTCTGCACCGCTGCCGGGGTGCCGGTCAGGTTGCGGCCGGCCGTGAGCCGCTTCGGCCCGGCGAACGCGCCGCCCGGGCTGGTCTGGTAATAGGTGTAGAGGTTCCGGTCGGTGCCGACCGCGTACACCGCGACCGTTCCCTTCTGGGTGGCGATCACGGCGGGCCCGCCGATGAAGTGGCCGCGGAGGGTGACCGACTTGGTGACCGCGCCGCCGGGCCCGGACTGCACGACGCCTTTGATCGTCCCGCTGGTGGTCGGGGCGAAGACCGAGATCGACCCGTTGGCGGCCTGCACGGCCACCGGGGTACCGGTCAGGTCGCCGCCGGCGGACAGCAGCTTCCTGGGGCCCGCGAAGCCGCCGCGTGTGGTCTGGTAGTACGCGTACAGGTTCCTGCCGCGAATCGCGTAGTCGCTGGCCTGGCCGGTCTCGGTGACCAGCGCCGCCTGGCCGGGCTCGGCGGGCCCCGGCGGCTGGAGGTTCACGTCCAGGTAGTCCTGGTCGACGTTGATGGTGTCGCCGCCGTAGGTCTCGTTGGCCCCGCCGTTGAACTGGTGCGCCCGCTGGTGGTCGGCCCAGTCGGCGGCGGGGATGACGGCGTCGGCCGTGTTCGCGCTGCCGTTCCACAGCGCGTCCCAGATCACGTCGGGCATCGCGTCCTTGCCGACGTTGGCCACCAGGTCGGCCACCCCGGACGAGGAACTGCTGTACACCCCGGACTTGTAGCCCTCGGCGTGCAGCTGCGTGGTCCAGGCGGACAGGAAGGCCAGGGCGTTGCTCTCCTGGCCGGCCGGGTAGGCCTCCATGTCGTAGTAGATGGGCGTGCCCGGCCCGAAGCCGAGCGCGGCGGCCTGGGTGACCGCGTCCTGCGCGGCGGCGGCCCCCTGGCTCGCCGGGGCGGTGATCTGGCTGAACTCGGCCTGGACGCCGACGTAGGTGGGCAGGAAGTGCCAGCCGGCCGCGGCCTGCTGGGCGACCCAGCCCGCGGTCAGGTTCGGCTGGGCGCAGGCCCGCTCCGAGCCGCCGATGTAGATGCCGACCGCCGCGTACGGAGACGAAGCCTTCCACGCGCTCATGAAGGCCGCGCTCGGCGCCGCGCAGGCGTCGAAGCCCAGGCCCAGGTAGCTGGTCGCGCCGGCGGACACGGTGGCCGGGGCCGCCGCCGGGGCCAGCATCCGCTGGGCGGCCGTCGAGGCCGGCCCCTGATTCGCCGACCGCAGGATCCCGGCCGGCCCGCGCGCCGCGGGCGCGTTCACGCCCGGGACCGGCAGTCCGGCACCGGTCAGCACGCTTTCCGCCAGCTCCAGGTTCGCGTCGTAGGTCGCCGTGACCTCGATGCCCGTGCTCATCACCGTGATCTTGCGCGAGACCGTGTCCACGACCGAGGCGGCCGGGGATGCGGCGGTCGCCGACGGCTGGACCAGGACCGCCTCGGTCGTCCCGAGCAGGCCGCTCGGGCAGTCCTGGTCCTGCCCCGGAGTACCCAGGTAGATCGCGTGCCGGTCGAAATTCACGCAGGTGGTGGACGTACGCCCGATGTGAACGACGGGCCAGCCCGCGGGGACCCGGAAGCTGTAACCCAGGTAGCTGACGGTCTTGACGGCCCCGGGCGAGGCGGCCGCCAGCCCGGCGGGCGCGCCGAGTCCGATCACGGCGGCCGCGCCCGCGGCCAGCAGGGTCCACCGCGCCACGCGCGCACTCAGCAGGGTCATCTCCGGCTTCCTGGGGGCAGCCCGAAGCCGTGGCTCCGAGCGGTGGAGCGAGCGGCGGGGACCGGAAGCAGCGTAGCGGCGCGGCGCCGGCATAAATGGCCATTTGGCAAGACTGAAAGCGAACAATCCGGTCTCGCGACCCGGCCCGCCGGCTCCCGCCGCCGGTCAAGCCTTTCGGGCCGGCAGCACTCCGCGACGGAGCGTGAATTGTTCTAGTTAGTAGATAATCTGGTAGCGGACCTATTTGGTAGGCTCGGCCCATGAGCACGAGCGCGCCCACCAGGACCGTCGCGGACCTGTCCTACCTGCTCACCCACGCGGGCTACGTCCTGTCGACGCAGATGACGGCCGCCCTCGGCGAGATCGGCCTCACGCCCCGCGGTTACTGCGTGCTGTTTCACGCTCTCGAGGCCGAGCGGACGCAGATCGAGCTGGCCGAGATCTCCGACCTGGACAAGACCACGATGGTGGTCACGATCGACGAGCTCGAGCGCGCCGGGCTGGCCGAGCGCCGGCCGTCGGGCAGCGACCGCCGGGCCCGGATCATCGCGGTGACCGAGGCGGGCCGGCGCGCGGTGCACGAGGGGTCGAAGATCGCCGACCGGGTGCACCGCGGGGTGCTCGACGCGCTCACCGCACGGCAGGGCGAGCTGCTGGTGGGCGCGCTCACCGAGCTGTCCCAGGGATACCTGGCCGCTCCCGCGCCGGCCGGGCCGCCGGTCAGGCGGGCCCGGCAGCCTCGTCGTTCCCGGTGACGATCAGCCGGCGCTCGGTGACCGCGACCGCGAGCTCGACCCGGGAGGAGCACGACGTCTTGCGGTACAGCCGGGTCAGGTAGGCCTCGACGGTCTTCACGCTGATGTTGAGGGCGTGCGCGATCTGCTGATTGGTGCGGCCCTCGTGCACCAGCACGGCCACGCTGCGCTCGCGCGCGGTCAGCACCGCCGGGCCCGCGGGGTCGGCGGCGGGCGGGTGGCCGACCGCCAGGTATCGCGCGGGCGGGGCCGCGAGCCCGGCCTCGCGCATCAGCGTCGCGACGGCCGCGGCCCGGGCCGGGGCCCCCACGCGCTCCCAGGCGGCGTACGCCGCGGCCAGGTTGCGGGCCGGGTCGTCGCCGACCTGACCGCGCGCGGTCAGCGCCTCGGCGGTCAGCATCCCGGCGCCCTCGGCCTCGGCGAGGCGCTGCGCGCGCCGTGCCGGGCCGGGGTCGCCGGCCGCGTACGCCTGGGCCAGGCCGGCCAGGATCCGGGTCAGCGGCCCGGCCTGGTCCAGCTCGGCCAGCGCGGCCGCGGCGGACGCGGTAACCCGTCGCTCGTTACAGCCGAAGGCGATCACCGCCATCCGGTGCAGCACGAGCGGCAGCGCCATCCGGAACATGCCGCGGGTGCCGACGTCGCAGACGCCGGCCAGGGACCGCAGCGCCTCGGCCTCGCGGCCGTCGTCGGCGTCCAGGCCGGCCCGGGCCCACGCGCTCAGCTCGGCGGGCGCGGCGGCCGGCAGCCCGCCGGCGACGATCCGGCCCTCCCTGGGCAGGCCCAGGCCGCGCAGCATCTCGGCGCGCAGCGCGAGCACGACCCCGTCGAGCACCGGCGAGATCGCGGACTCCTGGCTGGCGTGCAGCGCGGACGCGTCGGCGTAGGCGGCGGCCCAGTTCCCGCCGAGCCAGTTGCCCAGGATCTCGGCGAACCGCCAGAACCGCCGGGCCAGCACCGGGGCGGCGTAGAGGCAGTTCTGCCTGGCCTCCGCCAGGTCCGCACGGGAGCGCGTTAACTGGCCGATGGCGACGCGGCAGAGAGCGGACACGGTCAGTGCCCACACCAGTCCCGCCGGATCCGTCCCCGCCGCCGCGCGCTGCTCGTCGAGAACGGCCAGGCACTCGCCCGCCCGCCCGGCCCGCATCATCGCCAGCGCGGCCTGGCCGAGCGCGGCCACCCGCGACAGGCCGGGCTCGCCGTGGGCCAGCGCGGCCAGCCAGGGTGCTTCCGGGGCCGGGACCTCGTCGGCGACGGGTCGCAGCCGTGCCTGGTGAATGAGGTCGGCAGGGTCCGGATGCGCCACCTTCGTATTTTACTTACGGTCGGCGCCCGTCAAGGGTTATCCCTACTGGGATTGCATGCGACATTCCGGCAGACTCTTCGTACATGGTCAGGAAAGCCGGCCGGGGGGGCGGTTGGCCCTGTCTAGGGCGAAGGCACATGTTTGTGTCATCACGCCCAGCGGGCTGGCCAGGCCCGGCGGGGGGGTCGGGTCCTGGCCGCCCGCTGTGATTTTTTAACCCCGATCGCTTCACCGGCGCCGTGATCTGCTGACGGCGCGGACCGCCCGCCCCTGCCCGGCAGCCTGTGCCCGCGACAGTTGGCGCGAACAGCGGCCGAAGTGGGAGAATGCCGTGATCCGTGATCCGTGATCCGTGATCTGGCGTTCCGAGAAAGAAGCACATGGTCACACGTCAGACCGATGGCAGCGCGGCCGTCCACAGAATGATCGCCTCGCCCGGCGCGGGCGGGCCCACCGCGCTGCGCATCATGCTCGGCTCCCAGCTGCGCCGGCTCCGTGAGGCCAAGGGAATCACGCTTGAGGACGCCGGGTACGTGATCCGCGCGTCGGGCTCGAAGATGAGCCGGCTCGAGACCGGCCGGGTCGGTTTCAAGCCCCGGGACATCGCGGACCTGCTCACCCTGTATGGCGTGACCGACGAGCAGGAACGCGCCAGCCTGCAGGAGCTCGCCCGGCAGGCCAGCGCGCGCGGCTGGTGGCATGACTTCGCCGACCTCATGCCGGCCTGGTTCGAGCCGTACGTCGGCCTCGAGGAGGCCGCGAGCTCGATCCGCCTCTACGAGATCCAGCTCATCCCCGCGCTGCTGCAGACCGCGGACTACGCCCGCGCGATCGCCACGCTGGGACATCCGGCGGGCTCGGAGGCCGAGATCAAACGGCGGGTCAGCCTGCAGATGATCCGCCAGGGACTGGTCGCCCGGTCCACGTCGGCGCATCTGTGGGTGGTTGTTGACGAGGCGGCGCTGCGCCGGCCGGTCGGCTCGCCCGAGGTCATGCGCGACCAGCTCGGCCATCTGCTGGAGGCGGGCGCGAGGCCCAACGTCACCTTGCAGGTCATTCCGCTGACCCGGGGCGGCCACGCCGTCGCCGGCGGCCCGTTCACGATCCTGCGGTTCAGCGAGCCGGACCTGCCCGACGTGGTGTACATCGAGCAGCTCACCAGCGCGCTCTACCTGGACAAGCGCGAGACCGTGGACCACTACCTGGCGGTGATGGAGCAGCTGTGCGTCGAGGCCCTGCCCGCCGACGCCAGCGCCGGCCTGATCGCGGCGATCCTGCGCGAGTCCTGACACCGCGGGCCGCCGCCCGCGGGCAGCGCAACCTTACGCTCCGTCAGCCGGGATCCTGGCCAGCACCAGGGTGATGTCGTCCTCGCGGTGCTGGCGCAGCCGCTCGGTCACGGCATCGCAGGCGTCGGCGAGCGTGGCCCCCGCCTTGGCCAGCGCCCCGCCGAGCGCCGAGCGCAGCGCGGCCATGCCCTCGTCCAGGGTCTGGGCGCGGCTTTCCACCAGCCCGTCGGTGTACAGCGCCAGCGCCGCCCCCGCGGGCAGGGTCACCGTGGCGGCCTGGAACGACTCCGCGCCCAGGCCCAGCGGAAGTCCGGGAGGCAGTTCCGGCATCGCCGCGTCGCCGCCGGGCGCCACCAGCGCGGGCGGCAGGTGGCCGGCCTGGACGATCTCGCACGACCCGCCCGGCGGGTCCAAGACCGCGTAGATGCAGGTGGCGAACGGCGCGGCCGCGAAGCCCGCGGCCATCTTGTCCAGCCTGCGCAGCACCTGCGACGGCGGCAGTTCCAGGTCGGCCAGGGTGTGCGCCGCCGTGCGCAGCTGAACCATGACCGCGGCCGCCTCCGGGCCGTGGCCCATCGCGTCCCCGACGATCAGGGCGGCCCGGCCGCCGGACAGCGGGACGATGTCGTGCCAGTCGCCGCCGATCACGCTTGCGCCGGCCGGCAGGTAGCGGTGCCCCACCTCGAGTCCGTCGGGGACCTGCGGCTGCGCGGGCAGCAGTCCCTGCTGCAGCGCCAGCGCGGTGCGCCGCTCCTGGGAGTAGAGCCGGGCGTTGTCGATGCACACCGCAGCCCGCGAGGCCAGCTCGCGGGCCAGCAAGATGTCGCCCTCGTTGAACGCCGGGCTGGCCGGGGCGCGGCCGAAGATCGCGCAGCCGACCACCACGCCGCGGGCGATGAGCGGCGCGGCCAGGTACGAGGTGAGGCCGGCCGCGGCCTGCCGGCCGCCCGGATGACGGGCGATCCGCTCGGCGGTCTCCTCGTCCAGCCGGTCGAACAGGATCGGCTCGCCGGTTGCCATCGCCGCGGAACCCGGCACGCCCGGGCCCAGCACGAGCACCTCGCCCGCGCCCAGCGTGCTGTCGGCGGCGCTGACCTCGTGCCTGGCCAGGCGCATCGCGAGCCGGCGCACCACCGCCCCGGGCCCGGCCGGGCGCGAGGCCGGCTCACCGTCGGCCAGCAGGCGCTCGGCCGCGTAGATGATGACCGCGTCGGCGAAGCCTGGGACCGCGGCCTCGGCGACCTCGGACGCGGTCTGGGACAGGTTCGCCCGGTCCCCCTGGCTCCCCGCCCGGCCGTTTTGCCTGACCGCCGGCCCGCGCCGCCGGGCCCGGGGTCGCCGTCCTCGGCATCGTAGATTTGTCGGCCGAAATGCTCGGGAAAGTGTTGACGAGTCCCGATCCCATGTCGTAGTCATAGTCGTATAGACAACTGCCAGGCCGGGTTAAGGAGCGGTCTAAATGTCTGTTGGCTTCGGCTATTGGCTGATTGGCCCGTTAGCATGGTGCAAGGCCTTGGGTCCGTGACATTGGTCCTGCTCGCGTCCTGACGCGGGCAGTGTCGCGCTGGCAGGTGCCGGCCCGGACGCCGCCGTTCCCGGGTCAGGCTGGATAGTCAGCATTTGCGGGCCACTCATTGTTCGGGTAACGACGGCGTACCATGCCCTTCCCCCGATGGGGCATTTTCGAGAAGCAAATGCGTGAGGGCATTGCGAGGGAATGTTGGGCATGAGATGGGCATCCGCGCGCGCGTTCTGGCGACGTCTCACTGATAACACCGCTTTCGCCCGCGGACCGAGGCGCGTCCTCGGACCGTCCGAAGCCAGGGGCTCGCCTCCGGGCAATCTCGCTGTGCCTCATCCGACCCGAGAATAACTTTGGGACCCGGCTCGGACGTTAATTGTGAGGATATGCGACGAAGGGCGCCATTGAATGGCAGAATCACCGCCAGGAGGAACGAGGCCGGTGATCCCGCCGGGAGCGGGCCTGCGGGCACCGGGCGGCCTGCTCGGCGTAGACGTGGGCGGCAGCGGCATCCGCGTCGGCTACTTCGATCCGCCGGCCTTGTTGCGCCTGCTCATCGCCAGACCCGACCCGGCGCCCGGAGACCGGTTCGATCCGGACCTGACCTGGCTTGCGGTCGCCTCGGCGATCCGCGAACTGACCGACGGCGGCCTGCGGGTGGCGGCCGTCGGGTTGACTGCCCACCTCGCGACGGTGCTGACCAGGGCCGACGGCAGGCCGGCCGCGCACGCGATGCTGTGGCGCGACAACCGGGCATGGCGGGAGGCACAGGAACTGGCGGCCGCCCTCGGGCCGTCGCTTCAGTTCATGACCGGGCGCCCGGTCTCCCCGGAGTCGGCCGCGGCGCGGATCCGCATGCTGGCCAAGACCAGCCCGGCCGTGCTCGGCCGGACTCGGTGGCTGCTGAGCCTCAAGGACTACCTGGTCTTTCAGCTCACCGGCGAGGCGCTCACCGATCCGGCGACGGCTTCGTACACGCAGCTGTTCGACGTGCGCCGGCGAAGCTGGTCACCAAGGATCGCCCGGGAATGCGGCGTGCCCATGGAGATCCTGCCCGCCGTCCGGCCGGGCGTGGCCGCTGCCGGGCAGGTGACGCTCGAGGCGGCGCGCCTGACCGGCCTCAGGCAGGGCACGCCGGTCGCCGTCGGCGGCCCGGACGGCTCCACCGGCGCGATCGGCGTGGGCGGGTTCCGTGCCGGGATAACCGTCGACATCGCCGGCACCACCGACGTCCTGCTGCACGTGTCCGACCAGCCCACGGGCCGCGTCGGATACGGGACGGTGCTCAACGCGCATCTGGTGGCCAATCTCTGGACGACGGGCGGCCCGACCGGCCTGACCGGAGGCGGACTCGACTGGCTCGCGGTCACGCTCGGCCACGAGTCCACCGAGGCCGCCTACCTGGCACTGGCGCCCGGCATCGATGCCGCGGATCCCGGGGAGCTCATGATCCGCACGACGCTCAGCGGCCGTCGCCTGCCGGGCTGGAACGACCGGTTGCGCGGCCGCATCGACGGGATATCCGGAGAGCACGGACCCGCCCACCTGATGCGCGCCGCCGAGGAGGGCAGCGCCTTCGAGGTTCGCCTCGGCCTCGACGCGCTGCGCTCGGCCGGCGCGGTCATCGACAGCGTGATCCTTGCCGGCGGCCCCGCGAGCTCGCAGCGCGCGGCCCAGCTGCGGGCGAACGTCTGGGGCGTACCGGTCGCGGCCGCCGACCCGCACGCCAGCCTGCGCGGCGCGGCGCTGGCCGCGGCGCTGGCGGCGGGCTGCTTCGCCGATGCCCAGCAGGCGGCCGTGCGCATGGTGCCGCGAATGCGCCAGTACGACCCGGATCCGGCCGCAGCGGCCGCAACCGAACAGCGGTACCGGCGGTGGCGCGCGCTCATGGCGTTATCGCAGCCGCGGTCCTGAAACGATCGCGATGCCGTTATGGGGCTCTGCCTTAAATGCGCGACCTGCGGAATCGCGGGTCAGCAAGAAGTTTCAGGCGCTGGTAGAATGGCGTCTGTTTCCGGGGTGGTTGACTTGCCGAAGCGAAGGCCGGCCCGGTGTTCGCATCGGCCGGTGTCATGCTAAAGATCTGGCTAATTATGAGCTGGAGAGCGTCGAGGTACTCCATAGTGTGGACTGCAAGCGGACCTCCGGGCCCGGCGCACCCGGGAAACGCATTAGCCGTAGCCGTGCGCAGTGTCCCCGGGGTGGCGTCGCGCGCGACGTCCGGCCCGGCCGCCGGGTCCGCGCCGTCGGGCGAGAACGTGCCGCGACCGGTTCCAGCGTGCCGGCGCCGGCATCACGACCAGGAATCGAGACCGCGATGAACCGCCCGGTGCACATGAGCATTCGTGATGACCTGCGGATGAGGCTGAACGCCGGCGAATGGGGCGCGGGAGAGCGGCTTCCCTCGGAGACCGAGCTTGCCGCCAGGTACGGCGTCGCGCGCATGACGGTCCGGCAGGCCGTCGGCGCGCTGGCATCGGAGGGAGCCGTGGTCCGCCGTCAGGGCCTGGGGACCTTCGCCGCGGACCGGCGCCCGACCAGGACGGCGGACCTGCTGCTCAGCTTCACCGAGGAGATGCGCAGGCAGGGTCACGAGGTCCAGACGAAGCTGATCAGCGCCTCGGTCGAGCAGCCTCCGCCGCCCGCCCGGGAGGCCCTGCGGCTCGGGCCGTCCGCCGCCGCGGTGACCGTCCGCCGGGTGAGGATGGTCGACGGCCGCCCGATCGTGGTGCAGCATTCCTGGCTGCCGTATGCGCGCTTCGCCGGCCTGGACGCGGATCCGCTGCGGGACGGCTCGCTGTACGCCATGCTCGAGGCGCAGTACGGGGTGCGTATCGTGCGGGCGGAGCAGACCTTCACCGCCGGGACGGCCGACGATTCCGACGCCGCGGCGCTCGATCTGCGGCCATGTGAGCCCGTGCTCCGGATCGCCCGGACCACGTTCGACAGCTCGAACCTCGTCGTGGAGTACGCGATGAGCGCCATGCGCCCCGGCTACTCGATCGAGACGATCATGGAGCGCAGGCCCGACCGGGCGCAGCATCAGCCGGTGGAGGTCCTGCAGTTCCGTCCGCGGGGCTGACGTCGCGAGCGGAGGTGCCGGTCGGCAGCCCTCGCTGCGTCCGCGGCCTCGCGCAATTTCGTGTTTAACGTGCCGCCCGCGTATCTAGACTTCTTGACTGGCCGCTTTAATTTTCCGGTAAATCGCGCTGCCATGGGTCTAGTCATCTATGTAAATGAACAACAAAAATGGCCGGTTGACCAGGAACAACTCACCCGCTCCGGGTCGCCGGTATTCCAGGCGTCCCCCGCGGCCTGGACCTTCTGGCGCGCGGTCTGCTCGTTGAACGGCGGAACCGGCGGGCGGCTCACGAGGGCCTCCTGACCTCGTCAGATCGATCCTCTGCGCACGATGCCGCGCGGAGATCATTTTCGGTCGATGGAACGCGCTCGCCGGTGGCGAATGCGGCCAGGCTAGGGGCGCATGGCGGCCGGAACCCAGAGGTAGTACAGGCAGCCGATCGCGATCAGGTAGACCAGGATGACCAGCGTCCAGCCCATGTTGTACCTGATTACCACGCTCTCTCGCCGCACATACCTGGTCGTCGACACGCAGGCCAGCCCGAAGATCAGCGGTCCCACCAGCAGCGCGCCCACATCTGCCGGAACGTGTTCCGGAAGGCGGTGCTCATCCGGCGCGAGTTCGGCCGCAGGAACGCGGCGATCAGGATCCAGGAGGCCAGGATGGCCGTGCCGGCCACGAACGGAGCGAACTTCCACGACGACTCCGCCGTGCCGCCGAGCGAGCCGATCGCGGTTATCTTCGGCTCGTACGGGATGTAGCCGGTCAGCCCGGACCAGGGACCGGTCCAGCAGACCGGCGCCGGACGACCTGGCGTAGGTCGTCCGGCGCCGCGCCTCACCGTAGTTCGGTGAGCTCAGCCCGCCGGAGGCGGCGAATCAGGGCTCTTGAGCCGCGGTGATTGGTGTCGCAAGAGTCTTGCCGATGAGCTTCATTTCGGCTTGGACGGCGGCGGTGTCGGCCTCGACCCGGGTGTTGAACGACCGCAACTGGGTGAGTGAGGTCGACCGTGCCTGCTGGGTGGTCAGCGTGGCGAGGGCCTGGTTATCCCGAATCGCCGCATTAGCAATGACCGTGGCCTGTGGCGAGAGCAGGATCGCGGCCCCCGGCGTGGAGCCGCCGCTATCGAAAGCGATCGTGATCAGATTAATGGCGTTGGCATAGTTCTGGGGCGTGTACGCGACCACGGCCAGACTGTTGTCGAGCGCCCGCTCCGTCGCCACCTCCGAGGTAAGGGCCGCTTCGGCCGCAGCGAGATGGTGCCCTTCGTTGACGTTGTAGGCGGCCATGTCAGCGGCCAGCAGCTTGCTGGCCGGGTTCACGATTCCGTTGTACTCGCTGATCACCATCTGCTGGGTATTGCAGGGCAAGCCCGATGGGGACATGCTGGGCTCGCAGTCGTTGACGGCGAGCGCGGTCTTGTGACGCGCGCTGGTGCCCATGGCGTAGAAGAGGCCCGCGAGCACCAGGATACCGGACAGGATGGAAATAGCCACGAGGAGGACGCCGCCAAACCTGCCCTGCTCCTCGCCATAATCGGCGTACGTCTCGCTCATCAGATCCCTTTCCTAACCCGTCTCGCCGGCCGGGCGGCTTCGGACTGCCGCCCGGCCAGCGATGACCATCGTCGCGTCATTCGGCGCTGGGGTGCTCCATGAAGGAGTTGAAGCCCTTGAAGATCTCCTCGTTGATGCTGAAGATCATGCCGAATATGAATAGCGCGAAAATCGGCGCGATGACCACCCACACCAGCCAGTTCCGGCCCTCCTGTTGCCGGGCGGCGATCCACCGCTTGACTGGCGGCAGCCGGAGGGTCAGCAGGAACAGGCTGCACGCCGCGTACTCGTAGAGGCGCTGGTGGAAGATGGGGTCACCGTCACCGGGATTGCCCGAGCCGTTGTGCCCGTTCCCGTTCTGGAACCCGAATCCCTCCAGCAGGACCAGGTGGAAGAACAGCAGCCCCCAGATCGCATAGGTGATCCGCTGCAGCGGCTTCCAGTACCGGCCGAGCTTGCGCTGTGCCCAGTGGTTGCCGGTGATCAGCAGCGGGATGGCGAGCATCACCATCATGAAGCCCATGAGCTCGAACACGTGCCCGGCCACCTTGCCGAAGAAGCCTCCGGCGAAGTTATCGGTCAGGCCGGCGGCGAGCATGTCGCCGAAGCCGGAACACGCGAACAGGATCCCGTACCAGCGGCGCAGCGGGACGAACCAGCGCTGCCCGGTAAGCGTGACCATGGGAGTGACGAGCAGGCAGATGAACAGGCAGAGCTCGGCCCCGGTGCCCAGCGTGTCGTCGACCGACCCCGCGAAGGTTGCCTCGTTCATCGTGAAGAACGCCGGTGCCATGAAGAACAGCGGGACCAGCGCGGGGGAGCCCAGCAGGATCAGCGCGACCGCCTTGCGCTTGATCCGGGAGCCGCCGAACTTGAAATCCTTGTCCATCCATTCGTCGACGCGGCTCCGGGCCGCCTTCGGCTGTTGCTGCGGCCGGTAGCCGACTGCCGGCTCTTCGCCCTGCTGCCGCGTATCTATGGCGCCGTCGGAGTATGGGTCTGGCTGGTAGGCATCCGGGTCGGCGTACGGGGCCGCTGGCGGAGCCGACGAATACCGGGCGTGCGGCTCCCTGGTGGTAGCCATCGCGCAGATTCTCCTTCCGTGGAGTCTGACTAGCTCCCCATTTGGTTAGCCTTTGGCTTGTACCGGTTGACCGGCTGTGGTGTCAGGCCGGCAGGCTATTCTCGTTCAGTTGTTACGTCGGTTCGCTATCCGGATGTGCTCTTCGCGCCCGATGTGCTCCTTGCTGAGTGTTTCCCTGGCGTGTGGCCGTGCGGGGCGGCCTTTGCCGCCGCGGCCTTTGCCGCCGCGGCCTGCTGGGCCAGGAAGTTCTGGTCGGTTTCTGCGCCGCCGGTCTCGCCTGCTCCGGCTTCCCGGAAGACGAAGAACTTGGGTCCGAAGTGCGCGATGTTCGCGGCCGCGGCGACGAGGGCGATCGAGAACACCGCCGCGGTGCCGCCGGCCGCGATGCGCATGGCCTTACGCTGCCTGCCCGTTGTCGTCTGTGCCGGGGTCGTCCGCGGCCTGGCCGGGCCGGTCAGCCCGGCCGGCCTGCCCGCCGGGCCATCAGGCCTGGTCCTCGGCCCGGACGGCCTGGTCAGCCCGGTGGGCCTGCCCGCTGGAGCGTCGGGCCTGGTCCTCGGCCCGGACGGCGCGGCTGGCCCGGCTGGCCTGCCCGCCGGAGCGTCGGGCCTGGTCCTCGGCCTGGGCGGCGCGATGGCCGGTGTCCGCGGGGGCGCGATCGCCGGGGCCGGCATCGTGGCCAGGCCGCCCGGGCTCGCGAGGTTCTCGCTAACATAGGAGGCCACCCGGCCCAGCTCGCCCGACATCGCGTGCAGCGCCTGCCGCAGCTCGGCGGCGTCCTTCTCGGCGGCCTGCTTGATCGCGGCGGCCTGTCCGCTGGCCTGCTGCCGGATCGCGGTCGCGTCGTCGCTGGCCTGCTGCCGGATCGCGGCGGCGTGCTGTTCCGCTTCCTGCCGGATCGCGGCGGCATGGCCCAACGCCTCGTCCGTGATCGCGTTGACTCGCTCGTCCATCTGCAGCGAGCCGCCGCCCCGGTACGCGGGCTCCGGCCGGGCGAACCCGACCGCGCTGGTCCCCTGCCCGCCGGCGAACTGGGCCATCTGCCCGGTGTCGTCCGGGACGGCGTAGAGGCGCCTGCCGTCGTGCCCGCCCCGCTGGACGGGGGCCGGCGGATAGTCGGGGGCCGGGCTGAAGTCCTGAGCCAGGGCGTAGCCCTGGCTCGCCTCATATCCAGGGCCTGGTCCGTAGCCCGGGCCGGGGCCGAAACCCGGGGCGGGGGCGAAGGGCTGGCCGCTGCCCGGGTTGTAGCCCTGGCCAGGCTGTGGCCGGCCGGCCGGCACCGGCCCGTAGCCCGGAGCCTGGCCCGGATCGTAGCCGCGGCGCGCCGGCCCGGGCCGTCCGGGCGCGGCGGGCCGCGCCGGGTACTGGCCGGTGCTGTAGCCGGGTCCGGCGCCGTAGCCCTGGGCCGGGTTTGGCCTCGCCTGCGCAGGCGGGCGGGCCCGGTATTGTCCGCTGCTGTAGCCCGGTCCCGCGGCGGGTCCCCGGCCCGGCCCTGCCGCGCCGCCCGGCCCCATGGCGGCACCGGGTCCGGTGGCGCCGCCTGGTCTCGTGGGCGTGCCCGGACCCATGACGCGGCCCGGTCCGGTGTTGAAGACGGGTCCGGTGTCGTAGCCCTGGCCAGGAGCGGCCGACCGCCCCTGGGGACCCCGCGCCGGCGCGTTGCCGCGGGCCGGGGGGATTCCGGGGTTGGGCCGGCCGCCCGGCCGTCGCTGCGGGAGCCGGTTCGCGCCGCTGTCCTGGAAGTCTGGGTATCCCGGGTTGCCGACGGCCCGGGCCGGTCCCGGGCCCGGCTGGCCCTGCGGCCGCTGCGACGGCGGCCGAGGCACCCGCACCCTGGGCACGGGCGCGGACGGGTGATCGGGATGGAGCGCGGGTGGCGGCGCGTCCCACTGCGGCCACGGGCCGGATCCAACAGGCTCGGGCGGCCAGTCAAGCCCGGCGGGCGCGGCGCCGAGCGGGTCGGCCAAGTCGCTGGTCTGAGGTCCGGGCATCGTGCCGCCTCCTGGGCCCCACATGCCGCTGGGCGGGGGCGCGGTCGTGTCGACGGGTGATGGCAGGAATTCGCCGGTACTGAAGGGCTCGTCCTCAGCCCTCCGGTGTTTGCCGGGGGCAACAGGGACCACGGGGCCTCCAACAGCGAAGGGGGACACCCGAGCCTTGCGTTGGTCTCGGGCGGGGAGGGGACGGTGTTACCTTCCTCCCCCGCCGCAGACTAGGCCATTTGGCCATGCCCCGGACATGGACCAATACCTCTCGGGGGAACGAATACCCCCTAGGGGGGCCGCGCTGCCCACTGTCCGTGACCGGGCGCGGCAAACGCCACATCTTAATCAGAAGTCGGTGTCACGCTCGGCCGTATTCATGATGTCCAGGCACTCGCGGAGTGCGCGCAGGTAGAGGCGTGACTCGGCGATCACCGGGGCCCAGTGAACGCGGTCGAAGCGGCCGGCCATGTCGTCGCGCCAGTCCTGCTGGGCCTGGTGCCATGCGGCCTCGATCACCCGGAGCAGGCGCTCCGCGTCCTCGTCCGGGCGGTCCGGCATCGTCAGGTTCCCGGCACCCGGAGGCGGCGCGAGGCCTCCAGGCCGGCGATGACCGCCCGCAGGTGATGCTCGGCGCGCGGCAGGTCGAGATCGAGCAGATCGCGGAACCTGCCGGCGGTGCCGCGGAACGCGCCTGCCTCCTCGTCGACTCGCTGCTGCCAGCGACGGATCCGCACGAGCCGTTCCTGGGCCTCGCGCACCGCCGCCTGCTCGGCGTGGCAGTCCCCGGCGGCTCCGGCCCCGGCGTCCCTAGCGGCCGACATCTGGCAGGCGTTCAGGGCCGCCTGCCTGCGGACCAGCAGCGATCGCCAGCGGCTCGCCTTGGTCTCGAGCGAGGCGCGCGTCGCCTCGATCTCGTGGTCACCCCGGTCGGCCACCTCGCGCTGTCCGTGCCGGAACCGGGTGAGCGCGTCGGCGAGTTCCCTGAGCGCGTCGATGTCGGCGTGGATGTCGGCCACGCCGGTCATCCCGCCGACAGTTCGCGGACGGCCCGCAGTCGCTCGACCAGGGCGAGCAGGTAGGTCTCATGCCCGTTGGTCGCGTCGAGATATTTCTCGACGCCGGGCGTGACCTCCTCCAGTGCCTCGCCGAAACGGCGGTACATGTCGTCGCGCCAGATATCGCCGAGGTCGCGCCAGTGGGCGCGCATGGTCGCGAAGCTTTCCGCCAGGGTCTTGTTGAACTCGGTCAGGTGGGAACGGAAATCGGCCAGCGCCTCGATGTCGCTTATGTTGATCTCAGCCAAAGGATCGCTCTCCTAGCGCCAGGGGCAAGCGGGGTCGGGACTCTACTTCACGAGGCTGTGGAAGATGTCTGAGAGGACGGCGAGATAGTAGTCGGCCGAATCCGGCAGGCTGCTCATGGCCGAGTCGATCGTGTTTCTAGACTGACGGTCCGGCTTCGTGACATTCCGCACCGACGTGCCGAGCGCCCGCAGGCGCAGGGCGATTTCCAGTTTGCGCTCGGGAAACTCGCGGGGAAGCGATCTGAGGGTCTCGATGGCCGCCGCTGTCTCCTCCTTCGACATCTTGTCGTGGATGCGATTGAGCCGCGCGTAGTAACCGGCCCTGATGGCCTCGTTCGCGCGCCCGCGCAGGCTCTCGGCCACCACCTTCTCGCCCGCGTTGTCGAGGAAGTCGGCCAGCCGGAGCACGTCTTCCCACCGGGCCTGGCCAAGCAGCCCGTCGGCGAGCGCGATCGAGTTGCCGACGACCTTGGCCCACAAGATCCCCGCGTCGGCGTAGGCGCCAAGCAGCCGTGCCTGCCGGTCCGCGTGGTCGCCGCCGGGAATCTCCCCGCCCGCCCTCGGGCTGAGCAGATGGACCAGGCCGACCGCTTCCAGCAGTTCCCGGGTCGCCTCGAGCAGCTGCTCCGCCTCCTCGGCCAGTGCGCCGGCCTGCTCCTGCTCGCCGGCCAGGACGGTATAGGTGACGATCGCCGGCCGGACTGCCTGACGGAGGGAAAGGTACGGCGACAGGGCCGTGGCGGGCGGATCGGCGGGCAGCGAGGTCATGCCGGCCTCCTGAGGGCGTTCTGGGCAAATGACAGCAGGGACGTGGTCGAGTACGGCTTGAACTTCTCCACCTGCTCGTGCGGCCAGTCGGCGTCCCGGAACAGCGCCCGGTCGTCAGCGAGGCTGGCCGCCGACGGCACGCCGAGGAGCGCGTCGCTCTCGGCCGGCGACTGCAGGCGCAGCGCCACGCGCAAGGCGAACTGGGCGATGCCTGCCCGCCGGAGGGCGCGGTCGGCGGTGGCGTAGCTGTCGGCCCAGATCACTACGTGCATACCGACCTCGGGTCCGTGCTCGGCGAGCCTGGTCAGCAGCGTGGTGGCCGCGGTCGGCTTGCCCCACTCGCCGTCCGTGCCGAGGTCCTGCCACCGGTGCAGGCCGGCGACGAGGAAGAACCGCCGGGGGTAGGGCGCGTCGCCGGGGCGGGCGAGGCGCGAGTCCAGCTCCGCGGCCAGGTCCCCGAGCGCGGCCGGGGCCGCGGCGGGGCCTGCGATCTTCACTTCGTGGGGCAGGTCGGCGGCCGGGCCGAAGAAATCATGGAAGGGCGAGGAGGGGCGCGAGAACTCGGCTATCACGAACGAGACGTCGTCCGGAGAGCGCTGCACCGCCGCGCTGAGCAGCGTGGCCAGCAGCAGCCCGTGACCGTGTCCCTCGTCTCCGACGATGAGCAGGTTCGACCGGACAAAGGACTCGAAGGTGGCGGCGGTGGGAGGCTTGATCTCGATCGCCTCGCCCAGCCAGGCCTGCACGGTGAGTCCGGGCGCCGGCCGCCGGCCGTGGCTCGCGGCGAAAGCCGCGCAGCCCGGGTGGGCGGCGAAGTCGGCGGGCAGCTCGGGGTCGAAGGCCGCCGGCGGGGGGTAGGCCCCGTCGTCGCCGAGGGCGCGGATCGCCCCGATCCATTCCAGCCGGTCCCGGGTGGGCAGCATGGCGATCCTCATCACCGGGTTGGCCCCCTCGCCGCGGCGGTCGTTGTAGATCGCGTCGCCGGCCCGGGTGAGCTTGGCCGCGGCCTCGTTGCCCTCGCCGAGGATCGCCTGGGACACGCTCGGCAACGTGCAGCCCAGCGCGATGCGCAGCGCCATCTGCTCATAAGCGGGACGCAGGTGCGCCGTCAGCGACCCGCTTCCCGGTGACTGGGTGGCCAGCAGCAGGTGCAGCCCGAACGCCGCGCCGCGCTTGGCGATGTCGGCCAGGAGCGCGCCGGCCTCGCGGGACAGCCGGTCCTCCTCGCTGAACAGCACCTGGAACTCATCCATGATCACCAGCGACCGGGGCAGGACCTGCCCGGTTTCCCTGCGGTACTCGGGAAGCTGGGTGACCCTGGCCTCCCGGCACAGCCGTGCCCGCCGTTCGATCTCGTCATGGAAGCGCCGCAGCATGCTGAGGCCGAACTCGCGGTCGGTGCGCGAGGCGATCGCCCGGGCGTGCGGCAGCTTCTGGGTCAGGTACGCGTCAAACTCGACCTCCTTGAAATCCAGCAGGTAGAACTCGAGTTCCTCCGGCGGGTACTTGAGCGCGAGCTGGGTGATCAGCACGTGCAGCAGGTTGGACTTGCCCATCCGCACGTCCCCGCCGACGAGGCCGTTGTGGACCCCCCGGGTTCCCATCACGAAATGCTGCGGCTCGCCCTTGCTGTCGACGCCGATCTGCGCGTCGAGTCCGTCGGTGGTGTCGGCGCTCCAGCGCTGCGCGGGCGGGACGGCGACGCGCTCGAACGGCAGGTCGCGTGAGTGGGCACCGGCGGCCGCTCCGACCGCGTCCAGCCAGGCGTTGACCCTGGCCGCCGGCGGCATCGCGTCCGGCTCGACCGGCCACCGGCCGAAGTCCGGGTCGTTCCAGATCACCCCGCCCCGGCGGTCCACGTGCAGCTGCGTCGCGGTCGCGGCCAGTTCGGCGAGACCAAAGCCGGGGGCCCGCTCCTGGCCGCGCTCGACGGTCGCGACGATGTAGACGCCCGCGCGGGGCCCGTTGCGAGCCAGCCGGGCCAGCAACTCGGCCGAGCTTTCACTGATCCCGCCGGGCAGCCCGGCGAGCACCAGGACGTGGTACGGAACCGACACACCAGTCGTGCCCGCGTTGTATGCCTCGATCGAGTCGTACACGTTGGTGAGCCTGGTCTGCGTCACCTCGACGACGTGCTCGGTGAACGTCCTTAGCAGCGCCTCGATCTCCGCCGCGCTGGAGGCGACCCCCGCGCCGACGCGCAGCCCGGCTGGCAGCCGGAGGAAGCCGCTCAGCTGTTCACCCTGGCCAAGCGGGTCGGCGAGCGCGAACCGCACCGTGCCCGGCCTGGTGGCCACCGTGAGGCGGAGCGTCAGGGCCTGCAGCAGCGACCGGGCACCGGCATCGGCGCCGTTCTCGGCCACGACCAGCAGGTGGCCGTGACCGGTGAACCGGGCCACCGCCGGCACCAGCGGCATGCCGCTGGTGCCGCCCATGGTCAGCGCCCCCACCCGGAGCCCGGTCGGCGCCGGCGCGGTCACGTCGGGCCGGTAGCCATCCCAACGTGAGTCGCCGTAGCCGGCGAGTGCCCAGGGGTGATCACCGGTCAGCGCGGCCACGAGGCCGGCGAGGTCACCGGTGTCCCGGCCGTGAGCCGCCGTCGCCGCCGCGACCACGCTTTCGCGGGCTTTATCGGCGTCCGCCTGCCACGCGATGCGGTCGCGCCGTGATTGGTGGGCTTCCTGAGCCTGCTGGCCACCCGGCGCGGCCAGGTCATCCAGGTAATGATCGTGGCAGTAACGAACTATTGTGGCCGATTCGGCGAGGCGGAGGTACGCATCATGGATCTCGCGTTCGATCTCCTCGATGGACACGCGCCGCTCCTCGCTAAGGCCGTTGCGGAGGTCGGCTAAGTCTCGGCATAAACACCTCGCTTAATGGCAATATTTCACGAACACGGCGGGCCTGAAAACAGGCGCAGGTGGCTGGTCCAGGGGCAGGCACCGGCCTCGCGGCGCGCGCCCTCCCCGCCGCGGCGGGCGAGGCCGGAAACGACTGGGTCCGCCGGCAATGGCCGACAGACCGGCACGACGCTATCAGGAGCCGTTCGCGGCGAGCACGCGAGGGCCGCGCGGCCTCGATTACCGCCATTAACCGGTGACGTCGCGGTCGGCGCCGGGGACCGGGCCGCCGCACCTTCATGGATCGCGGGTCGGCCGAAGGACAGCCAGATGGCGCAAACGGTACTTCTCAGAGCGATAACGAAAAGTTACCATCCGAGTACCGGCGGCCCACCCGAAGGCCGCATCGAGCGAGAGGCAACCTCCTATGCAGCGTCGTCCTCCCCGACTACTCGTCCGAGCCTTAATCGCGGGCCTGCCAGCGCTCGCCCTGGCCCTGGCCTTCGGCCCGGCGGCCGGGGCCAGCACCGCCAGAGCCGCCGCCGCCTCGCCGGGCGCCCGTGCTGCCGCGGCGGCCCGCACCGCGCTGGAACACTTGTCGATCGGCCAGCATGGCGCCGATCACCGGGTGTCCGGACACGCACAGAAGATCAGGGGCCTGACGCAGGTGGAGAGCAGCAACTGGTCGGGCTACGCCGACACCGGCAGCGGTTACAGCAAGGTGACGGGCTCGTGGACCGAGCCGTCGGTCAGCTGCAGCAGGACGACGTCGCTCGCGGCGTTCTGGGTCGGAATCGACGGCTACAGCAGCGACTCGGTGGAGCAGGACGGCACGCTGGCCGAATGCTATGGCGGCACCGCCTACTACTACACCTGGTGGGAGATGTATCCCACCAACGACATCCAGGTGGTGGGCGAGACGCTGCGGCCGGGCGACAGTATCTCCGCATCGGTGGTGCGCAGCGGCAACAGCTACACGCTGAAGGTCACGGACTCCAGCAGGTCCGGCGACAGCTTCACCACCACCCAGAGCTGTGCCTGCGCCAACTCCTCGGCGGAGTGGATCGCGGAGGCGCCCAGCGGCTCGAGCGGCGTCTACCCGCTGGCGCACTTCTCGACGTTCAGCCTGAGCGGCGCAACGGTGACGGCGGGCTCGACGTCCGGCACCATCTCGTCGTTCACCGACGACGAGATCACGATGGTGGACTCCTCCGGGCGGGTCGAGGCCCAGCCCGGGGCGCTCAACGGCAGCGGCAACGCGTTCAATGTCACCTGGGAACGCAGCACCTGACCGGTAGGTGGCGCGGCGC
>Ga0335073_10003824_pt1 | contig 21026 bp, 13 predicted proteins | sample Lox_Sample_22_FD_207093 | JGI IMG/M metagenome (GOLD analysis project Ga0335073, IMG submission 207093) | Soil microbial communities from Loxahatchee National Wildlife Refuge, Florida, United States - Lox_Sample_2.2 | ecosystem: Environmental > Terrestrial > Soil > Wetlands | place: USA...
AGAGTGTCCAGAAGTACCATCCATGCAAGAAAAGGCAGGGAATCGCCAGGATCAATAGCAGCGCGCCTACCGCTCGAACTACGAACGTCTTACTCATCCATCGGTCAGTCTGGCAAGGCGCGACAATGTGCCACGCTCCAGATACAAGTAGTAGCGCAATCACAATCGAAACATAGATGGCCGTCATCATCAATCCGTCGCCACGCCTGCGAAAGGCTAACAGCTGAGAACCGTTAGCCCTCTGCCGATAGGCGTATGGCGAAGAGCAGCCTTCCTACTTCATCACCGCCGCTTGCGCCTTCACCAGCGTCTCGCCGATCTCGGCCGGCGATTTTGCGACGTGAAGGCCCGCCGCCTGCATCGCCTTGATTTTCTCCGCCGCGGTTCCCTTGCCGCCGGAGATGATCGCACCCGCGTGGCCCATGCGGCGTCCCGGAGGCGCGGTCTGCCCGGCAATGAAGCCCACGACTGGCTTGCGCACATTCTGCCGGATGAATTCCGCCGCGGTCTCTTCGGCGTTGCCTCCAATCTCGCCGATCATGATGATGGCTTCCGTCTCCGGATCTTCGTTGAACAGGCGAATCGCATCGACGAAGTTCGTCCCGATGATGGGATCGCCGCCGATGCCGATCGCAGTCGATTGCCCGATGCCGCGCGTGGTCAACTGATACACGGCTTCATACGTGAGCGTGCCCGAGCGCGAGACGATGCCGACGTTGCCTTCTTTGTGAATGTGCCCCGGCATGATGCCGATCTTGCATCGCCCAGGCGAAATAATGCCGGGGCAGTTCGGCCCGATCAGCCGCGAGTTCTTCGTCTTCAGGAACTCCCAGGCGTTGACCATGTCGATCGCGGGAATGCCTTCGGTGATGCAGACGATGAGCGGCACGCCCGCATCGGCAGCTTCCATGATGGCGTCGGCCGCGCCCGGAGGAGGAACGAAGATCACGGTCGCGTTCGCGCCAGTCTTGCTCACGGCTTCGCTAACCGTATTGAAGATGGGCCAGCCCTCGTGCGTAGTGCCACCCTTGCCGGGAGTCACGCCGCCAACAACGGTTGTGCCGTACGCGGCAGCGTTCTTGGCGTGAAATGTTCCCTCGCGTCCGGTCAGTCCCTGCACCAGCAGGCGCGTCGATTTATCAACCAGGATGCTCATGCGACCCCCTTGGCAGCGGCGACAACTTTTTCGGCCGCGTCTTTCATGGTCTCTGCCACGATGAATTTCAGCCCGCTCTCCTTCAGGATTTTGCGGCCCTCTTCGACATTGGTTCCTTCCAGGCGCAGCACAATCGGCAACGGGATGTTGGTGGTGCGCGCCGCGGTAACGATGCCGTTGGCCAGCGTGTCCACGCGCAGGATGCCGCCGAAGATATTGATGAGCACCGCCTTCACATTCTTATCGCTCAGGAGGATTTCGAAGGCGTGCGTCACCTGCTCAGCGTTGGCGCCGCCGCCGACGTCGAGGAAATTCGCCGGCATGCCGCCCGCGTATTGAATGATGTCCATGGTCGCCATCGCGAGGCCGGCGCCGTTGACCATGCAGCCCACGTTGCCGTCGAGCTTGATGTAGTTCAGGTTGTAGTTGCTGGCCTCGACCTCCAGCGGATCTTCCTCGCTGATGTCGCGCAGCTCGAGAATTTCGGGATGGCGGTACAGAGCGTTGTCGTCGAAGTTCATCTTGGCATCGAGTGCGAACAGGCGTCCATCGGTGGTAGTGATGAACGGGTTGATCTCGACCAGCGACGCATCCGTGGCTTCCGCAGCGCGCGCCAGCGCCATCATGAACTTCATTGCGCCGGGAATATACTTCGCGTCGAGCCCGAGCTTGAAGGCGATCTGCCGCGCCTGAAATGCGCGCAGCCCGAAGCCGGGGATGAGGTGTTCTTTGATGATCGCTTCAGGATCTTTCGCCGCGACTTCTTCGATCTCCATGCCGCCCGCCGCTGACGCCATGAAGACGTTGCGGCCGACGGTGCGATCAAGCACGATGCCGAGGTACAGTTCGCGCGCAATCGGCAGCGTCTCCTCAATCAGCAGCCGCTGCACGATCTTCCCTTCGGGGCCGGTCTGGTGCGTGATCAGCTTCATGCCGAGCATTTTGGTTGCAAGCTCGGCGGCTTCGTCGGGCGATTTGGCGAGCTTCACGCCGCCGCCTTTGCCACGGCCTCCGGCATGAATCTGTGCCTTGACGACGACGCCCGTAGCGCCGTCGCTGAAGAGCGCCCGCGCCGCATCGAGGGCTTCTGCGCGATTCTCGACCATCTGCCCGCGCGGCACGGCCACGCCATACTTCGCCAGAATGGCCTTTCCCTGGTACTCGTGAATTTTCATGTTGGTATGACGACAGCGAGTGAACTCACCCGCATCTCCAGCCCGCCGGGCCGGATTGTCTGCTCCTTATGAGGATGGCGTAACAGTTAGGAAACCAGTGATTGTATAGGAGGAGCAAGATCGATGCTAGGACGGGCAACCGTCCGCCGAGGACCCTGCCGCGTAAACGTGATGCGGGTGTACCATGTTGCCGTTGCCCACAGGAGAGGAGATCATCCATGGCGCAGCCAAGACGATGCAACAACTCGCTTTTCTGGGCGAGAATGCGCATTGGTGCTGTGGCGGTTGTCGCCGTGATGGCGGTGATGATTTTGCCCGCGCAGGCACAGACCTTTACGGTCCTCCACAGCTTCACCGGTGGAGGCGATGGAACAAATCCGATTGCGGGTCTTACGATGGCCGGCGCAGAGAGCTTCTACGGGATCACCTCTCAAGGTGGTAGCGGTAGTAATGGCGGCGTCATCTACCGCTTAGCCCACGCCGGTAGCGGATGGACCTTGACTCCACTCTACAACTTTCCCGGAGGCTATTACGGACAATATCCTCTGGCGAGAGTGGTCATGGGCCCGAACGGTACGCTGTACAGTTTCGCCGAGGGCGGCTACTACGACCTCGGATTGGTGTTTAACCTTACCCCGCCTGCTTCCGCCTGTGCCGCGGTGATTTGCGACTGGAACAATACGATTCTCCACCGGTTTCAGGGAGGGAGCGACGGCGGCGGTCCCCCAGAATATGGCGACCTGATATTCGACCAGCAGGGCAACATTTACGGCACCACAGGCGGCACCGCTGGTTTTGCCCTCGGCACAGTCTACGAGCTGACGCCTGCAAATGGCGGCTGGACCAACAACGTCCTCTATGAATTCCCGGCTTCAAACCCGGGAAATGGAGTACAGCCGGAGGGCGGAGTGATCTTCGATCGGGTTGGGAATCTCTATGGCACAACCGTGGCCGGTGGAGCTTACAGCGGCGGACTCGTCTTCCAATTGACTCCGTCCGGTTCCGGGTGGATAGAAACCATTCTTCACAATTTCCAGGGTCCCAGCGATGGGACGTTTCCTATCGGCGGTTTGATCTTCGACCAGGCCGGGAATCTTTACGGAACCACGAGCGGCAACGGCGGTACGGGCTCGGTTTTCGAGCTGTCGCCTTCCCAAGGAGGATGGACGTTTACTGTGCTCCATGACTTCGTCCCCATCCGGGGGCTCTCGGGGCCGTACGCCGGTGTGACCATGGATGCGGCTGGAAATCTCTATGGTGACACTCTGGGAGGGGCTTACGGATACGGTGAAATATTCAAGCTGACACCTGACGGGAACGGTAGCTGGACCTATACCGACCTATACGATTTTTTCGGCGCCGAAGACGGCTCAATGCCCTATGGCAAGGTGGTAGTCGACGCGAACGGTAATCTTTTCGGAACGGCTTCCGAGGGCGGCGCACACGGTCTTGGAGTCATCTGGGAGATAACCCCGTAACTCAATGAGCCTACCGCCGCACCGCCGCGTGCGGCTTCCGACCATTGACTGACGGCCGATGCACCTTCGACTTTCGTTGTTCTTGTGTGCCATTGGCCGCGCCCTCCAGCACCAGGCGGCAGACTTCCTCGATGTAGCGCTCGCTGAGCTCGTCGTGGCGGATGAGGAAGCGCATGTACACTGCGCCATAGAGAATGTCGAGCACCAGATCGAGGTCTAGATTGTGCGGCAACTCGCCGCGCTCAATCCCGCGCCGCAACGTCTCGTACGCCTCCTGACGACGAGGGCGAAGCAGGCGTTTGCGGAACTCCTCCAGCAGCTCGGGATCGGATTGTCCGGCGGCGATGATGGCCCGCACGATGCATCCCCGGGATGAGCGCAACACGCCCAGCCACTGGATTATCTGCAAGCTCACGTCGCGGTACACGGAGCCCGAGTCAGGAAAGTGCAGCTCGTCAGCGGTGCTGGAGGCGAAGGCGTCCACCACGAGCGCGCCCTTCGTAGGCCACCAGCGATAGACCGTCGCCTTGCCCACCTTGGCGTCGGCGGCAATGGCTTCAATGGACAGATCGGCGAAGCTGCGCCGGCGGAGCAGCTTGATGGTGCTGCGCAGAATCGCCCGCCGGGCATCTTCGGAGCGGGGCCGGCCGGGTGCGCGCTTGACGGCGTTGGGTTCTTGCAGCCAGTCTTGTCGGGAAACACCCATTGTTGTTCTAGAGCGTCCTGAAATGTTGTTTTGTCAATCCGGCCCGGCTGGGAAAGTCGAAACCGGAACCTTCCCAATGCCGGGAGGGCGCGCTCCACCCGGAATGCAGGAAGATTAAAATTGCACTAACGCCGCAATCGTTGAATCCGATACGTTCCGTATCGTATCATATCTCTTATTCCCCAGCTACTCAGCAGCGCCAAGCACGCGTTCATGAGGGAGTCGGACTGAACCAATGTGGATTGTTGCCCTAGCGCTCCGGCGCCCTTATACGTTTGTGGTGATGGCGCTGGTCATCATTCTGCTTATGCCGCTGGCCGTTCTGCGCACGCCGGTCGACATCTTCCCCGACATCAACATTCCCGTGGTCAGCGTGCTGTGGAACTTTACCGGCTTCGCGCCCCAGGAGATGGCCGACCGTATTGTCAGCAACTCCGAGCGCATTACCACCGTCACGGTCAACAACATCGAGCACATCGAGTCGCAGTCGGTCTACGGCTTCGGTGTCGTCAAGATTTACTTTCAGCCGGGCGTCAACATACAGACAGCACTGGCGCAGACGACAGCAGCCATGCAGACCATCCTGCGGAGCCTGCCGCCGGGGACAACGCCGCCGCTGATAATCCAATACACCGCCTCCACCACGCCCATTGTGCAACTTGGTCTAAGCAGCAAAACGCTGCCCGACCAGGTGCTGTTCGACCTGGGCCAAAATTTCCTGCGCACACAGCTGGCGACCGTGCAGGGCGCGGCCACGCCCTATCCCTACGGCGGCAAGATTCGCCAGGTGCAGGTCGATCTCGACATGCCGCGGCTGCAGGCCTACGGGCTTTCGCCCAGCGACGTGGTCAATGCCGTGAACTCGCAGAACATCATCACCCCGTCGGGCACGGCGAAGATCGGTCCCATCGAGTACCAGGTGGAGATGAACAGCGCGCCCAAGACCATTGCCGATCTCAACGATCTGCCAGTCAAGCAGGTCAATGGGGCGACCATCTACCTGCGCGACGTAGCGCATGTGCGTGACGGCTTTGCGCCGCAGACCAACATTGTGCGCCAGGACGGGGTGCACGGCGTGCTGATGTCGATGTACAAGGTCGGCGGCGGATCTACCATCACCATCGTCAACGCGATCAAGAACATCGTTCCCGTTGCGCTGCAGGCCCTGCCCAAGGGGATCACGGTCAAGCCGCTATTCGATCAGTCGCTGTTCGTCCGGGCGTCGATCAACGGGGTGTTGCGCGAAGGTCTGATCGCCGCGGCGCTGACCGCATGCATGATCCTGCTTTTCCTCGGCGATTGGCGGCCGACCATCGTCATCTCGATTTCCATTCCGCTGTCGATCTTCGTTTCGGTGCTGCTGCTCAGCGCGCTGGGCGAGACCATCAACATCATGACCCTGGGCGGATTGGCGCTGGCGGTCGGCATCCTGGTCGACGACGCCACGGTCGAAATCGAAAACATCGAGCGCAACCTTGCCCAGGGGAAGGAGATGAAGCAGGCGATTCTCGACGGCGCGGCGCAGATCGCCGTCCCGGCGTTCGTATCGACGCTGTCGATCTGCATCGTCTTCGTACCCATGTTCTTCCTCACCGGCGTGGCACGCTTCCTCTTCGTGCCCCTGGCCGAAGCCGTGGTGTTCGCGATGCTCGCCTCGTACTTGCTCTCGCGAACCCTGATTCCGACCCTCGTCATGTACATCATGCGGGGCCACGAGCACCGCGAAGCCGCCGGCAAAACCTTCTTTGGCCGTTATCAGCGGCGGTTTGAGAGCGGGTTTGACAAGTTCCGCGCCGGCTACTACCAACTGCTGGAAACCACGCTCGAACACCGCAAAGTATTCGCGATCTGTTTCCTCGCCTTCTGCGTAGCTTCCATGATGCTGGTGTTCTTGCTGGGCGAAGATTTCTTTCCCAGCGTCGATGCCGGGCAGATGCGCCTGCACCTCCGCGGCCATGCCGGTTTGCGCGTAGAAGAAACGGCGCGGCTGTGCGATGAAGTCGAAAGCTATCTGCGGACCCAAATTCCGAAAGATGAGCTGGTCACCATCCTCGACAACATCGGATTGCCAAACTCCAGTATCAACCTTTCGTACAGCAACTCGGGCGTGATTGGCACCAGCGATGCGGAGATTCTGGTGGGCTTGAACCAGGAGCACCACCACCCCACCGCCGGCTACATTCGCAAGCTGCGTGAAAGTTTGCCGCGAGAGTTCCCCGGGGTGGAATTCTTCTTCCAGCCAGCCGACATCGTGACCCAAATTTTGAACTTCGGCCTGCCCGCGCCTATCGATATTCAGTTGATCGGCCCCGACATGGAGAGCAACTACGAAATCGCGCAGCAGATTTCCAATCGGCTGCGCTTCGTTCCCGGTGCGGCCGACGTGCACGTACAGCAACTGCTGGACCTTCCGACGCTGCATCTCGACATCCGCCGCACGCGCATTGCGCAGGTGGGATTAAACGCTCGCGATGTGGCGCAGAGCGTGCTGGTTTCACTGAGCGGCAGCTTCCAGACGACACCGAACTTCTGGCTGAACCCGGCCAACGGCGTCAGCTACCAGGTTGCGGTGCAGTCGCCGCAATATCGCGTGACTTCGTTGCAGGACCTGATGTACACGCCGGTCAACGACCCCGGCAATCCCAATCCGCAGGTGCTGGCGAACCTGGTGCAGTTGAGTCCGGTCGACCGCGCGGCGGTAGTGTCGCATTACAACGTGCAGCCGGTGATTGACGTTTACGCCAGCACCCAGGACCGCGATCTGGGCGGCGTCATCAGCGACGTGGACCATGTGCTGCAACCGTTCCGCAAGCACCTGCCCCGCGGTACGCAAATGATCGTGCGCGGCCAGGTGCAGACGATGCGGTCATCGTTCATCGGACTGGGGTTCGGACTGATCGCCGCCATCGCGTTGGTGTACTTCCTGATCGTCGTGAACTTCCAGTCGTGGCTCGATCCCTTCATCATCATCACGGCGTTACCGGGCGCGCTGGCCGGAATCTGCTGGATGCTGCTGCTGACGCACACCACGCTGAACGTTCCTTCGCTGACCGGAGCCGTAATGTGCATGGGCGTGGCGACGGCCAACTCGATCCTGATGATTTCCTTCGCGCGCGACCGCATGAGGGTGGGCATTCCGGCGGCGCAGTCCGCGCTGGAAGCCGGTTACACGCGTATTCGTCCGGTGCTGATGACGGCGCTGGCCATGATCATCGGCATGTTGCCCATGTCACTGGGACTGGGCGAGGGCGGCGAGCAGAATGCGCCGCTGGGACGCGCGGTGATCGGCGGACTCATGTTTGCCACGGTGGCGACGCTGTTCTTCGTGCCCACGGTTTTTGCCATGATTCACGGCCACCGGGAAAAGAAAGCGGAGCAGAGGTCATAGAATAGTGGATACTCTTACGAAAATGGACAGGCCGGAAAAACCAATCGCGGAACATGAGGCAAAGCGCGGGGCCACCGGCGCAGACGGCGGCGATCCCTGGCGCGGTCCCGACCAGCAGGTGACTGAAAAACCCGCGCCGCAACACGACAGCCATGCCGCGCCGGAGATCACGCCTCCGCCGAAACTACCGCCAGCGAAGCCGCGCAAGGCACTGATGCTGGTTGGCGCTGCGGTCCTGGTGCTGGGTCTCGGGGGTGCGGTTTCCATGCTGCTGCGCATTCACGACAGTCACGTGCTGGCCGACGAGACACAGCAGGACGCGATTCCCACCGTCGCCGTTGTCCATCCCACTCCCGAGAAGGCCACCGAAGAGCTGGTGCTGCCCGGGACGCTGCAGGCGTTTATCGAATCCCCCATCTACGCGCGCACCAACGGCTACTTGCTGCGCTGGTATAAGGACATCGGGAGCCGGGTGAAGAAGGGCGACCTGCTGGCCGACATCGACACACCCGAAGTCGATCAGGAGTTGATGCAGGCGCGCGCCACGCGGCAGCAGGTTGTGGCCGCGATGGACCTGGCCAAGATCAACGCCGCTCGTTATCAGGCGCTGCGCAAGACCGACTCGGTTTCGCAGGAAGAAGCCGATACTCAGAGCAGCGGCTACGAACAAGCCCAGGCCAATCTTGCCGCCGCCGATGCGAATGTCAAGCGGCTGGAGGAGCTGGAAGGCTTTAAGCGCGTGTACGCTCCCTTCAACGGAGTGATTACGCGCCGTCTGGTGGATCCCGGCGCCCTGATCAACGCGGGCATTTCCGGCGCCGCCGGCAAGGAGCTGTTCGACATCGCCACCACCGACCCGCTGCGCGTGTACGTTTCGGTGCCGCAGGCCTACGCGCCGGCGATTCACATCGGGGTTGAAGCAACCATTACGCTGCAGGAGTTTCCCGGGCAGAAATTTCACGCCGCGGTCGCACGCACGGCCGACGCCATTGACGTGACATCGCGCACGTTACTGACCGAAGTTGACGTGCCGAATCCCGACGGCAAGCTGCTTCCCGGCTCGTTCGGCGATGTGCACTTCCAGCCTCACATCAACGCCAACAAGGTCACGATTCCGCAGAACGCCATGCTGTTCCGCCGCGAAGGCGCGCAGGTTGCGGTCGTCGGTCCCGACAATAAGGTGGAGCTGCGGCACATCACCATCGGCCGCGACTTCGGCAACACGCTGGAGATCGTCGGCGGCGTGGACGAGAACGATCGCATCATCGTCAATCCGTCGGACGCGATCGAGAACGGCCAGAAAGTCAATGTCGCTCCGCAGCGGCAAGACGGGCAGCAATCATGAAGGCGATCGTGCCCCGGGCTCGCGCTTCGCGATCATGCGCTGACCTTGGCTTCGCTGCCGCTGCCGCCATACTTTGTACGCTGCTGGCAGGTTGCACCGTCGGGCCGAATTACCAGCGCCCTCCGGCGCCCACCCCAGAGGCATATAAAACGCAGCCGCCCTGGCGCGTTGCCGCGCCGAAGGACTCGATACCCAAAGGCGCGTGGTGGGAGGTATTCAACGACGCAGAACTGAACGGGTATGAGCAGCAACTGCTCGCGGCAAATCAATCGTTACTCGCGGCTAAAGATCGCCTGGAAGGGGCACGGTCGCTTGCCCGCGTGACTTCGGCATCGTTCTTCCCGCAAGCTAACGTCGATCCCAACGCCTCGCGCGACCGCTACTCGGCATATCGTCCCGAGGTGATTACGCTCAGCCCGGGAGCGCTTACTCAAAGCACCTACGAAATTCCGTTCGTTCTGAACTACGAGCCCGACCTGTTTGGCCGCTATCGCCGCAGCTTGCAAGCATCGAATGCGAATCTGCAGGCCACTGCCGCGGACATGTACAACGTGAACCTCGTGTTGACCGCGGAGCTTGCTGCCGACTACTTCAGCTTGCGTGAGCTGGATGCCGAAACCCAGGTGGTGAAAGAGTCGGTCGCAATTCAGCAAAGAGGCCTGCAACTGGTAGAGTACCGGCACTCGGGCGGTGTCGCTTCCGGACTGGACTTGGCCCAGCAGCAGACACTGCTGGATTCCACCGAGGCGCAGGTTTACCTGGTGCAGCAGCAGCGCGAGCAGTTCGAGCATGCCATCGCTGTACTGACGGGGAATCCGGCTTCGACCTTCAACGTGCCGGTGAGGCCGCTGACACTGACGCCAGTGCCGGTGCCGCTCGGCGTGCCTTCGGATTTGCTGGAGCGGCGTCCCGACATTGCCACTGCCGAACGGCAAATGGCGAGCGAAAATGCGCTGGTGGGAGTTGCCAAGGCCGCGTTTTATCCTCAGCTAACGCTCTCCGGAGCGGGCGGCTTTCAGAGCACCGACATCAATAATCTGATCAGCGCGCCTACCGCGATCTGGTCGCTGGGCGGCGACTTGCTTGAGCCCGTCTTCAACGGCGGCCGCAACCGCGCCAATCTGGCCTACACGAGGCACGTCTATGACGAAAGTGTAGCCAATTACCGTGGGGCAGTGCTGTTAGCGTTTCAGCAGGTCGAGGATGGTTTGTCCGGGCTCACCGAGCTCTCGCAGGCGCAGACCACGCAAAACGCCGCCGTGGCCGATGCGCGTCGCGCCCTGGACATAGCCAACAATCGCTACGTCGGCGGGGTGACCAGCTTCCTCGACGTGGTCACTGCGCAAAGCGTCTTGCTGTCGAACGAACGGCTGGCCACGCAACTGCTTGGGCAGCAGATGGTGACCGAGGTCGCGCTCATCAAGGCCCTCGGCGGAGGCTGGAACGCCTCGCAGATTCAAAACCAACAGGTGCATCCCAAAGCGATCCAGGCGATCCAGCAATAGCGGTACTGCATCAGGTGCAAAGCTTCGGTGCTTCTTACAAAGCGCCTAGCGGGACGGCTGTTCCCCGCAGTGTAGTTGTGCGAGAAACTCTGCCAATTCCTGCGGCAACGGCGCCTCGAAGGCAAGCTGCTCGCCGGTTCGCGGCTGCTGGAATTCGAGCCTGGCAGCATGCAGGAAATTTCGTCGCAGTTCTAAGATGCCCAGCGCGGAATGGCTCGGCCCTTCCGCCGTTTGCGTTCCCCGCCGAACGGTGCTGCGCTTGAACTCCTTCGGCGCGCCATATAGCGTGTCGCCCACGATGGGATGCCGGAGCGACGCCATGTGCACCCTGATTTGGTGGGTGCGTCCCGTCTCGATTCGCACGTCCAGCAGGGCGAACTTGCCGTAAGGGGAGTCGATGCGCTCGCGCACTTCCCAATGCGTTACCGCTGAGCGGCCGCTGCTGCCGCGCGTCGTCATTCGCATGCGCCGCACCTGATCGCGGCTGATGGGCAGATTGATCGTCCCTCGATCTTTCGCCGGCCAGCCCTGCACCAGCGCCACATAGCGCTTCTTGATCTCGCGCCGGGAGAACTGCTGTGCCAGCTTCCGATGCGCAATGTCGTTCTTAGCGACGATAATCAGCCCGCTGGTTTCTTTGTCCAGCCGATGCACGATGCCGGGCCGCAGCTCGCCGCCGACTTCGGAGAGCTTGCCGAAGCGGTGCAGCAGCGCATTGACCAGCGTGCCGCGATTGCGCTCGTCGTCGGTTGCGCCGGCCCCGGCGTGCACCATCATGCCTGCAGGCTTGTTGATGACGGCCAAGTCGGCGTCTTCGTAGACGATGTCGAGCGGAATGTCTTCCGCAATGGCGCGCAGCGGCGGTGGAGGGCCACCGATCACGGTGATTTGCTCGCCGCCGCGAAGTTTCAGCGATGGCTTGGCCGCGGAGCCATTGACCAGAGCTTTCTGTTCGCGCAGCAGTTGCTGAACGCGAGCGCGGCTGAGATCTGGAAGCTGCGCGGCGAGGAATTGGTCGAGGCGCTGCCCGGCAGCGTCAACCGCTACTATGATCGAGATAGGCGCGCGCTCGGGGGACACTCAAACGAGGATACAAGAGAGCGCCGAGACAGCGGCCTGGGGATTCTTCTTAATGCCGCATGGACAGTACGAACGCGATAACAGCCCACATCCAGATTCCCTGAAAGCGCAGCCACATCGGATACCAGGGTTCGGAGGCGATATGCGACTGTGGACCGGCGCGCCGCGATTGGGCGAACTTCACCGCTGATTCTGTCCAGAAGACAAGCCAGCAGGAAAACGCGACAGCGATCGTCGTTACTGCGATGAGGAGTACCCGGTATGGGTCCATCTTGCTTGTCTTTCTCTCCAAATACCAAGCCACCGTTCGAAAACCGTCTCGAATGCTTAGGAGGGCTCGAAAACATTTGGCCTATTTAGGCCACTAAAGCTGATGAAAGTGTATCCCTAGTAGGTGCCGTAACACAATAGCACTTACAGGGGTATCTTGCCTCTTATCCGGGTTTAAGCCGTTCCGGCCCTGAAAGCGAATATTAAGCGAAAGTGCTACAATGAGAGGATGTCTGTGGGTGAGATTCCAACTGCACTTGCGTGGGCGCATCCGCTCGTGGCGGAGTGGTTTGTCACGCGCTTTGGCACGCCCACCGAGCCCCAGGAGCAGGGCTGGCCGGAGATTCTCGCCGGCCGCACCACATTGATCTCGGCGCCGACCGGATCGGGCAAGACGCTGGCGGCGTTTCTCATCTGCATCGACCGGCTGGTTCGCAAGGCGCTGGCGGGTGAGCTGCGGGATGCGACAGAAGTTCTCTACGTTTCGCCGCTGAAGGCGCTCGGCAACGACATCCAGAAAAACCTCGAGACACCTCTCGGCGAGATTCTCGCGCTGGCAGGCGAGCGCGGCCTGCTGATGCCGGAAATTCGCACCGCCGTCCGCACCGGCGACACGCAGATGAAAGAGCGGCGCGAGATGCTGAAGCGTCCGCCGCACATCCTGGTCACCACCCCCGAGTCGTTGTACATCCTGCTGACCGCGAACAGCAGTCGTGCGATTCTGAGCCACGTCAAGACTGTCATCGTCGACGAAATCCATGCCGTCGCCGACGACAAGCGTGGGGCGCACCTCGCACTATCGCTGGAACGGCTCGAGCTGCTGGCGAACCATCCCACGCGGATCGGACTATCGGCGACGCAGAAGCCGATCGAAGAGGTCGCGCACTTCCTCACCGGCGCGGGACGGCCCAACCCCACCATCGTGAACATTGGCCATCGTCGCAAGCTCGATCTGGCTGTCGAAGTTCCACGCTCAGAGCTTGGACCCATCGCCAGCAATGAAATGTGGGGCGAAATCTACGACCGGCTGGCCGAACTGGCGTTACAGCATCGTTCGACTTTGGTCTTCGTCAACACGCGGCGGCTCGCGGAGCGCGTGGCGCTGCACCTGAGCGAGCGCATCGGCGAGGAACTCGTCGCGGCGCACCACGGCAGCCTGTCGCGCAAAATCAGGCTTAACGCCGAGCGCAAGCTGAAGAACGGCGAGATTCGCCTGCTGGTCGCGACCGCATCACTGGAGCTCGGCATCGATATCGGCGCGATCGATCTGGTCTGCCAGATCAACTCGCCGCGCTCGATCGCCGTCGCCGTGCAGCGCGTCGGTCGCGCGGGTCACTGGCGCGGAGCTGTACCCAAGGGACGGCTGTTCGCGACCACACGCGACGATTTGCTGGAGTGCGCGGCAACCGTTCGCGCCATCAAGCAGGGCGACCTGGATCGGCTGCACATCCCGCCCGCACCGCTCGACATTTTGGCGCAGCAGATCGTCGCGATGTGTAGTTGCGAGGACTGGGACGAGAACGCGCTCTTTGATTGCGTGCGTCGCGCCTACCCGTATCGCGAGCTGCGGCGGGAAGAGTACGACCGCATTCTGGAGATGCTCGCGCAGGGCATTGCGGCCAAGCGCGGGCGTTATGGAGCTTATCTTTTTCGCGACATGGTGAACCGGCGTCTGCGAGCGCGCCGTGGAGCTCGCCTGGCGGCGATCACAAGCGGCGGCGCGATTCCTGACAACTCCCTATACACGGTTGTGCTCCAGCCGGAAGAGATTGTTGTGGGTACGCTCGACGAGGACTTCGCGGTCGAGAGCAATGCCGGCGACATTATGCTACTGGGCAATACGTCGTGGCGGATTCGACGTGTGGAATCGAATTCCGGCCGCGTCATCGTCGAAGACGCTCACGGTGCCGCGCCCACGATTCCGTTCTGGCGTGGCGAAGCGCCGGCAAGGACGGATGAGTTGTCGGCGCATGTGGCCGAGTTGCGCGAGCGCATCAGCGCATTGCTGCCGAACACCGCACCGCTGCCCGCGCCGATGAATCCGGAGCTGTTGGAGTTTGGAAGGGGCGCACCTTTAGGTGCGCCGTTAATAGGTTCTCTTGTTCGAACGGAGCCGGCTTCAGCCGGCGGCAGCGGTCTGAATCAACCCGAAGAAAAGCAGGTCCCTCGACTCGCTTCGCTCGCTCGGGATGACAATCAAAAGGGTGGCGATGAGGGCCCGCTCTGCCCGAACGAAATCGCTCCGCGCGTCCGCCTGCGCGGTCTCGAATCCAGCCCCGAAGTTCAGACCGCGATCGAATGGTTGAGAGACGAAAGCGGCCTTGACGACTCCGGCGCGGAGCAAGCAATCGAGTACGTCATCACCGGCCGCGCCGTGCTTGGTGAAGTTCCCACGCAGCAGACCATCATTGCCGAGCGCTTCTTCGACGAGGGCGGCGGCATGCAGCTCGTCATTCACGCGCCCTTCGGCGGCCGCATCAATAAGGCCTGGGGATTGGCGCTGCGCAAGCGCTTCTGCCGCTCGTTCAACTTCGAGTTGCAGGCCGCTGCGACCGACAACGGTCTGAATATCGCGCTCGCCGAGCAGCACAGCTTTCCCCTCAGCGACGTATTTCACTATCTTCAGACCGCAACGGTGCAGGAGATTCTGGAGCAGGCGGCACTGGCGTCGCCGATCTTTGCAACACGCTGGCGCTGGGACGCCAACCGCTCGCTGGCGCTGCTGCGCTTTCAGGGCGGCAAGAAAGTCCCACCGCAGATTCAGCGCATCCGCAGCGACGATCTGCTCGCGTCGGTCTTTCCCGACGTGGCCGCGTGCCAGGAGAACATCGAGGGCGACATCAGGATCCCCGATCACCCGCTGGTGCATGAGGTGATGAAAGATGTCCTTACCGAGGCGATGGACATCGACGGATTGCGGCGCGTGCTCGACGGAATTAGCCGTGGCTCGATTCGCTGTGTCGCGGTCGATACTCCGGTACCATCGCAGTTTTCGCATGAAATTCTGAACGCAAACCCTTACGCATATCTCGACGATGCTCCGCTGGAGGAACGGCGCGCGCGCGCAGTGCAGATGCGGCGCGTCTTGCCTGAGGCGGTGCTGAAGGAGGTCGGCCGGCTTGACCAGCAGGCAATCGCGCGGGTGTCCGAGGAAGCGCGTCCCGACGTTCGCGATCCCGATGAGTTGCACGATACGTTGCAGACACTGGTCGCTGTACCGGAGGAGATTCCGGATCAAGATTGGCAGCAGGTCGTGGCGAGTTGGCAACAGTTCTTGCCCGAGTTGTTGGAGCGCTGGAGGGTGGTGCGCGCGACAGTGCCAGTCGAGATGAAAACCCCCACCCAAGCAAACGATGCTTGGGTGGGGCACCCTCCTGTTTCACGGTCCTGCTTAGTTGCCTCCGAGTGTGCGAAAGATTTCCTGCTGATCTTCCCCGAGGCGCAGTTCGAGGTGGCGCCGCCGGAGCTGCCATCAACAACCGCGTCGCGTGACGATGCGTTGCTCGCGATGATCACGGGTTGGATGATGCATTGCGGACCGATCACCGCAGGCGCGCTGGCGTACTGGCTGGGGCTCAGGACTTCCGATGTCGAGAAGACACTGCTGCGGTTGGAAGCTTCGGGATCGATCCTGCGCGGCAATTTCACCGGACAACCACCCCAACAAGTCCAAACCCGGGACTTGTCGGGGACCCCGGCTAACCCTGAGCTCCAGAACATCGAGTGGTGCGAGCGGCGCCTGTTGGCGCGCATTCATCACCTCACGGTGGCGACCTTGCGCAAGCAGGTTGAGCCGGTCACGGCCGCGGTGTTCATGCGCTGGCTGTTGCGCTGGCAACACATCGCGCCGCAATCGCAGCTCACGGGCGAGAGCGGCCTGCTCCAGGTGCTGCATCAGCTGCAAGGTTTCGAGATTCCGGCCAACGCCTGGGAGAAGCAGGTGCTGGCGCGCCGCATGAACGAATATGATCCCGCCGCGCTGGATCAGCTTTGCCTCACGGGCGCGGTTGGCTGGGGGCGTTTGTCTCCGCATCCGGCAACGCTCGAAGACTCGGGTGACGACCGTCACCCCAACGCGCCAACGACGGGTGCGCCGGGGACCCCGACCCGTCGGCGGGTCGTGCCCACCAGCGTCGCGCCGATCACATTTTTTGTTCGCGAAGAATCCGATTGGATGCAGCCGCGATTAGGAGAAGACGGGCAAAACTTCGAACGGGTGCTGAGCGAATCCGCGCATGCAGTGCTCGAATATCTACGCCGCAGAGGCGCGTCGTTCTTCGCCGACATTGTGCGTGGCACGGGCAAGCTGAAAGCGGAGATCGAGACGGCGCTGTGGGAGCTGGTCGCGGCGGGCATGGTTACCGCCGATGGTTTCGACAATCTGCGCTCGCTCATCAATCCCAAGCGCCGCCTGGGACAAGGTTCGGGTAAGACAGCAAGGCCTCGGCACACGCCGGGCCGCTGGTCGCTGCTCTATCCTGCCGAAGGTTCCGATCGCTACCGGGTTGCCGAGGCGACCTGCTGGATGCTGCTGCGACGCTACGGCGTGGTCTTTCGCGAGATGCTGGCGCGCGAGTCGAACCTGCCGAAATGGCGCGAACTATTGATCGCATTTCGCCGCCTTGAAGATCGCGGCGAAGTGCGCGGCGGACGCTTCGTCAGCGGATTTTTGGGCGAGCAGTTTGCACTGCCCGAAGCGGTCGAGTCGCTGCGCGCGATGCGCAATCTCCCCGCGAGCGGCGAGATCATCACCATCTCTGCCGCCGATCCACTCAACCTGGTGGGCGTCATCGTTCCCGGCGAGCGCGTGGCGGCAATCTCCGGCAAGTACGTCGGCTTCCGCGATGGCGTGGCCATGCAGGGTGATGCCCAATCGAGTTCGCCAACAACGGGCGAAAAGATAGGGCACCGATTGGGTCATCTGGATTCTTCCTTATCGGATCCTGGGTCCACGAGCGAGGCCGCGGCGCGCTGATGCCCGACGAACTCATCGAAGGCATCGACTACTACATGGAGAACGGCTTCGTGGTTTTCACAGCGATTTACCTGCAGAAGCGCGGATATTGTTGCCGTTCCGGATGCCGGCATTGCCCGTATGGTTTCGTGCGCGGCGAGGAGCCGGCCCGCACGGCTGACCGCGAGTAAATATTTTGGGGCGTAACACTGAATTCACAATTGCCGCGAGCCGCTATATGTTATTTTTGAGAATTCGTTCACACTGCTTGCTCTGCTGGAGGCGCTTACACTTTGGCAAAAGACATGGTCCCCAAACGCATCTTTCTGACGAAAGGCGTAGGGAAACACAGGGAACGGCTCACCTCGTTTGAGTTGGCGCTGCGCGATGCGGGAATCGCAGCGCAAAATCTGGTCCGAGTTTCTTCCATCTTTCCGCCGAATTGTAAACTCATTCCCCGCAAAGAGGGACTGCGCTTTCTGTCGCCAGGGGAAGTGGTCTTTGCCGTGGTGGCGGAGAATTCTACCCGCGAGCCCCACCGTCTGACCGCCTCCAGCATCGGATTGGCGATCCCCGCCGACAGAAGCACCTACGGTTACCTGAGCGAGCACCATTCGTTTGGCGAAACCGAAGATGTTGCCGGCGATTATGCCGAGGAGCTCGCCGCCGAGATGCTAGCTACAACCCTCGATGTGGAGTTTGACGCCGACAAGTCCTGGGATGAGAAGAAACAAATCTACCGGTTGTCCAACAAGATCGTGCGCACGGCCAATATCACGCAGAGCGCGGTGGGCGACAAGCGCGGCCTGTGGACGACGGTGATTTCGGCGGCGATTTTGATCTTCGAGTAACTCGAAATGCTCAATCGTCTCCTGCTGGCGCTGCAGGAGGCGGCGCCAACGGTTTGGGCACCGTTTGGGAGATCACGCCATAAGCGCCACTTTCCTATGTAGCTACTCCTGATCGCGGGTATTGCTACGCCTTCGCCGTATCCGCCTTCTCTTCTCCTAGCGGCAGCTCGGGATGTTCGATCGTCTCTTGCCAATCCTGGGCTTGCAGCTCGCGCGGCGTTTTCTCCAGTTGCGGCAGCTCGGGAATGGAATCGGCGGCGAGCGAACGATCGAGCTCGGGGAACTTGCGCGCAATGGGCAGCACGCGCCGCTCGATCGACGCCACCATGTCGTTGTAGGATTCCACCGCGCCTCCGAGTTTTCGCCCTAGCGCCTCGAAGTGCTCTGTCATCTTGCACAGGCGCTCATAGAGCGTCTTCCCTGCCTCGCTGATTTGCTTCGCGCTTTCGGCCAGGTTCTTCTGGTTCCAACCGTAGGCGATCGCCTTCAGCAGCGCGATGAGCGTGGTTGGCGAAGTCAGGATGACCTTTTGACTGACTCCGTAATCGATTAACTCCGGGTCCACGTCCATGGCAGCGCGGAAGAAGACCTCGCCGGGAAGAAACAGCACGACAAACTCCGGCGTGCATGGCAAGTGAGCCCAGTACGTCTTTCCGGCGAGCCCATCGATGTGCTGCCGCACCTGGCGGGCGTGATCGCAGAGGCGAGCATTGCGCGTGGCCTCGTCCGCAGCCTCCAGCGCCAGCAGATATGCGGTCAAGGGCGCCTTGGCATCAACTACCACCTGCTTGCCGCCGGGCAAGTCGACGATCACGTCGGGACGGAAGCGGCGCTCGTCATCGTTGAACGAAAGCTGCTCTTTGAAGTCGCAATACTCCAGCATGCCCGAGAGTTCGAGCACCCGACGCAGTTGCAGCTCGCCCCAGCGACCGCGGGCCTGCGGCTCGCGTAGGGCTTTTACCAGATTGCCGGTTTCGGTTTGTAGAGCGCGCTGGGTTTCCAGCAGCGACTGCACCTGCGTGGTGAGCGTGCCATACGCCTGGCTGCGGGCCTGCTCCAATGCCTGGATCTGCTGGTTCATTCCGGCGAGCGATTGCGCGATGGGCTCGACCAGGTTCCTGACCGCCTGCTCCTTTTGCGCGAGATCGCCGGCGGCCTGCGTTTGCTGTGTTTCCAGGACGGTCTTAGCCAGTCGAAAAAAATTGTCGTTATTATTTTCCAGCGCTGAGGCCGCCAGTGCTTTGAAGTTTGCCTTGAGTTGCTCGGTTGTATCCTGCAGGAAGCCGAGTTTTTCCTCCGCGTTACGGCGCTCCGTGGCAAGCGCATCTTCGCTGCTTCGCCGCTCGCTGGTCAGCATCCCTTCGAGCTTCGAACGTGCCTCGGTCAACGCAAGAAGCTGCGAGGCCTGCTGGTCCCTCGCGGTTTGCGCCGAGCCCAACTCCCGCGCCAGCGCATCGTTTCGCTCCTGCAGCGCCGCAATCCTTGCCCGGCAAAGGAAAAGCGAAACCACAGCACCTACAACAACGCTGATTGCGGCGATTACGACGACCACAAGCACATTCATCGGAGAGTCCCGGAGTTGCTGTCGTCATTGTATTGGGACGCGCTGTGGAAAGGAAAGCCGGGCGCCCCGTCAGTAACGTGGGGCAAATTCCTGTTGCCTGTACCGGGAACGCCGGCGTCTTCTGCCCGCCCGCGGGCTACTCCGCTACCTTCTGCCAGCCCGGACCGGGATTGTACTGCTTCATCGACTTCGCAATTTTTGCGGTGTTGGGTCCCAGGTCCTGCTCATACACCGTCCCGTCCTGGTTGACGATGAACGACATGACTCCGGTGGACTGGTATTCGGCAGGATAAGCGACAAAAGCGAAGCCGCCTGTCATCTTGCCGTCAACCATGTAATCGCGGGCTCCGCCGGCAGCATCCGGACCTTGTTCGGTCAGCAAACGAAAGAAGTATCCATGAAAAGGGGTATGCTCCCCTGAGCCTTGCATTCCTGCCTCTGCCAGCAGCGGACCGATCTCCGGCTGGCCATGTTCGCTGGAATGGTAAAGCCCGTTGTGCTCGCCTTTTTGGGCGACAAAGTAGGGGGCGTATTGTCCGGCTTCGCCCGGGTGCGCGCCGGCATAGTGCTCTTTTTCAGCGGCCACAAGCTCGTGGCAAACTTCAATCGCCGCGAGCTCGTTCTTGCCGATCCTGCGCAGCAGAATCGTTTGCTTGCCGGCAGCAGTGTCGAATGACCAGTTGCCATCCTGTTGCACCAGAGGAATGGGAAAAGGCCAGTTCGCGGCGCCGATGTACAGCGTGACCCTGCCATTCGGTTCCCTCACCACCCGGTGTGCCTGCTCGTATTTCTGTACGAAAACCTGACGGTCCTGAGCGTCCTGCTCGGGATCGCCGGACGAGATCAAGGTTTTTCCTTCCGGCCCGAAGATGTGCAGCAGTTCGGTTTGGTCATTCGCTTTGACCGCCGCGAACAGCGCCTGGCTTGCGCGCCATGGCGAGGTGAAGGTTTGCTGTTGGTCAGATGGCGCCTGCCCCACACATGGCAAAGCAGACATCACTATGGTGAAGAGTGCAAAGAACAGAAGTTTTCGAAATCGCTGAAGCCAGTATGTCATCGTCATTCTCATGTCGAATCCAGATCGCACTGGGCGATTAGCGGCGTCCCCCGCCGTGAGATCCTCCCATGCTGGCCGCTCCTCGCGATTCGTATCCGCGAGTCACGCCGCCATGGGCATATCCGCTGAAGGCCCCGGAACTGACTCCGGTTTGCCCGTGCGGAGATCCAAATCCACGGCCCACCGGAGGCTCAACTGCGTGCGGCGTGGGAGCGTGGTAGCTGGGCGCCGTACCGTGGTATGCGGGCGCCTGTCCGACAGCGCCGTGAGGGGCCTCCGGCGGGCGACCGGCTCCCGCGCGATAGACCGGCGGAGCGTAGGCGCGATGATAGAAGAATGCCGGCCCGCGCGGTACCCACGGAGCCCGGTTGTAATAGAGCTGACGAGCGCGCCAATTGAATCCCCAGGCCGGCCATCCCCACCCGAAGCCGCGCCAGAAGCCGATGTTAATTCCAATTCCAAAGCCGAAATATGGACTGCCGACCCACACCCCTCCG